>Ga0315315_10004276_pt1 | contig 13157 bp, 8 predicted proteins | sample M140m3416metaG_FD_203699 | JGI IMG/M metagenome (GOLD analysis project Ga0315315, IMG submission 203699) | Ammonia-oxidizing marine archaeal communities from Monterey Bay, California, United States - M1 40m 3416 | ecosystem: Environmental > Aquatic > Marine > Intertidal zone | place: USA...
AGGAGGCCGAGGGCATGATCGCCGCCCTTCAGCGCCCGCCGGGGAGGGACCGCGACCGCGACCGCGACCGCGACCGCGACCTAGACCAAGCGGCCGGGGAGGTGTACCAGTACAGCTGGTTTGTGGCCGGCCTGCCGCAGTACCGGATTGAGGAGGTGCTGCTCGACCGGCGGCGGCGGCGGGAGGAGGAGGAGGAGGAGGAGGAGGAGGAGGGGAGGGGCGGGGCGGGGCAGATGGAGGGATCAGGTCCCCCGGCGGCCGGAGGGACCCACCCTCTGGGATGCCTCGCCATGACGCTGGGCAAGGAGCTGCGGCGGGCGTACGTGAACGACCTGGCTGTTCTCCAGGACGGGACGCTCGTCAGCGTCCACGACGATGGGCACGTCCAGCTCTGGCGGCACGGGGCGCTGGCCAAAGATGTGCGCGTCCAGAGGGGCCCCATGGACCTCGCCCTAGCCCTTCCGTCCCTCGATCGAGGGCCGGCCTTCGCTACGGCGGGCGAGGGATGCGTTCGCCTTTGGGCTGACCAGGGAAGTGCGTACGGCGGCGGCAGTGGGGTGGCGCTTCCCTCCCCCCGGGGCACCACGCCTGGTTCTCTAGTCGCCGCCACTGCGGCCGATGGTCGCACCCTCCTCCTCGCCGCGGCGCACCGCGTCACCTACCGCCCCGACCCAAATCGGTTCCGGTTGGTCCCTCAAGACGAGGCAGGCCAGCGACGGAGGGCGCGGGCCGAGGAGGAGGAGCGAAACCTGATTAGGAGCCTGAGCAGGGCGGCCGCATGCGTCCGGCTCTGGATGTGGGATCCGTCCTCGCGCGCACCCCCACGGCAGGCCCTCGTCGAGCCGGTGGAGTCGGCCGGGGATCCTGCAGCCGTGGTGACCGCCCTTGCGAACTTTGCTTATCCCCAGCAGAACGGGGGTATGATTGTCATTGGGGACAGCCTTGGAGGGCTGAGGCTTGTGCGCGCCCTGACAAATTCTGCCGGGCGCCTTGAGGAATTCGCCACGGTCAAAAGAGTGTATTTGAATCCCACCCGAGAGGGAGGCACATCTTCGGTGGTCTGCATGAAGCCTCTCGGCGATGGCCTTCTGGCAGTCTCGACGAGGCCAGGGTCAACCACCCAGGGGAATTCCTTCGCCGGGGAATACACCGCTATTGACGTCCCCCATGCCGAGGCCGTGCATGTCATTGATCTTCACAATTCTGCTCTGGTGTCGGTCCTGAAAGGACACAGGGACACTGTCATGAGCATGTGCGTGCTTCCTGGCGGGGGCCTTGCAACGAGTGGAGGGAAAATGGACGCCCAAACTCTGCTATGGAGCAGGGAGCAACTCGAGGGCGCCGTTTCGGAACATCAAGGGGAAATTCCGATCAGGACCGAATCGGACACGGCCCTCGATGAGGGGTACATCTTCGCCGCCACCGTGTTGCCCGACTCGAAACCAGCTTCAGATCACTACGCGTTAGCTGTGGCTCGATACAACGTCGTCAAGATCTACATATGACACGAATAATAGCATGCCCACATCATCTCAAATGAGCAGTCGGTGTAATTTCTAAACTCTATTTTTTTATAGAACTTTTACATCATGCCCGGCATGCCGCCCATGCCGCCCATGCCTCCAGGCATACCACCGCCGCCGCCGCCGCCGTTATCCGTGTTGGGCTTGTCGACAATCATGGACTCAGACGTGGTGAGGAGACCGGCGACCGACGCCGCATCCAGAAGGCCCGTGCGAGTGACCTTGGCCGGATCGATGATGCCAGCCTCATACATGTTGCAGTAGGTACCATCCTGAGCGTTGTAGCCAGTCTCGATTGCAACCTCGGGCTTAAGAAGCTCTCCGCAAACAACGGCTCCTTCCTCGGCGGCGTTGCTGACAATGGTGGAAATGGGAGCACGTAGGGCCCGCTGGATAATTTCCACGCCAATACGCTGGTCCATGTTCTTGGCCTCCTTCTCTGCGACCTCGGTAAGCAGGGTCGAGCAGTACAGCAGAGCCTTGCCGCCCCCAGGCACGATGCCCTCCTCGACGGCCGCACGGGTGGCGTTGAGAGCATCGACAACGCGGTCCTTCTTCTCGCTCACCTCCACCTCGGACGCTCCCCCGACCTTGATGACAGCAATACCCCCCGAAAGCTTGGCCAGGCGATCCTGGAGCTTTTCCTTCTCGTAGTCAGACTTTGTCGCCTCGATGGAGGAGCGGATCAGCTCGCAGCGCTCGTCAATGGAGGCCTTCTCTCCAGCGCCGTCGAGGACGATGGTATCGTTCTTGGTAACCTTGATCTTCTTGGCCGTTCCAAGGTGAGCAGGCTGGACTTCCTCAAGTTTCATACCGACCTCCTCGGAGATGACGGTTCCGCCGGTGAGGATGGCGAGGTCCTGCATCGTGGCCTTGCGGTTGTCGCCGAAACCGGGGGCCTTCACGGCGCACACCTTGATGCCGGCACGGAGCTTATTGACGACGAGGGTGGCAAGGGCCTCGGACTCGACGTCCTCGGCGACAATGAGAAGGGACTGCTGTGACTTGATGACGCTCTCCAATAGGGGAACGAGCTGCTGCAGGCTGCTGACCTTCTTCTCCACAAGGAGGATGAGGGGGTTCTCCATCTCTACGACCTGCGTCTTGGGGTCCGTGATGAAGTAGGGGCTAATATATCCGCGGTCGAACTTCATGCCCTCGACAACTTCGAGCTCGTTGTCAAGCGTCTTTCCATCCTGGACGGTGATGACGCCCTCCTTGCCTACGCGCTCCATGGCGTCGGAGATGAGGGTGCCGATCTCGACGTCGGCATTGGCCGAAATGGTGCCGACCTGCGAGATCTCCTCCTTGGAGGTGATGGGACGGCTGATCTTTTCCAGCGTTTCAACGACAGCGTTGACAGCGAGCTGGATGCCGCGGCGCAGATCGAGGGGGTTCATTCCGGCGGCAACGGCCTTGCATCCCTCGGAGTAGATGGCACGAGCGAGGACGGTGGCGGTGGTAGTGCCGTCGCCAGCGACGTCGTTGGTTTTGGAGGCGACGGACTTGACGAGCTGGGCACCCATGTCCTCGAATGGGTCCTCGAAGTCGATCGACTTTGCGACGGTGACGCCATCCTTGGTGATTTTGGGGGCGCCGTAGGGCTGCTGGATGATGGCGTTGCGGCCCTTGGGGCCCAGCGTCACCTGCACAGCGTCGGCCAGCAGATCCACGCCGCGGAGCATGGCCGCCCGGCCCTCCACGCCGAACTTAATCTCCTTCCCGCTCATGCTGCGGGTCTGCATGCGTTGGGCTAGGCCCTGGGCCTGGCGCCAACCGTGCTCAGCGGAGGACTTGCGGAGGGCGGCGTGCATCATGTTCAAGCAAAACTATTGCCAAGTGTGTTGTTATGAATTGGTTGGCTTTTTTGTGTGGCGCGGGAGGCTGGGGCGCAAATAAGAAAGTCGAAGAATTTTTAAGATGAGATGGTTGAGACGTGAGGCAGCGGCGGCCCGGCCCCGCCCGCGGCGGCGCGGGAAGATCTGTCTCGCCAGCTGGTGAGCAGATGCAGAGGCCTTCTACTATGACCTTCTTACGAACGTATTATAGTACGAATTCACATCTAGCTACGGTGGATTTAGAGGGGCTGACGACGGTCTGGCCGTCGTATGGTGAAATCTATCCAGTTACTAGATCTGTAGATTCTTTACGGATATCTACTTATGAGTCAGGTCAGTATGCATACTCTAGTAATATTATTACTACTCTACTCTAGACTAGAGTATATTACTACTACTCTAGAGTACGCATACTCTAGCTAGTAAGTGTCCCCACAACATGTACACGAGCTCAGTATATAATACTTATCCTCCTCTCAACCCCGTCCGAGCGCTCGTAGATAAATTACTATACACACTCCTACTCCTACTATTACTAGTAGTAATTACTAGTATTAGTATGTGCATAGTAGGTTTTTGGCGAGTATGGACCACTCGATTCAAATCCAGTACGTAGACAGTCGTAAAGAACGCTGGCATTACTTGCAACCAAAGAAGCACCACCAACGGACCAACGGGGCGGGTTACCGCTCGTCGGTGGGACTGCGCTGGTTCTCATGAAGAAGAAGGAATAACCTGTCCCACCTGTCAGAGCAAGTAGCTAGTAATTTGTAGCTAGGAAGGAAGCAAAGAACCAGGATGTCATAATTTCTCATCATGTGTAAAAGTACAACAGAGGTCGCTGCCATGAAGAGGGGGATGGACGGAAGGCTGGAGGAGGCCTTCGCATCAGCCAAAGCTGCCGGCAAGGCAGCACTGGTCACCTTCATCACCGCAGGTTACCCCACAATCGACGGTGAGTAAACCGCGGGTCGAACCACTGCATTTCTTGTCGAAAACAGTGCTCTGTTTGCTTGGTTTTCACATCTGCCTTTCTCATCCCACCCTCGCCCCCCGCTCCTATTCGAAACCAAACAAAAGACACCCCTAAAATGCTCCTCGCCATGCAGGAGGAGGGGGTGTCCGTAATTGAGCTCGGCATTCCGTATACTGACCCTCAGGCCGACGGTGCCTCCATTCAGATCACCAATCAGAAAGCGATTAAGAACGGAGTTTCGGAGCTCCCCACGTGCCTCTCCATGATCAAGAAGGCTCGCGATCAGGGTCTAACCATTCCCGTAGTTCTTATGGGATACTACAATCCCTTTTACCAGTACGGCCTTGAGAAGCTATGTTTGGAGACCAAGGAGGCGGGCGGAGACGGCTTCATCATTGTCGACCTGCCCCCCGAGGAGGGTACCGAGCTCGCTAGCTCCTGCCAGAAGCACGGCCTGTCCAATATACCGCTCGTCGCTCCCACCAGCTCCGATGAGCGCATCACGTACCTGTGCGAGTCGGCCTCCACCTTCATCTATTGCGTTTCCGTTACCGGTGTCACCGGGTCCAGGGCCGACCTTCCCGAGGACCTGCCGGACTTTATCGGCCGAGTCCGCTCCAAGACCGAGCTCCCCCTCGCCGTGGGCTTCGGCGTCAATAGTGCCGTACATTGTCAGCAGATCGCAGGAATCGCCGACGGCGTCGTTGTTGGCTCTGCTATCACAAACTCCATTGAAGCCCTCGGCAATGACGCCTCCTCTGAGGACCGCGTCGGTGCCGTCAGGAAGCTCGTGTCCGACCTTATAGGCGGATGCACGCAGATGGAGAACCCCGCGAACCAGGCCACTTCCCTCGGCCAGATACCCGGGGGGGACCTCGCCGCGATCGAGGCGCGCAATGCAAAGGCCCGCTTCGGTAGGTTTGGCGGTCAGTTCATACCCGAGACTTTGTCCGAGGCGTTCCGCGAGATTGAGGAGGCGTACGATGCGGTCAAGGATGATGCCACATTCCACGCTGAAATCGACCGTTACCGCCGCGACTTCGTTGGCGGTCCGACCCCCGTCCACAAGGCGGAGCGTCTTACCGAGCTCGCTGGCGGCGCTACCATCTGGCTGAAACGAGAGGATCTTGCCCACACTGGCGCTCACAAAATCAACAACGCCATCGGCCAGGCCCTCCTCGCCAAGAGGATCGGCAAGCCCCGCATCATCGCCGAGACCGGCGCCGGGCAGCACGGCGTTGCCACCGCAACAGTCTGTGCCATGCTTGGGCTGGACTGCACGGTGTACATGGGAGCAGTCGATTGCGAGAGGCAGAAGTTGAATGTCTTCCGCATGAACACCCTCGGTGCTAAAGTTGTCCCCGTTCAGGACGGCCAGCGCACTCTCAAGGATGCCATCAACGAGGCAATGCGTGACTGGGTTACCAATGTCCGCGACACTCACTACCTCATTGGCTCGGCTGTTGGCCCCCACCCTTTCCCCATCATTGTGCGCGATTTCCAGAGCGTCATGGGTAACGAGATGAAGGTCCAGATGATGGAAAAGGCCGGAAAACTTCCTGATGCCGTCGTTGCTTGCGTTGGTGGAGGTTCAAACGCGATCGGCGCTTTCCACCCCTTCGTTGAGGATGCGGGTGTCGAGCTTTATGGTGTTGAAGCGGCTGGCCACGGCATTGAGAAGGACGAGGAGCATTGCGCCACTCTGTCCAAGGGAACCCCAGGTGTCCTGCAGGGAGCCATGACCTATGTGATCCAAGAGAAGAGTGGACAGACCCTCAACACTCACTCAATCAGCGCTGGTCTTGATTATCCCGGTGTTGGCCCAGAGCACGCGCATCTGAAGGACATTGGCCGTGCGAAGTACGTCGCTGTGACTGATGAGCAGGCCCTGGAAGGTTTCAAGTTGATGTGTGAGTATGAGGGCATCATCCCCGCGCTTGAGACGAGCCACGCGATTTACTACGCTGTCGAGCTAGCGAAGGAGCTCGGCCCGGGTAAGGACCTTATCATCAACATGAGTGGACGCGGAGACAAGGACATGCCACAAATTGCCAAAATCATGGGGGTTGAGGTTTAAATAAGAACTATATCTCAGTGAAGTATTAATTTGGTCAATTCATCGATATCTCGTCCGCTGTGCCGTGTACCCGTTATACTCGGCGTGCCCTTCCTCACCTCGGAACCGTTTGATAGATTGTCCACCCTCCGAAAATCTTTCTCTCGAACCATCCCTCCGATCAAATTCGTGATTGTAACCATCTCTTTCGCCGTAGTTTCTTCGAGGTCCGGAATTGCTGAACTGACGTTCATCGTTCCAACGCTGTATGTGGGGTGGTTCATGGCGGTTGTCCCGTCCATCGTTTCGCCTATCCCCTCTTGCGCTTGGCTCGGTGCGACTTGAAGATCCTTGGTAGTTGTTTGGGGGTCTTCGCAAATCACCTCTGCGCCCTTGGCCACGGCCACCACGCGGATTGGGACCACTGCCATATCTTCCTCCGCGGCGACCTGGCACATCTGGAATATCCCCCTCCGCAGGAAGTTCAAATGTTTCTGCCTTTCTCGCAGCACCCTCGCGAAGGCGCCGGATCTGCGGCACGTCCTCGTTGACCTTTTCGGTAGTTTCCTTCGCTTTGAAGCGTTGATAACCTTCAGAGTCGAAGTTAATTCGTCCTTCATTGCCCTTAGCTTGTTCCATCAACGAATGCTTATCGATGTGAATTCGTCCGGGGTTGGGCGCTTCCGTTTCCTTAATACCAGCGAATTGGAGTTGAGCACGGATCCTCTTCTTCATACCGTCGCCCTTGTCTCTCGATCCTCTGGTGCGGTGCCGACCACACCCAGTTACTATGCCTATCGATTTGATGTTTTCAAATTTCTTTGCGTCGTTCAACAGGGGAACAAGAGCCTCTTCTAACCACCATATCAGCGCAGTTTCTCCAGCCCCAAGTGAGAGGAAGTGCAAATCCAATTCAAGCCAAGCGGGTTCGAGGCGGCTAACTTTGGCGTAAAAGCCAAGCTTTACACCTTCATGGAAAAGCTTCCGAGCGAGACTAATCTGATCACACATGGCATCAAGAATGGCATTGTATGTGACAACATCTGGTCTCACTTTCAAGCCCATGTTTTTATACAGAGAGAAAGCTTTTCCCGACATGTCGCATTTGGCACATGCCGTAATGGCTGAGTTGTAGATGTGCGCGTTTGGGTGAACTCCCTCTTTGACCATTTGCTCCATTAGTTGGAGAGATAAGTCTGCCCGACAACTCTTCTCCATGCATGCCATGGCTGCTCCAAAAATAATAACATTTTTCTTTATTCGCCGTTCCTTCATTTCGTCCAGGTAGTCAAGGCATTGCTGCCACTGTTTTCCTTTTTCGCACGCCATAATGGCAGCTCCATAGGACACAACAGTGACGGGCATATGATTATACTTCATTTCATCGAAAAGGTTGAGAGCTCGCTGCCACTGGAGAGATTTTTCGAGACAAGACATGAGGGCGTTGTAGGTAACGACCGATGGACGCTCGCCGCTCTCCTGAAAAATGTGATTCGGTTGTTGGGAATTTGTTTGAGAGGTGAGAGGGTTGACGAAAACAAAACAACAACCTTCGATCTGTCTAGAAACTCACTTCGAGCTCGCGGAACACTTGCATAGCTTTGACCCACTGCTGACCTTTGGAGAGGGCAGAAATTAGGGCCGAATAGGCAACAACGTTTGGACCGATCCTGGCTTCTTTCATTTGTTGAAAAACTTGGAAGGCCTGCTTCCATTGATGTCCTTTTTCACACGCTGAAATGAGAGCGGAGTACGTAATAACGTTGGCTGCCACTCCCCTCTTTTTCATACGCTCAAATATTTCCATGGCCATGGCGGGCTTCAGACATTTCTCGCAGGCCGTAATGGCCGCGTTGTAGGAATAATTGCTACAGACATTATTCCTTTCCATGCTATCAAGCAATTGCAGCGCCATCTGCATTTCACCCGACTGGGCACAGGCCGTGATGGCAGCCGAGTAGGTGTGCTCGTCTTTTTCTATGCCTTTTCGATCCATCTCTTCCATCAGATCTAGGGCAGCACGCCAGTCTCCGCACCTCTCGAAAACGGATAGCATGCCGTTGTAGTGTATCAGTTTGACAGACACGATTGATGATTCGTGGCTCCACCGCCATACAGCGAACGCCGCGCGCATATTGCGCTCCTGGCGAAGGCGACTCAGAATGACGAGGAGCGCCTTTCCGCTCTCGAAGAAGCCGGGGTTGACATCGAACGCTCTGGCAAGCTCCTGGTTGATGTCGGAGCGGGACGCGCAAAGGCGTGCGATTAATTCGTTGACGTCGATGCCACCGGGTGCGCCCTCGTCGACACCACAAGAGAATTGGTCGTCCCCGCGATTGGCTCTAGGACACCGATACTGGGGAGGGTATCGAACCCGGTGGTCCCGTTGATGATCCCCGCCGTCGCTCCTACGACGACCGTAATCCCGGCTTCTATCGCGAGGGTCGGTCCTATCGCGAAGGCCGGAGAGTCCTCGCTCGCGCGTTTCCGACCGCTCGGCGTAGCCACGCTTGAAATGATCGAGTGGCCGCGGCGCTAAGTCTGGGGCGTTGTCGCCCCCCGGCTGTGGGAGGGAGATCTCCCCGACTTTCCGCTTGCTCCTATCGATGCCACTGGCGCCGCTACAGGAACCATCGTCTGTCATTGCTTGATTAAAAAACATGTGCGAGTGAGTCAATCTGTCACCTTTCTTTTTCAAGGGGGTTTCCCTTTTTATGATAACTCCCTCCTATTTGAGAAGACGACCACGTTAGCGACGTAATTCAACTTAATACATCATGGTGAATTAAATAAATACTTGATCGCCGGAATGGCGTCAAGGATTTAATTCCACCCCCACCCCTCTATGAAATACTTAGTAGAAGTCGCCCTCTCGCTACCAACCCTATATCATGTCATGTATGCGTGGGTCGCGTCGGGTGTTCTTCATCTGGAAATCTTCAGATCTTCGCCAGCTGCTCAAATTATTGTGCATCGAACCAGTTTGTTCTTCCTCTTGGCTTGGGGAACGAACAGACTTTCCCACAATCTGCGCGAACACTCTTCCCATAACACGGAATGTCATCCAACGCAAGAAGCACGATGGCGCCACTTCGCGGCAGTCCAGAGAGATGCTGCACGCCCCCTTTCGCTTGTAGCGAAGCGAACGTGTCCCGTGGAAGGGATGACAGCGTCGCCAAAGGGAAGGATCGGCTTTCATCATCTCCCATTTCCGTGGCGGGCGCACTGCGCACTCGAGTCGGCAGTCAGTCGCTGGAAGACGGCAGTGCCGAATTCGCATATGATTGCTATCAAGTGCAGCGGTCTGTGACTAGGAAGCGGCGAATCAAACGCGGAAGTCTTTCCCCAGGTAGCGATTCGCGACGAACATTTGACATTGCCTATCGCATATATCGCCCCGAACTGCTGACAGCAGAGGATTCCGCTTCTCCCCTCCTTGTCATTCACGGCGGGCCATCCCTTTCCTCTGATTACTTGTATCCACTAGTCGAGCACATCCAAAATCGGTCCATAATTTACTTTGACCAGCTAGGTTGCGGCAGCAGCGATGCCCCAAGAGACCTCGATCTTTACGGTATCTCCAAGTCCGTTGGCGATCTCGAGGAATTCGTCTTGCACCTTTCTCGGAGCCGTGGCCTCCGCAACTTTCACCTTTACGGCCACAGCTTCGGAGGAATTCTTGCCTACGAATACGTTAAGCGCGCCGTCGATCGGACCCATTTGGAAGCATTCGCTGCGGTTCCCCTCTCTGTGGTCTTGTCTAACTCGTCCACCAGTGTTGAACTGAGCAATGACGAAGCGGACAGGCTTATATCCAGCCTCGAACAGGAACATATTTTGTCTCTCTCTCCCTCAGATGCGGTATGCGAAACGCTCATTGACGAATCATTTTGGAAACTTCACAATTGCCGTTTAGATCAGACTCCTCCGTTACTAGAGAGCGCATTCCAAAATAGGGGAGTGGAATGGTTCAACGGGGCTGAGGTAGGGGCATACGCCGCCACGCCTCCAACGAAATTGGCTCGTCCTCTACCACCCGCTTTGATCATCAGAGGAACTCATGACTTTGTTACCGAGAAATGCATAGAGGGATGGCCGACTATGTTTCAAACGAACGATATCTCCGCCGGCAGAGTTACGGTACAAGAAATAGACGGATCACATTACCTCCATCTTGAGAACCCTTCTACACATGGAGAGATATTGAATTCTTTTTTGTCGCAAGAGGACGCCTAAAAAGAACTTAAAGTATAAAGCTCGCTTGTACACTATATTCTTGTCAGGGTCCATCCGGTACGGCCAGATTCAATCACGGGCCACTTCTTCCCCACAATTTTCCTGACTCGATGTTCCCTTTTATTGCTTCGTTGGGCCCATATTTCTTTCCCTTCTCCCGTTTTCTCTTATTCTTACCCCGATTTGCGGCGCCTCCTCTATACTCATAATTTTCGTCATCTTCTCCTTTACCCCTGAATTCAGCCGCCGCGTTGTATTCCAGCTTATCCTTCCCCATCACCTTTCGGACAATTGGCAGTTGCCAGCCATATGCGAAGACAGTGCTCGTTCCTGTCCGTCCAGCACGGGCCGTCCGGCCAACGCGTCGTACATATTCCGCTGGATCCTTCGGGAAGTCAAACAAAATGACATGATCTACCGGAGCAGCATCAAAGTCCACGCCACGAGCGGCGCGGTCTGTGCAGATCAAGATGCGTTCCGCGTCATCATTTTTCCTCGCATTGCGGCCCCTCTCTCGATTCACTTTGCCACTGCGGTCGTCTTGAGAGCCACGGCCGCGCGCGAAATATTGTAGATTGCGGTTCCGTGCTTCTGGTGTCATGGCATTGTGGTACGCACTGACTTCGCGAAGTCTTCCCCTCTTATCCTTCCTCCTCAGAAGATTCTCGACCTTCCGACAGTTCTCGACCGTATTGCAAAAGATGAGAGTTCTGTCGCACCGATTCTGATTGAGAGCCTGCTGGAGCTCTTGAGCCTTGATGTCGAAGCACATGTTGGCATCGCGGTTAGACGTGGACGGCACAGACACGTCTACGAGATTCTCCTTAACCGTCGGTGCCACGCGATGCAGACCGGGCCCGCGGATCTTTGTCACCTCGGAAAATTCCTTCTCCACAGTCTCCACGATGGTGTCGGGAAGGGTTGCTGTAACAAAGACAAACTGGGTGCTGTCGACCGGTGCGGCAGCTCCAACGGTGCGAAGCTGAGGACCGAACGTTTCGTCAATCAGCAAAATATCGACTTCGTCAAGAACCATCGCCTGGAGACTGGTCAAATCAAGGCCCGAATTCTTAGTCCTTAGGATCGTCGCAATCCTACCGGGCGTCGAGATCAGCACGTCACAACGCTGGTTCTGCAACATGCGAATCTGATCTCGAATGGACGTCGAGTACTTGCCCGTCGCGGTCGTCACCATGGTACGAAAACGAACATCCCTAGACAGCCGGTCGCATACTTCTCTGACCTGGTCGGCGAGCTCGGCGGTCGGGGCTAATACCAAGATCTTCGGGGCGCCGTTGATGCGGGGGGCCGCTGCAGTGAGCTTCATTCGTTGAATCAACGGGAGCAGGTACGCCAGAGTCTTGCCAGAGCCGGTCTGATCGGCGACAATCGCTGGCTTGCCCTGCAACAGGACCGGCCAGGCTAATGCTTGAATGCGAGAGGGCTTCGTAATACCCGCTCCGCTGCACAGTCTCTGGAATGTCTCGTCTTCCGCGAGGGCAGGTGCCGAGAAGGATGCGTCAGATAGGGGCTTCTTGCTGAAGAAGAAGGATTTCGTGCCTGAGTTTGCCATGTCTTCGTTATGTAATGGCTGAGTTCTTGGAGCGTAGGAATCGTCGTCGTGGCCATAATCCTTGCCTTCATCTTCGGAGGCATTGTCGTCCCCATAGAAATCGTCATCCCCAAAATAATCGTCGTCACCGCCGAAATCACAGAATGGGTCCTCATCCTCGTCTGCGTCGAATCTCTGCCGACCTGGACCATCATCCTGTCGCCGCCTACCCCCTCCTCCTCCACGGGAAGGTCTCGGTCTTGAATTGCCTCTCCCAACAGCTTCTAGACGGGACGAGAAATTTCGTGCGCAGAGGGCGGACGATGATGGATATGGGTAGTGCTTCTCAACGGGATGCGGACGATGGAGACCGATACCACGACAGCCGGGACTTGCCGCACCAGCGCGCTGAAGCTGGAACCCCGGCACCTGCGCCAACGAGGTTAGAAGGTACAGGAACGCCGGAAGGACCATTGCGTTGCGTCCTCTTCCGGTAAGCAGTTGAATCGAAACAAATGGTGGTATTATTGTGACTTAGTTGATGTACTCTAGTGGATAATGGACACACGACGGGCAGGGCGACGGGCTGGGCGACGGGCTGACGATACCGGGTATTTTATTCATTACCATAGTAAACTACCAATGGTTTGCATACTATGCATACTAGCTAGTACGCATACTAGAGAGTACTCCAACTGCTCTAGTAGTATGGATACTACTACTCTAGAGTATTATTAGAGTATGCATACGTACTTAGTAGTAGCAGTACTACATCATGATGTATGTACGAGCTCGTATGTCATAATATAATATTATGTACTAGTTCTAGTATGCATACTAGCTAGTAGTATGCATATTAGGTGCATCTGGCCGCGGAATTGGCCCCTCCGCCGCCTTCGCCCATTTTCGCCATTCCCTACCAAGGGAGCAGCTAAATCCGCCCCCTGAGCGCCGCGAGGCGTGCAGGGGGTTGGTC
>Ga0315315_10004277_pt1 | contig 13157 bp, 9 predicted proteins | sample M140m3416metaG_FD_203699 | JGI IMG/M metagenome (GOLD analysis project Ga0315315, IMG submission 203699) | Ammonia-oxidizing marine archaeal communities from Monterey Bay, California, United States - M1 40m 3416 | ecosystem: Environmental > Aquatic > Marine > Intertidal zone | place: USA...
GGATATGAAATGAAAGATGGAAAAATAATAATAGGTGAAGGCGATCAATGGCTAGAGATTTTAGGATGTGGAATGGTTCATCCAAATGTTTTAAAAAATGTAAAAGTTGATCCAACAAAGTTCCAAGGTTATGCTTTTGGTATTGGAATAGATAGACTTGCCATGTTAAAATATGGAATTAATGATTTAAGAGCTTTCTTTGATTGTGACTATAGATGGTTAAATCATTTTGGATTTGATCCTTTAGATGTACCGACAAACTATAGGGGCCTAAGTAGATGAAAATCACATTTGATTGGCTGAAGGATCACTTAAAGACTAATTTAAAAGAAAAAAATCTTTTAGAACAACTTACCAACATAGGATTAGAAGTAGAAAGTGTAGAAAGTCTTTCTACTGATAGTGAATTGTTTAAAGTAGCAAAAATCGTTAAAACTGAGAAACATCCAAATGCAGATCGACTTAAAGTTTGTGATGTTGATGTTGGAGAAAAAGAGTTTAAAAAAGTTGTGTGTGGTGCTACTAACGCAAAAGAAGGATTGATTACAATTTATGCACCACCAGGTGCAATTATTCCTAAAACGAAAACAAAATTAGTAGTAGCTAAAATTAGAGGTTTTACTTCTTATGGAATGCTTTGTTCTGAGTCAGAATTAAATTTGTCTGATGAAAGTGATGGGATAACTGAATTATCAAACAAATATAAAACAAAAATTGGTAAAAGTTATTTTTCAAAATCAAAATCTAATCTAATTGATTTATCAATAACTCCTAATAGACCAGATTGTCTTGGAGTTCGAGGAATAGCTAGAGATCTTGCGGCCTCGGGTTTTGGAAAATTATTAAACTCAAAAGAAAAAAAAATTAATTCAAAAAAAAAACAAACTTTTAAAGTTAAAATTAATAAAGAAAAAGAACAAGGGTGTACTGCTTTTGGAAGTTGTTTAATTACAAATGTAAAAAATATTGAAAGTCCTCAATGGCTTAAAAATAAATTAATCTCAGTTGGACAAAAATCAATTTCAGCAATAGTAGATATTACAAATTATGTTATGCTTGATATAAATCGTCCATTACATGCTTATGATGCTGATAAAATTGAAAAAGGTATAATTGTTAGAAACTCTAAATCTGCAGAACAATTCACAGCACTAGATAATAAAAATTATAAATTAGAAAAAAATATGTGTGTTATAAGTGACCACAAAGGAGTTTTAGGATTAGGTGGAATTATTGGAGGAACTAGATCGGGTACAGAATTTGATACTAAAAATATACTTTTGGAGTCAGCTTATTTTGAGCCAAGATCAATAAGAAATACAGCAAAAAAATTGAATATTGATACAGATGCAAAGTTTAGATTTGAAAGAGGCATTGATCCATTATCTATTAAAACTGGTTTAAAGAAAGCAGCCTTACTAATCCAAGAAATCTGTGGAGGTGAAATTAGTAAAATAGATATTCAAAAAATTGAAAATTATAAAACTCAAACTATTAAATTTGATATTAATTTATTTGAAAATATATCTGGTTTTAAAATTTCTTTAAAAGAAATGATAAAAATTTTGGAAGATCTTGGTTTTACATGTAAAAAAGAAAAAGAATATTTGAAACTTACAGTTCCATCTTGGAGACCTGATATTTCACAAGAAATAGATATTGTTGAAGAATTAGTAAGAATAACTGGGTATGATAAAATAAAAATTGTAGATCCAATTAAAAATAGAACTAAATCTACTTTAACTAAAACTCAGAAGTTATTTCATTTTTTACAAAGGGCAATTGCTTCAAAGGGTTATTTAGAGGCAATAACCTGGTCCTTCACAGACACAACTTATAATGATCATTTTAAAGAAACAAATAAAGAAATTAAGATTATAAATCCTATAAGTTCTGAATTGGGAGTTCTAAGAAATTCAATATTTTCAAATCTAGTTATGTATATGAGTAAAAATTTAGATAGAGGATTTAAAGATTTATCAATATTTGAAATAGGTCCTGTTTTTACTGGTTCTAATCCAGGTGAACAAAGTACAGTTGTTTGTGGTTTATCAGCAGGTAAAAAATCTAGAATGTCTTGGATTGACAAAGAAAGAAATGTGGATGTGTTTGACATTAAAAAAGACGTAGTGCAAACTTTAATTGAAGCAGGTTATAATTCTAATCAATTTTTTATTGATAATAAAACACCAAACTATTATCACCCAGGAAAGTCGGGTAGAATTTTTTTAAATAATGATAAAGATCAAGTTGCAGCTTATTTTGGAGAAATACATCCCAATATTTTAAAAAAGTTAGATATTAAAACTGAATCTCTAGTTGGATTTGAAATTTTCTTAGATAACTTAAAAATATCCAAAAAATCATTAAATGATCAAAAATCAAAATTTGAAGTTTCAGATTTTCAAAAATCTGAAAGAGATTTCGCTTTTATAGTGAATAAAAATATTAGTTCACAAGAATTGATTCATACTATTTCATGCATTGATCAAAATTTAATTAGCAACATAAAAGTTTTTGATGTTTATGAAGGTGATAATATTCCTGAAAATCAAAAATCGATAGCAATTAGTCTCACAATCCAATCATTTGAAAAAACATTAAATGATAGAGATTTAGAAAAGATAAATAAATTAATTATTGAAACAGTAGAAAATAAAACTGGTGCTAAAATTCGAACCTAGAAATTAAATGAGCACTATTGACAATATAAGAAACTTTGCGATTATTGCTCATATTGACCATGGTAAATCAACAATAGCTGATAGAATTATTCACAATTGTGGAGGGCTTACTGAAAGAGAAATGAAAGCTCAAGTTCTTGATTCAATGGATATAGAGAGAGAAAGAGGGATCACAATTAAGGCCCAAACAGTTAAGCTGAATTATAAAGCCAAAAATGGAAAAAATTATATCTTAAATATTATTGACACTCCTGGTCATGTAGATTTTAGTTATGAAGTTAGTAGATCACTCTATGCTTGTGAAGGATCAATATTAATTGTTGATAGTACGCAAGGAGTAGAAGCTCAAACTTTGGCTAATGTGTATCAAGCCTTAGATATCGATCATGAAATAATTCCAGTACTAAATAAAATAGATTTACCAGCTTCCGACCTAGATAGAACAAAAAAACAAATTGAGGACGTAATTGGTATTGATACTGAAAATGCAGTTCCTTGTTCAGGAAAAACCGGTGAAGGTGTTGAGGAAATTTTAGAGCAGATTATTCATAGACTTCCTGGCCCAGAGGGAGAACAAAAAGATGATTTAAAATGTTTATTAGTTGATAGTTGGTACGATACTTATTTAGGTGTAGTAATTTTAGTTCGAGTAATTAATGGTAAAATCACCAAGAATATGAAAATTAAAATGCTTTCGACAAATCAAGAATATATAGTTGAAAAAGTTGGTGTTTTTACACCTAAGCCAAAAGATATTAGTGAACTTAATACTGGAGAAATTGGTTTTATAACAACAGGTATTAAAGTTTTATCAGAAACAAAAGTCGGTGATACTATTTGTGATGCAACAAAACCTTCAGTCAAAGCTTTACCTGGTTTTAAACCAAGCAAACCTGTAGTTTTTTGTGGGTTATTTCCTGTTGATAGTTCTGAGTATCAAAAATTAAAAGATGGGTTAGCTAAGTTACAACTTAATGACGCTAGCTTTTCATTTGAGCCAGAATCTTCATCAGCCCTAGGTTTAGGTTTTAGATGTGGATTTTTAGGATTACTTCATCTCGAAATTATTACGGAAAGATTAGAACGAGAATTTGATGTTAATTTGCTTACAACCACTCCTGGAGTTGTATACAAAGTAAATTTAAATAATGGAGATATACTTGACTTACAAAACCCATCTAGTCTTCCTGATCCTACATTAATTAAATTTATTGAAGAACCATGGATTAAAGCAACTGTTATTACTCCTGATGAATATTTGGGTTCAATTATAAAGTTATGTCAGGACAAAAGAGGAATTCAGACTAATTTAAGTTATTCAGGAAATAGAGCAGTTTTGAGCTATGAACTTCCTTTAAACGAGGTGGTATTTGATTTTAATGATCGAATAAAATCTATGACTAGTGGTTATGCAAGTTTTGATTATGAAATAATTGGCCATCGTGAAGGTGATCTAGTAAAGTTAGGAATTTTAGTAAATAGTGAACCAGTAGATGCACTGGCCATGATGATCCATAAAGATTTTGCCCAAAGAACGGGTAGAGAAGTTTGTGAAAAACTTAAAGATTTAATACCTAGGCATAATTTTATGATACCAGTGCAAGCTGCTATAGGGGGTAAAATTATTGCCAGAGAAACTATTAAAGGATTTAAAAAAGACGTTTTAACAAAAATTCATGGTGGAGGTGCAACAGATCGAAAAAGAAAACTTTTAGAGAAACAAAAAAAAGGGAAAGTGCGATCAAAACAGTTTGGGAGAGTAGAAATACCACAAGAGGCTTTTATTGGTGTACTTAAAATATCAAAAGAAAAATAATGGAGAGGTGGCCGAGTGGTTGAAGGCGCACGCTTGGAAAGTGTGTATGCGGGAAACTGTATCGAGGGTTCGAATCCCTCTCTCTCCGCCAATAATATTCAGTTAAATTGATTTTAAAATTTTTTTTATAATAATTTTTGAGCTAAGTTTTTTAGCATTATAGTAATTATTTTTTTTATAAATTATTTTACTTTCAGGCTTTGTATGGATTGGCAAATAAATTGCATGAACTTTTTTTTTAAGAGAAGCACCAAGACAAACTGGTCCTGACTCATTACCTATAATCACATCTGATTGATTAATTATTTTTATTATTTCAGAAATTTTTTTTTTATAAGTAAATATAATTTTTTTTGAACGAATTAAATTATGAGGAAAATATTTCAAAAAATACTTTTTGTTAGGGGCAAAATTAACAAAAACATTATTTTTTTTTATTAGTTTATTTATAAGTATTAGATAATTTTCGATTGGCCAATTATTTTGATCATGATGTGAGTCTATACTTATAAAGATTTTTTTACATTTGATAATTTTTAATGTTTTAAGTTTTTTAGATGTTAAAAAAAAATTGTTAATCTTTTTTTTTAAATTTAATTCATTAGTATATTTTAACAATCTTTCAGAAATTGTAAGATGATCTAATGTTCTGTCTTTATTTATTTTAAATAATCCTGTTCCAAATATTTTTTTTTCTTTTACGCCACTTAATAAAACTGGTAAAATCAATCGTCTATAATTCGCAGTAAGAACTAGAAAATTTACATTTAATTTATTTATCAATTTTTTAAATTTAATTATATTTATTAATGTTTTAAAAATTCCATATCTGTAATTGTCAAACTCAATTATTTTTTCAAAAAAACTTTCATTTTTAAATACCTCTTTAGATTGATTTACTTTATTTGATAATATTATTATCTTCCGTCCATGAGTTAAATGAAGAGACCTAAGTAATGGTAGATGATAAATTAAATCCCCAATGCCTCTAGCACCTATTATAACAAGTATTTTTTTTTTCATGTGATCAAATAATACATTATAAATATAAAGAATATAATTAATAAAAATATGATACTAAATTCTGAATATAATTTTTTAATTCCTTTTAAGGTAAAAAAATTAATTAGGTTTGGTAGAAAATTTGATGGTGGATATCTTGTTTGCAGTGATGCAATTAAAGAAATTGAGAATCTAATCACGCTTGGAGTTGGAGATGATATTTCTTTCGAAATAGATTTGGAAAAAAATAATTCACTAAAGATAGTTCAAATGTATGATTATACTGTTAATCATTTTTTATTTATAAAGATTATTTTTAAATATTTAAGACGTTTGTTAACTTTTAGAACTAAAATAAATAATTTTACATTCAGTATTATGAATTATATCAATTTTATAAAATTTAATAAAAAAAAAAATGTATTCCTTTATAAGCAAAGAGTTGTTGATAAGACAAAAGATAAAATTGACACTAATTTAAATAATATTTTTGACAGGATTAAGAGTAGCAAAAATTTATTAAAGTTAGATATCGAGGGTAGCGAATATTCAATTATAGATCAAATAAATCAAAATTCAGTTAATATAAAAATGTTAATTATTGAGTTTCATTTTATCAGAAGTAAAAAAGACCTTTTCATAAAATCTGTAAAAAAATTATTAAATAATTTTGATATTATTCATTTACATGCAAATAATTATTTTAACTTAGAAAATAATGATACTTTTTTTGAAGTGTTGGAAATTACTTTTGTCAATAAAACAATTAACAAATATAAAAAAGATTTTAGGTATAATTTTCCAATAGAAGATCTTGATTTTGAGTGTTTTCCAGATCGTAAAAAAATTGAATTTTCGTTTCAAATTAAATAGAAATAAGAACGAGTATTTAAGCACAATTTAGTAATTTAAATTTTCTTAAAATTATTTAATTAGTTTCAAAAAAAAAAAATGCTATAATATGTCTCTTCCGAAATACAAATTATGAACAAAAAAACATACCAAGCAGATTCAATTAAAGTACTAAAAGGTCTTGAAGCAGTTAGAAAAAGACCTGGAATGTATATTGGTGACACTGATGATGGCACTGGTTTGCATCATATGGTTTATGAAGTTGTGGATAATTCTATTGATGAGGCTTTAGCGGGATACTGTAAAAATATTAATGTTCGTGTTAATTCAAATGGAACAGTTACAGTTAAAGATGATGGAAGAGGAATTCCAGTTGACATGCATAAAGGTGAAAAAAAATCAGCAGCAGAAGTAATAATGACACAATTACATGCTGGCGGTAAATTTGATCACGACTCATATAAAGTTTCAGGAGGATTGCATGGAGTAGGGGTATCCGTTGTTAATGCTTTGTCAGAAAAACTTGAATTAGAAATTAATAGAGATGGTAAAAAATATTACATCGAATTTCTAAATGGAGAGGCAAAAAAACCATTAAAACAAGTTGGTAATTCCAAAGAAACAGGAACTCAAATAACATTCTTGCCTTCAAAAGAAATATTTTCTTCAACTAAATTTAATGATGCAATTTTGGTTAAAAGAATGAGAGAGTTAGCTTTTCTTAATAAAGGGATTAAAATTACATTTACTGATGCGTCTAGTAAAAAAGAAAAAAAGTATGAATTTAAATTTGAAGGAGGAGTTTTAGAATATGTTGAATTTTTAGACGAAAAAAGAGAGAAATTACAAAATAAAAATGGAAATGATTTATTTAAAAAACCCATTTACATCATAGGAAAAAAAGAAAATATTGAGATAGAGTGTTCATTAAAATGGAATGCAAGTTATTCAGAAGACATAAATCCTTATACGAATAATATCTATCAAAAAGATGGTGGAACTCATTTATTAGGTTTTAGAAGTGCCTTAACCAGGGTTGTAAATAAATATGCTAACGAACATAACTTATTAAAAAAAAATAAATTAGCTATTTCTGGAGATGATATAAAAGAAGGTTTAACAGGCGTACTTTCTGCTAAAATTCCTGATCCAAAATTTTCTTCACAGACTAAAGATAAATTAGTTTCTTCAGAAGTAAGAATGATAGTTGAAACTATTGTAAATGAAAAATTATCAATTTGGTTTGATCAAAATCCATCAATTGCAAAAATTATTCTAGCTAAAATTATTCAGGCAGCATTAGCTAGAGATGTTGCAAGAAAAGCTAGAGAAAATGTAAGAAGAAAAGGTGCACTCGAATTAAGTGGGCTACCTGGTAAGTTAGCAGATTGCCAAATTGGAAAACAAGAAGGAACAGAGTTATTTATAGTAGAGGGAGATTCAGCTGGAGGTTCAGCAAAACAAGGAAGAAATAGATCTAACCAAGCAGTTTTACCTCTGAGAGGAAAAATTTTAAATACTTATGTGGAAGAGATTAAGTCAAATAATGGCAATGGTAATAAAAATGGTGCTGATCAAAGAACAAAAGCATTATCAAAAATGATTTCATCAAATGAGATTGTAACATTAATAAATGCACTTGGTTTAGATCCAAAAGCTCATGAAATAGATTTAAAAGATTTAAGGTATGGAAAAATTATTATTATGACAGATGCCGATGTTGATGGATCACATATAAGAGCATTACTGCTCACTTTTTTTAATAATAAACCATTTAATAAACTAATTGAAAATGGTCATATATATTTAGCTCAGCCTCCATTATTTAAAATTAATAAAGGATCAAAAGGTATTTACATAAAAGATGAGAAAGAACTAGAGGATTATATAATTAGTACTAATAAAGAATTGAAAAAGATAAAAAAAGGGTCGAAGGAATTTATTAAAGAATTAGAATTAGAAAAATCTAAAATGAACATACAAAGATTTAAAGGCTTGGGGGAAATGAATCCTGAAGAACTATGGAGCACAACATTAGATCCTGAAACAAGAAATTTGTTACAAGTTCAGTACTCTAAAGATATAAAAAAAGATCAAAAGTTGATTCATACTTTAATGGGCAATGATGTGTCGTTAAGAAAAGATTTTATTATTTCTAATGCAATAAATGTACAAAACCTTGATATTTAAAAGATGAAGTTTTTTGAAACTTCAAAATACTATACTTTAAAGAAATCAACTTATATCAATCTGAGATGGATTGGCATATTTGGACAATTAATTTCAGTATATTTTGTATTTTTTTTTTTAAAATTTAAATTTGATTTTATTTATACAAATCTGATTATATTTCTAGGAGTTTTAAGTAATTTTTATTTAATTTTTATTTATCAAAAAACTCAATTATCAGATAGGTCAGCCTTATTATTTCTATTAATAGACATATTCCAACTTGGAACATTACTTTATTTAACTGGAGGAATAGTTAATCCATTTGTAATATTTTTGTTAATTCCAAGCATTTTTTCGTCTTCTAACTTAGGAACTAGAACAAATTTGTTGCTCGTTTTGACTACAATTCTAGCTATTATTTTCTTAACATTTTACTCGAAAGGATTACCATCACCTTTAGGAGATCACTTTCATGTAAGTCCATATTATTTCTACTCCATACCTATAGCTTTAATAATTGCTTGTGTTTTTTTAAATTACTTTGCTATTATTTTTGGTTCAGAGTCTAGACTTAGAAAAGATGCCCTAAAGAAGATGGAGGAAGTAATGGCTAAAGAACATGAAATGTTATCTTTAGGAGGACAAGCGGCTGCAGCAGCTCATTCTCTGGGAACTCCATTATCCACGATTAAACTTATAACAAATGAATTATTGAAACAATTGAATGACCGAAAAGATGTTATTCAAGATATAAAATTATTATCAAGTCAAGTTGAAAGATGTAATCAGATTTTGAAAAAATTATCTTTAGATCCCAATCAAGAGGATGACTTTATCGATGAAGATTTGACTATGAAAGATTACATTAAAGAGATTGTAGTTTCATTTAAAGAAACCAGTAAAAAAATTTTTATTTTGAATTTTGATCAAGACTCAAATAAAAAAAAAATATCTAAGTCTATTGAAATAATTTATGGTCTTAGAAATTTTATTGGGAATGCTAACAAGTTTTGTTCCAACAAAGTTTTTATTACATTAAAAAGTAATAATGAATTTACTGAAATTTTAATTGAAGATGATGGGAATGGTTTCCCAAATGATGTAATATCAAAAATAGGAGAACCATATTTGAGATCTTTAAAAGAAAAAAAAAAAGATAAAATTGGATTGGGACTTGGCTTGTTTATTGGAAAAACTCTTTTGGAAAAAAACTTCGCTTCTGTAAAATGTAATAACTCAAAAATTAGAAGTGGGGCTGAAATAATTATAAGTTGGAAAAATAAAGAATTATTTAAAATTTAATGTAATTTATTTTTTTTATCAAATAATGAGCTTAACTGAGATATCATCACATCACCCAGCTCATTAACATCAGTGATTTTTATTGCACGATTATAATATCGTGAAACATCGTGCCCAATACCTATAGCTAAAATTTCAATATTGGTTTTTTCTTCAATAAATTTTACTGTTTTTTTAAGATGTTTTTCTAAAAAATCCCCAGAATTAACTGAGAGCGTAGAGTCATCTACGGGAGCACCATCAGAAATAACCATTAATATTTTTCTTTCCTCTTTTCTTTTGTTTAATCTATTAAATGCCCATGAAATTGCTTCACCATCAATATTTTCTTTTAATAATCCCTCCTTTAACATTAAACCGAGATTATTTTTAGATTGACGCCAATGAGTATCTGCACTTTTGTAGATTATATGTCTTAAATCATTTAATCGCCCAGGTAATTTAGATTTTCCATTTCTATTCCAATCTTCTCGACTTTGTCCACCCTTCCAATTTTTTGTAGTGAAGCCTAATATTTCAACTTTTACAGAGCAGCGCTCAAGAGTTCTTGATAAAATATCTGCGCATATTGCTGCGATTGTGATTGGTCTTCCTCGCATAGAGCCAGAGTTATCAATTAGCAATGTTACAACTGTATCTTTAAATTCAAAATCTTTTTCCTTTTTAAATGACAATGAATTGTAAGGATCAATTATTATCCTTGGAAGTTTTGAACTATCTAATAAACCCTCCTCTATATCAAATTCCCAAGAGCGATTTTGTTTAGCTAATAATTGCCTTTGTAGTTTGTTAGCTAGCTTAGTAACCACATCTTGAAAAGCAACTAGTTGTTGATCTAATGTTTTTCTTAATTTTGAAATTTCAGAGGCATTATCTAAATTTTCAGCTTTAGTTACTTCATCATATTGAGTAGTAAAAATTTTATATTCTAAATCAAAATTTTTGATGGATTTTTTTTGAATTATTTGGTCATTATTTTGTTTGTCAGAGTCAGTATCAACCAATTGTTCATCTAATTTATATTCATCAATTTCATAGTCAGAGTCTAAGCCTGCCTCCGTTTCCTCGTCTTTATTTTGATCTTTGTTGTCTTCTGTTTTGGAGTCTTGATTTTCATTTGATGGATTGTTTTCATTTTGATCACTGTTTTCCTCTTTATTTTCATCTGTATCATCTGTTTGAAAGATGTCCATTTCTTGTAAAATTTCTGAAAATTTTGATGAATATTCATTTTGATTCTCTAAATTATTTTTTAAGAAGTGAATATGTTGATCAATTGATTTTTCAAAATCTTTTTCCCAAAAACTCAATATTTTATTTGTTAATGGATTTAATTGAATTTTATGAAACTTTTTGAGCATATATAACTCAAATGCTTCATGAACAGAAGCATCTTCTTTGCTTTTAATTTGGTCTTTTCTTTTTAAACTAATCATTTGATTATAATTGTTCAAAAAATTTTTTTCTATTCCCTTAAGCATTTTTCCACCTAAAGACTCGTATCTTATTTTTTCAGCTATCGAATAAAGATTTTTACAAGATGAATTTGAAGGTAAGTTTTTTTTATAAATTTCTTCATTTGAAAATTTTTTTTTTAAGGCTAAAGAATCTGTTTCTGCTCTTGCTCTAATAAGGTCACTTTTATTATTAAGATTATCTAATTCAAAAAAATCAAACTTTTTAGAACTCTTATTTTTTTCAAATTTATTATCTATTGCAAAATCATCTGAAATAACTTTAAATGTTGATGTAAGTGCCTGTTTAAGTTTTTCTTTTAAGTTAGCATCTTTATCGCTATTACTCATTTAAATTTGAATGTTTGCAAGAGATTCCGGCAACTCATCGCCAAAACATCTTTGATAATATTCAGCTATTGTATTTTTTTCTATCTCATCACATTTATTTAAAAAAGTAACTCTAAATGCATATCCTACATTTTTAAATATTTCTGCATTCTCAGCCCAATGTAGAACAGTTCTTGGACTCATTACTGTAGAAATATCTCCAGCAATAAAACCTTTTCTTGTTAATGTAGCAACTTTTATCATATTAGAAATTTTTTCTTTCCCTTTTTGATTGTTAAAACTTTTATTCTTAGCTAAAATAATTTCCATTTCTTTATCAAAATTCAGATAATTTAGAGTTGTAACTATATTCCACCTATCCATTTGTCCTTGGTTTATTTGTTGGGTTCCATGGTAAAGGCCTGTTGTGTCTCCTAAGCCAACTGTATTTGAAGTTGCAAATAATCTAAAATATTTATTTTGTTGTATTACTTTATTCTTATCAAGAAGAGTAAAATTTCCCTCTGCTTCTAAAACTCTTTGAATTACAAACATAACATCTGGTCTCCCTGCATCATACTCGTCAAAAACCAAAGCAACCGGATTTTGAATAGACCAAGGTAGAATACCTTCATTAAATTGAGTTACTTGTTTTCCATCTTTTAAAACTATTGCATCTTTTCCAATTAGATCAATTCTACTTACATGGCTATCTAGATTAACTCTTATGCAAGGCCAATTAAGTCTAGCTGCAATTTGTTCGATGTGTGTTGATTTACCAGTCCCATGGTAACCTTGAACAAGAACTCTTTTGTTAAATGCAAAACCCGAAATAATTGCAAGTGTGGTATCTTTATCAAATTTGTAGTTTTTATCAATTTCTGGAACATATTCACTTTTTTTTGAAAAAGCTTGAACTTCCATTTCTGTGTCAAAGCCAAAAGTTTGTTTTATTGAAACTTTAATATCAGGTTGAATATTTAAATTAGGTGTCAATTTTTTCTCTATATGTATTTTTTAATTGTGTATAAGCTAAAGTAATTAATTTAAGTTTTTCTTCGTATTTTTTGTTACCGGAATTCATATCAGGGTGAAATTTTTTGACAAGTATTTTGAATTTTTCCTGAATCTTTTGCCACTTTAAACCTACTGAAACTCCCAAAATACTGAAGGCTTTAATGTCTTTATTATCAAATTTAAATTGACGCATATGATTATAATCACTTTTAAATTTGTCCTTATCAAGCTCATCTTTAAGAGTATCATTCCACAAAACTTTAAAAAAATTATCTGAAGAGCTAAAGCTTTGGGTTGGCTTATGCCAGACCATATCAGATTTTAAGAAATCAATTACCTGTTCATCATTCATACCAGAAAAATAATTCCAATTTTTATTAAATTCTTTTACATGTTCCAAACACAACATTCTAAACTTTTTGCTATTATCTTTTTCCACTGGTGCTTTATATTCACCAATTTCATTGCAATTATTCCAGTCACATATATTTTTCATGATATATTATAAATATTATTTATGAATATTAT
>Ga0315315_10004279_pt1 | contig 13155 bp, 25 predicted proteins | sample M140m3416metaG_FD_203699 | JGI IMG/M metagenome (GOLD analysis project Ga0315315, IMG submission 203699) | Ammonia-oxidizing marine archaeal communities from Monterey Bay, California, United States - M1 40m 3416 | ecosystem: Environmental > Aquatic > Marine > Intertidal zone | place: USA...
ATCGTTGGTACTACTTGCTTTTCTTAAAAATTGTATCTTTTGTATCCAATTGTATCCTGCTCTAGGATACAAATTTGAGCGAATAAGTGTTGGTATACAACACTTCTAACTTTTGTACCTTTTGTACCCTACTTTTAAAAAAAATAAAAAAGTTTTTTTTATTTTCACACAGAAATGGTATACAATTGTTTAAATATGAAATTAGCCTATGATTCATTATACTATTTGATCATTTTTTGTATCCTGGCCCTGTTTTGCTTGGGATACATTTTTGTAATATTGGTCTACTTTACGCAAGAATGCGTGTTGATGACCTACAAATTCACGTCCAGACACTTCAAATTTCTGAAACATAAAATCTTTGGTGCACATTAGAACGATTCCAGACTGTATTTTAGTACCATAAATTTGGTTATGCGCCATGGCATATGCTCCTAGCTGTTCAAAATAGTCTTCAATCCATTCACGTCTTTTAGGTTTGTTAGATTGTTTGAAGTCAATGATAGCCGGTTGACCGGCGTAGATACCGACAACATCTGTTGCGCCTGCGTACAGGTCTGGGTAATACAACGTAGTTTCAAGTCCCCACAACTCTTCCAGGTCCCCGAGGCCTGATTCTATAATCTTGTTTGCCATAACTTCAGCCTGCTTACCTAACGTCGTCAGGTCCTTGTAGCCCGTGCCATCAAGATAGTGTTCAAGGTACGTGTGCATGGCTGTGCCCCGCGCTGCTGCTGTGTCCCTTACTTCATCTGCTGCCTTGTCGCCCATTCGAGCTTTCCAAGCAGCGAGACTTGCCTTCTTCTCGTCCGACTGACACGCAGATAATATAGTCGTAACACTTGGTAACTTTGTGTTACCAATGTCATAGTGTCTGCCACCATTAATTACAGATCGCATAGACTTAGGGTAGGTGTATAATTTATTAATCTTCATATGGTTTTTTTCTATTATATTTCTTTTTATTTTTTATAACCCGGTGTCTCCAATGTTTCAACTGAATTGCCATAGGATTACGTTTTTTATTTTTTTTCTGAGTCATTTCTTTAAATCTGGATCAAAGTTATATGCAAAAATAATTCTTCTACCTTCTGTGTGTTTAGTGTCAACTTTATGTTCAACATAGCTACGAAACACCAAAAGCATTCCTGATAAAGGGGGATAAGAACACTTTCTAAAAGTAAAAGCATTATACAAATTTTCGTTTAAACACGTATGAGGTTGAGTCCCTAAAGGATTTTTTATGTCATTATGAATAGGGCTTCTAAAAACTAATGGCGAATCTTCTTGATAGCCTTCTAAAAAAAATACAGCTGAAATAGTAAACCCTAAATGTGTGTGAAATTCTTGAAAGGCTCCTTTTTTATAGTCCCATATCCAAGATTCTTTGGGCTCATAATTAAAAGCAAATTTATGGTTTTTAGCAAAAATATTAACTTCTTTAGAAACCCATTTAGTTAATTTTTTAAATTTTAATTTATGATGTAAAGGAACATTAATAAACCCATACTCGTTTACAGGATAATTTTCTATAATCTTTTTATAACCCGGCTGTATTTCATCAATAAAGGGGCATTGAGATCGTCCAATAACAGTAGGGAACCAGCTTTCAAATTTCAAAGTTTATCCTTTAATTCTTTTAGATACTCTTCGTTATCTTCACGTTCTTGTTTATTACGCTTAGATTGCTGATAACTCTCATTAAGATCACGTTGCTCTTGTTGTAGTTTATCAAATTTTTCTTTATCTTTTTTTTCGGTAACCATAACCCTTCTCCCTGTTACCATATAACTTTTGCCATGACCATGAAGTCAAGGCTGTTGAGTAGTGGTAAATTATTTCTAGTATATATCTTATCATTATTTCCCCATGTTTTGATTAAAAAAATTAAAATTAATAATTATCCTTTGTTTAGAATTAGTTGAAGTTGTACCACAATGTTTTAATCTTCCATCAAACATTAATAATCTGTTTGCTTTACTAGCCACGCTTTTTTTATTTTTTTTAAATATTGTCTTACCATTATTAGAATTTACATAGTAAATAGCAGTCCACCATTTGTGGGTCCAATTATAATCTGAATGATAGCCAAAAACAATTGGAGTTTTTGTTTTTAATAATAAGTTAGCTTTTATTTTTGCTATAGCAGTCATGTTTAATTTATTTATTATAGGTTTTACTAAATTAAAATATTGAGAGTTAGGAACCATGTTATAAAATTGATGACAGAATTGAAATTGATCTTTAGGATCATTACTGTCGTTTACATTGTCACTATAAAACCAAGGAAAAAAACCTGTTTCACCACTTAATTCTTTATAAATGTCTTGGTGTTCTTGTTTAGTTAAAAAATTATCAATAACTTTAACATCAATCATTTTCTTAATTCTCGTTCTAAAGCTAAATCTATTACTTTGTCGTTTAAGTCTTGTATAGAAGGTTCATAGTGGTCTATGACTTTTTCTATTTGGTGTAATTTTACATTTGCAAAAGGCCATAATAATTTACAAACATGTAAACAATCTCTAAACGTACAACGCCAACGCCATTGTTTTTTATTTCCTTTAGGAACTTTTTTAGGTCTAACTGTACCAACCATTAACGTTTCATGCACAAGTTCTATAACATTTTGATCTGTCATAGCTATCTCCATGCTAATACGCCAACAGTTGTAGGTACCGTTTTTCTTTTTTTCTTTATACTTTTTGTATGTAAGACTGCCTTCTCCATCAAAGAGTCCTGCAATATAAGCCGTGTCTAAATGATAATTATTTGACGCCATCACCTAACATTCTCATAAGGTTATCTCTCTCTTCACAAACTTTATCAAACTCTTTTTCTAAAGAATGATACCTTGCTTCTTGTTTAAGAACAGCTTCACCAGCTTGTCTACATTTCATTTGCATGTATTCTTTTTGTTTTTTTAACATGTCAACTTCTTCTTGACGTTGCTCTAACAATTTTTCTAAATCATTAGGTCCTCTCTTATTGTCCATTTTTTAATACCATCCTTCCTATTGTTGTATATGGATTAAACTCAAACTTACTGCAACCTGTGAACACCATCAGCATCAATAATAATATCATCAACTTCATCAGCATTAATTTCTCCTTGGCTATCACATACCCCGCATTGAACAACAACTTCTTCTTTTGCTAAATGGTAGGGAACTCTTACGTAACCATTGCCCTTACAGTGTGGGCAAGGTACTTTATCTTTCTTTGACTTTTCCATTTAGTTTCCTCGCTTTCTCGTTTACTAAAATACTAATAGTTTGCGATCTACTTAAAACTGCGTCTGGCTGTATTACTTTTCTAATTCTATCTATCAAGTCATATGTTTTGTGACTCAATGAGACGTTTTTATATTTAGTTATGTCAGTCATTTATGATATACTCCTTTCATTATAATTTATCATATGGGATATATCTCATAATTTACAATAGGTGTCAATGACAAAAGTAGTATTATTAATGGTTTTATGTAGCGAGCTTGCAGTTAATCAATGCAAGATTATACCTACACCTAAAGTATTATTTGATGACTATAGTTCTTGTATAGTTTATGGTTATGATTACTCACATAAATTAATGGCAGGGTTCGACCCAGAATGGACAAACAGTATAAAAGCTTATACTAAGTTTTCTTGTGAGCCAGATAAAATTATATAACCCCTATGGTAAAGGCATAAATCCAGTATTTATATCTACTTGATTTTTTCTTTTTAATTTTGAAATTACATCAAAAGCAATTGTAATTCTTTTTCCTGTAAATGGTTTTAATACATTAACTCTATGTAAATATCCTGCAGGACCAATATAAATTTTTCCTGTTTCATTTTTTATTTTAAAATTTTTAAATTCTGTTTCTGTATTTTTTGGATCTATACTAATATACCCATGAAATAAACAATCTGAATGGTTATGCCAATCCAACACTTCGTTTTGGTCATGAAAATTTAACCAACTTTGATACCATAAAGGTTCATTAGTATTTGCAATCTGTCTCATTATTTTTTGTAAATCCATAAACAATCTATGATACATTTTACACCCTACTGTTAAGGTAGAAATATTATAATATCTATAAAACCAGGTAGAAGACATTTTGTTAAAAGGTACACCATAATTAAAAACAAATCTTTTATGCGCAAGATTTGCATTTTTTATAAAAGTTTCTTTGTTATCTTTTATATAAGGTAATTTTTTTATAATATATTTTTTCATATAATTCATTTTAACCCTCCTAGTTTCCGTGCACGTACTCCTAGGAGAGCAAAGGCTCCATAACTCCCCTCTTTGTATAGAGGATCAAAGCTTGTCGTACAGAGGCTAGCGCGAGGCATTACATGGACGCAGGTCCTTTTCATCATCATTATTTACACATACAGCCGATAAAGTTTCCACTGTTATCGTTCATAATATGTAAATTTAATTCGTTTACATAGCCGGTTAGTTTTAACCGGAGAATATCACACAACTCAAAACAATCAATTTCGCCTGTTAACACTATTCCATCCATCATCTGTTTTGTAATTGGAATTAATTGATAAAGTCCGTCGTTAAAAATTATTAGTTCCATTAATCTTCTGATTTAGAGTCATAGTTCGTTGTACCCCAAGCTATTATTTTCTTGATCCCTGGTGCCTGTATATCTATGTCTGCATACGGCTTCCATTGTCTTTTCATTATATTTAATTCTAATATAAGATTAGACCATTGTTTCTGTGTAATGTTCTTACTCGTTATCGTTAGCTTTTTCATTTATAAGTTTTATCCTTTCCTTAAGCGTATTTACGTAATCAAGTTGCTTGTTAACCATATCAAAGTATGGACCCGGATGATTTATGTCATGCTGGGTTTCGATCAAACGCTTTAATCTTTGATCTGCAACTTCTAACAAACTTTTATTATATTGTTTTATTTCTTTCATACCTATAATATAGGATATTATGTTAAGTCTGTCAACGCCCTTGGCCTTTATATTTTTTATTTCTGTTTTGTAGTTTTTCTGACTTATTTAATGATTTCTTATGTTTTCTAGGCCTTTTCTTAGGTTTATCTCTAGGTACAAAATGTGTAAATTTTTGTTTAGCCATCTTTCCACTCTTTTACATAAGGCGTTGCACCATCTGATTGTGAAGTCATAACAGGTAAATAAGTTATTTTACCATTTACATGTTGATGTAAATCTGCACCACAGTTCATACATCTAAAAAGTTCTGGAGTAAGACCTACTAACATAGTGAGTTCAGTGCATGTTGGACAATTGCCGTTAACAATTTCTGCCTGTATTTTTACCATTACTCTAATATTAACTTTTTTATAGACAAAGATCCATCTATATTTTCTTCAAGCTCAACCATCGACTTTATGCATTGGTACTTTATATGAGATTTTGCTTCACGTCTAGCTGTACGTGCCCCTTTAAGACATTCAGACATTGAAGTCTGAATACGCGCTTCCTTGATCTCTCCGTGTACAATCATAAGTAGGGCTATCGCTAACTCTGTCATTCATGACTCCCATTTGCTCTTACCTTATCTTTCAGGGCCTCAAGATCTTCTAAAACCTTTTCCTGATTTTTTTGTAAAAATTGAATATTAACTTTATTGTGCATCATATCTTCAATTCGTGTTTCTATTTGCTCTACAGACTTATACAAATCTTCCAATAAAAATAGTTGTTCCTGGTCGACGGGGACCTGTTCAGATTTTTTTAACAAATCATTTTCAAACAACTCACGTGATGTCTCCAGTGATACCAGCCTGGCCGTCAACTCGGTGTATGCAAACACGCCGGCTGCGACGAGTAAAATCAACGATGCTACCGTCTTCATCGGCATCTGTACAGCCGCTTCTTCAGATATATTTAAAGTTTTCTTACTCATTTCTTTTTCTTATTTTTACATTTACATCTTGGGCCTGCTAGTTTGTTAGCAACAGCTTCACATAGACGATCTAAGCCGCCAAAGAATGCATATAAAAATTTATCAATCATTTTTAGGTTTTGGTAGAGGTAGTATCACACTTTCGTCGTCAGTTAAATACTTAGGTATTTTAAGCTTCTTTTTACTGGGTTTTATGAACTTATCACCCATTAAAGTGATGTCTGGGTTCTCTTTTTTGTAGCCATCTTTCATATCATCCCACAAACTTTGTGAGTCAGATGGCCTAGTGTTATCTCTTGCAGGAGTTACACCTCTACATTTAGATACTAATAAATTAAAATTAGAATTGTTTGCAAGACTTGGATTACTATTAACCCTACCACACATTTTCATTAACTCTAATTGTTGTTTGATTGCTACGTTTTCTTTTGCTGTTTTACAGTCTGTGCCTAAATATTTTCTGTAGGTAAATCTTAAATACTGTTGTTCGTTTGTACTACTATCACTATAATTATAATCAGTATCTCTTCTTTCTGTGCTTACTTCCATTTCACCACATCTTACACCATAGTCGTTAAGGTATTCGTTTCTAGGATACGCAGGTTCCACAAACAATGCTAGGATTGTTAGAGCTAAGATAAGTATCCCTGTAAAATAATAATTCATCCTGAGAACCTCCATACATTACCTGTTTAAATCCTTAATATCATAGTCATGTTCTCTAACTTGGTCTGCTAATTGTCTGTATAGATTTTCTGCCATCTGCCATGTAGATTCTGCAGAAGTTAATCTTGTGTTTTGATCTGTAATTTTATCTTCAGCAACTTTTAAATCTCTTTGTAAACCTATAATTTCTTGCTGGTTTGAATTGATTGTGTCTGTTAGATTAACAATGTATCTAACGCCTGTGAACGTTCCGACTAGCACTGAAGCTACCACCGGTACCATAACTATGTTTTTCTTTAATAGATCTGCTAAGTTCATATGGCATAAGGTCCTTTATTAAAAGATTATAGCTCCTAACACAAATGCAACAGAAGCAATAATTATTTCTGTTCTATAATGTAGTTGCCAAACCATAAATTTTTCTTTGTATTTATTTATCATTATCTTCCTCCAAGTTTCTCAGCTGATAGTCATAACTGCCTTCTTCATGCTCGTCAGTAATCCATTTAGCTGAATTTTCTACGGAATATATCTTACTGCTTACCAATCTATTAATCAAGTTTTTTGATGGGTCTACACCCATAGAAGCATCAAACATTTTAAGCCTATTATTGGGCTGTATTGCAAAGTTTCCGTCTTCTAACTGCAAAACATGTCCGCATTTGTGTTGATCTGGTTTTTCAGCATAACCAAAATTTAATTCGTTGAAGTCTCCTGCGCACCAGTCAATTGTAAATAAATATTTACCTTTGCGTTTTACTTTACGTCGTGATGTATATTGCATTGTAGCACCGGCTAACTCATAAAAAGTCGTGACACTTACATTGTAACTAAAACTGTCCCACATAACTAACTCATCAAGTGGTAATTCTTTTACATTTGGTTTTGTACAGAAAGCTGATATAGGTGCTCGCCACCACAGGCCACCATCTTCCATTAAGAAATGGAACATAGGTACTCTGTTTGGAATAGAGCTAAAACCAAATACACCTACTTCAAAATATTTGTCGTGTGAATCTTTTTGATCTCTAAGATAGTTACCTCTGACGTAACATTCTATTACTGGTATGTTTGCATTAAGATAAGCCATTAGTCATTTATACTCCCCCAGTTTTTACCGTGTTCGTAATCTACTTTGTTTGGAACCTCTAGAGTAACAGCTTGCTCCATAATCTCAATAACCTTTTTGGCCTGTGCGTCACTTTCTATTGATACACACAACTCATCATGTATTTGTATGTGAGCTACAATACCTTCTTTGTGTAACTCTAACATAGATTTTTTTGTCATGTCTGCTGCACTACCTTGAATTAATTTGTTCAATGCTTTATAAGTGTAAGCTCTTTTAATCCCTGGTCCATGTTCCTGGAGTGCATCTTCGTGTGTCATAGCTTTGTGCATCCCAAAACTGTTTGGTTCCCATAAATGAAACCTGCATAGTCTGCCAAGTAAAGTTCTTATCTGTCCTCTGTCCTGCGCTCTGTTAGATGCTTTGTCCATAAGCTGTTTAACAAAAGGTACTTTGCCGTGATAAGTATTAAATAACTCATTAGCTTTTTCTTTTGATACACCTAGTTCTGCTTGTAATTTATTTTTACCCATACCATAAAACAATCCTAAGTTAATTGTCTTTGCTTGTGTTCTTTTAATATCAGCCATGTCGGCTACTGTTTGGTGAAAGTCTGAGTCAGGGTCATCGTTGTATGCGTCTACTACATCATACACTGATGGTAGTTTATACAATGCTGCGTAGTGCACAACCAGTCTTGGTTCTTGTTGTGAGTAATCAAAACAACCCCATTTATGTCCTTCCTCAGGTATAAATAATGATCTTATCTTAGGTCCTAAATCTTTATTACGTGCTGGAATTTGTTGTAGGTTGGGGTTCTGATAAGAGAATCTTCCTGTAACCGTACCACCGCCTGCATTACGCAACTGATTTATTTCTGCATGTATCCTACCTTTGTGTTCATATTTTAAAATAGAATCTATAAAAGTTGTGTGTGCTTTGTTTACTTCTCTAGCCTTAGCTATCATGTTGACTACAGGATGCTCGTGTTCTTGTAAAAAGTTTTTAGTAAAACTTGGTGCGTCTGTTTTTTCTGTTCTCTCAAATGGTATCTTTAAATTTTCAAATACTTCTGCTATACTTCTTGCGGCCCATATTTGTGGTCTCACATTAGTTTCTTTTTCTATTGCTGTAAGTATTGCACGCTCTTCATCTACTAAAGTTTTCTTTAATGTGTGTGCTGCTTCTACATCTACTCTTACACCTTTAAATCTCATATCAACCAGACAAGGAAACAAATCTGTTTCTAGTTCCATAATAGATTGTAAGTCTTGTAGTATAATTTCTTTTTTCATTTCTTGCCATAAAGCAAACGTAGCTTCTGCATCACGTTCAGCATAAGAACCAACATTTAATGATGGCAGCTTATACATTTCAGATTTTGGATCTATTCCCCACTCAGCTGCAGCCTCACTAAGTCCAGCTTCATTCTTACCATAACCATTATACTTCCATGACAAACTATTAAGATCATATCTAAATCTATTTTCATCAGTCACAGCTGCAGCTATCATTGTATCTACAATCCTGCCGTTAATATTTAGTCCCATTGCCCTGATCCAACATACATCGTACATTGCATTGTGAAATATTTTAGTTGATGGTGCACTTAATACATCTTTAAACCATTCTAAAACTTTTTTACGATCCATGTTGCCGCCACCTTCGTGTGCTATTGGAAAGTATCCTTTGTAATGTGCAGTTGCTACAGCAATTCCTATAACTTCTCCATTACCAATGATTGAACCAGATCCTTTTTTAATCAGGTCTGGGTCACGTGTTTCTAAATCAATTGCAATCTCGTCAACCTGTCTTAGGTCTGGAAATTCTGTAGGTACGACCCATTCTGTCTGGGCACTAAATGCAGGTATTTTCATATATATATTTAGACTCTATTTTTTTATTTATTTTATCTTTGTTGCTAAATGCATACAAAGCAGCATCGTAGTTGTGTGGAAATATTTCCCAATCAACTAGTTTTGGATATATTTCTAAATTAAATTTATGTTTATTAATCTTAATTGTTTTTAAAATTACACTTCCTTTTTTATTTTTCATATTATTAGGTAGCAAAAAATCAATAGGCATGTAAATAGCCCCATGTAAAATGGTATATGATTATTTGGTTCCATAGTCCCTTTCAATTATCATTTCTATAAAATGTATTGCTTTTTCTAGATCTTGTTTTTTTCCTTTATCTCTATGTCTCACTATGTACTTTATAGCACAACCCTCAGGATATAGCAATTCGTTCTCTACTACAAATTTACTTGGCTGTATTTTATATTTTTGATAGTGTGATCCTGCAATTTGTTTGTCCCAAACTTTAGATGTCATAACCTCTGTCCTCCCTTTTTGCTGTCATTATATATAAGTTTTGTTTTGTACGAGTGACCCCTACGTACCAAACCCTGTGTTCTTCGTCTTGTTTGTCTAGACTATTTTCCGTAGCTTCTCTTATCTTTTTAGTATTATCTAAAATAATTAAAACATTTGTAGCTTCACCACCTTTGGCTGCATGTATAGTTGATAGTTTAATTCTTGGTGCTTCAGATAACCTTTCTTCATTACGCATCATTTCTCTAATGTATAAACATTCTTCTGGATCAGCTTTAAATACCTCAAACCACCTTTGAGTTTTAAAATAACCCCACTCAAACAAATCATACATTCTTTCATCCGTAGGTACTTCTTCTTCTAAAAATTCAAACAAATCTTTTATCTCAGACAAAGATAATTTATCTCCATTAGTCCAACGGGTGTAATCTTGTATTGACTTGTACAATCTAGTCCTGTAGCTTTTTCTACCTTTTATTTCAAAATATAAACCCATATCTTTTAAGTCTGGTGCTAATTTTTTAAGTTTGTCATTAGTTCGTGCAAGTATTAACCAATCACCATAGATTAATGGTAAGTCTTCTATTGATGTTACATATTCTACGTAACCTTCTTCTGGTCTTGGTGACCATTCTTTTTTAATTCTTCTGTGATCTGGTATTCTATTTAAAATACAGCCAGCTATATTTTGTACAGCTCTTGGAATTCTGTATGATTGAGGCAAAATTATGTCTTTTGCTGGCTCGCTTTGAAACCTTGCAACATCTGCACCAGCCCAACCATAAATTGCTTGATCATCATCACCGGCTAAGATAACATGTTTAGAGTTTTTCTTAAGTATATCGTACATTTTCCACTGTATTGGCGATAAATCTTGTGCTTCATCAATAAATACTACGTCATATTTCGGACACAATTTAGACACATTAAATTTTTCAATCATATCTGTAAAATCTACCAGGCCATACGCTGCCTTATAATTGTCTACTTCGTCTTTTAAAATTTGCAACATATGTTTGTCTATGTCTTGTGAATACATGTCAGTATTATATTCTTCCTCTATTGTGATACCCTTAATCCTTGCTGCATTAATTATGTTAAAATATTCGCTATCCGAATCTACAAACCCAGTCTTCTCTTCGCCATTAGAATAAACTGTAACCTCTATTCCTAATTTACGACCTATATCTTCGTAGTGTTCGTCTTGCATTACATTACTTTTCTTCATACCTAGTTCTGTAAAAGCTAATGAGTGTAGAGTTCTAAAATATTTTAAATCTTTTTGATTATACTTTGGATATAAATCTAAAGTTCTATTTATAGCTTCTTCTGCAGCTTTCTTTGTAAATGCAAAGTAACCTATCTTATCTATTGGTGTACCAAACTTAACTAAAGTTTTTACATAATTAATTAGTCTAGTTGTTTTCCCTGTTCCCGGAGGCCCGTATATTTTTCTGATCATTACATTATCTCCGTGTTGTGTTTTATTTTTGTATGATTAATCTGTATGTCTTCAAACTCTTCTATACTAATTGATACTACATTTTTTGTAGGTGTATTGTATTTACCTTTTTCTTTTGTAGGAAATCTTTTTTGTTCTAAAAATTCTATGTTACATTTTTTATAATTTACTTTCATCATAACGCCTGTCTTATCTTCTGTGTGTTTCCAATTCTTAGATCTAAGTTTGTCATAAAACTTTTCAAATTTAAAATATGCATAACCATCTTCTATTAATACTGTACCAGATTTAAACGCAGCATCATTCATAGCTTTAGGTCCATTAATTTTTGCATGTATTACGTCATGTAATTTTTCTTTAGGTGATGTACCTACTGGTGGATGTGTAATAGTTTGTGTACCATATAATACTTCTAGTACCATTTGATCCTCATCAGCTTTTATAATTGGTGGTGGAAACCCTGCAGCTTTGGCTATTGCATTTCTACGTTTACGTTGATCGTTAACATGTTCTACTGTTTTACAATGTACTGTCGCTGTACCAATACCATCTGGTTTAGTTACATCAAATTCATACTCTGGTTCTGGGTCCAGATCTATTTTTTTTAGATTAGTTAATACTGGATATGATCCTTTAGATCCTGCTAAGATTCCATGTTTCTTTTTTACACAAATACCTTTTTTACAATAGTCACTAATAGGACTCTGTGTACAAGTATAACCTTTAAATTGTTTAGACCATGACCTAACTTTAGCATTAAGAGATTGTTTATCCCACGCATTTGCATGTGCAGGTTCAAAATACTTGACTGGTGCATTCATGACTTTCTGTTGCCAGCTATCTGGGTACTTCATCTTTACAAACACATGATAATTATACATAAATCTGTCCTTGCCATCGAAGCCTGGGTTCTTCATTATCTTGCTAAGATGTGCTAGACATGGTGGACCATCGTCAAATTCTTCATCAACACCTTCTAAATCTTTTTGTTCTATGCTCTCTGTAATAATTTTAAGATCTTCTGCGCTGACTGTATTACTTTCTACCACTGATATAAATTGATCAAATGTAAAAGGTTTACCATCTAGGTTTATTGCTAACCTCTCAGATTTTTTAAAGTAAGGCAGGTTAATAAAATTACCTTTGTTTAATTGTCCAGTGTCGTTATCTTTTGTTAACTGTGTTTGTTTAGGAAAAATTTCACAGTCTGGTTTTAATTTAAATAATGGCAATAGGTTACTTAAAAAAGATTTAATTAATGCTGCGGGTATAAAGTCATTCATAAATAAATATAAATGTAGTCCACCGCTTTTAGATAGTATAGGTATTAAAGGTAGTTTGTAATTTTGTATTATGTCTATAAAAAATTTCTTGTCAAAGTCATCGTAGTTTTTTGGGTCTACATCTATTACACCAAACCTTGCTTCTGATTCTTCATTACATGGCTGAACACCAATAGACTGTGTGCCTTCTAAATGATTAAGATACACTTCTTTTGTTAGAGGTTCATCGTTCCATCGGTAAATAGGTTTTTGCTTTCTGCTTTCTGGATCAACCTTTAGTGTAGACATGTCTGCTACACCATAAGCCAAAGCAAACCCTTCAAAAAATTTTATATACTTTTCACTCATAGTTATCCTGTCGATGCGGACCGATCAGTCTCCCTAACGGTCCGCACTGTGCACATACCCCTTAGGGATTATATAATGCTTTTACTTTCCGCTGGTTTTG
>Ga0315315_10004283_pt1 | contig 13152 bp, 15 predicted proteins | sample M140m3416metaG_FD_203699 | JGI IMG/M metagenome (GOLD analysis project Ga0315315, IMG submission 203699) | Ammonia-oxidizing marine archaeal communities from Monterey Bay, California, United States - M1 40m 3416 | ecosystem: Environmental > Aquatic > Marine > Intertidal zone | place: USA...
AAGTTCTGCAACATATTTAATTGGTCCAACTTCCTTCTCTATATCTCTAACTATTTGTTGAGCTGTAAATCTTTCATCTTTGATTACAACAATGTTTTCATATATTGCATCTATTTGTGCATTGTAGTCATCTATCTTTACAAGTATCTCATCTTGATCTGTGCTACTGCTATCTCTAAGTCTATTAATCTCTGCATTAGCATTGTTTATATCAGTCTGTGCTTGTTCTCTATACTTGTCTATGTTTGCTTGTTGCTTGTCAATATCAGTTTTAATATCTGCACGTTGTTCTTTTTGTTGTTCAAATAATGCATCGGCTTGGGCAACATAGTCTATTGTTTCTGTTTCGCCTCTTCTAAATGTTCCGCCCTCATCAATAGTAATAACTTCAACACCTTTGTTTCTTAAATCGTTTACTGCTTTATCTAATACTGCAAGTTGATCTCTAAGTCTATCTATTTGTCCTTGTGCATAATCTATATCGCCCTGCACTCTTTCCCATGCACCGTCTCTGATTGTTTCTTGTTGCTTTATACTTTCACTTACGTCTAATCCACCGCCTGTTTGTAAACTAGCAATACGTTCTTCTAGTAAGTCTATTTTGTTTTCTTCTCTGAGTATTTGTCCATCAATTCTTTCAACTACAGCAAATGCATCTGCACTACTGCCTGATACTTCTTGGTGTGCTTTACTGAGATAGCCAAATATACCTATGCTTGTAATAAGCATTAAAAACAGTACGGCCGTAGACAAATACGTTTTTACAAGTAGTGAAGTTTCACTCCAATAACGATAAAGCCAACTAACTGTTACAAGTTTACCTACTTCTAAGGTTCCTGCCATCACAGCAATACTTAATGCCGCTCCTTGAAAGAACGTCATAAGACCTACTATGCTAAACCATGCGGCTACACCGGCGATGGCCAAAGCGGTAAACAATGTTAATAATCCGAATAGCATACACATATTTATCGTTTTTTTAGCCAGTTGTCGATAATTCTAGTATATGTTAATTATAAATATAGACATGCATACATACTTGGAAAAGATATCAACTAAAAGATCCTCGTCATACAATGCATTACAGTATGCTTTTAGCGATGCTATGGATCACCCTGGACTTATAGGTATTTTTTACAATAATCCAGAGTTTGGTGATGAAATCAAAAAGCAATGTAAACAAAAAGGCATTGGTTTTGGAGAAAGGTTTGGTGCAAAAGGTGTTTCTGTAGAAGCATTGTTGCAACTACAAGAACCCATGGAAAACTATTGGTTTGAAATCAGTCCTTTTGATTTCATGAGCATACCTACATCACAACGTGAACAACTTATAAACATATACAATATTATAGTACATGATTATATAGACGGTGGTTATCATGTAGAATTAGTATTACCTAAAAGTTATCTCAATGATAACAGAATACTAAATGCCAGTGGTGCAATGGATAAGTTTGGAAATGAAACACTAAACATTCCTGTGTTTCCGCATATAACATATATGGAGGCAGTAAGAACAAAAAATATTGTTCCTGAAAGTATTGTTGACATTCCTAAAGATAAAATATGCTTGTTTCCAAATCATAAACCACGTCCTGGCAGACTTGCTACTTTGGCTAGACTAAATGAACTAGAAATATTAGATCCACATGTGGATTGGAGTCTAACAGTTAATTGGGAAGAAGAAGGAGAACTAGGTGACTATTTTAAAAGTCCTAATGTTAGTTTAGGTAGATACGGGCACTCACTGATACAATCAGAATCAGTTGAAAAGTTTGTTAAGTTGTACAAATCTGCTTTACCAAAAGTACTACCTAACAGCACAATAGAATTATTTAAAGATTGCATTCCTCTTAACAAAAGATATGCAGGAAAGTATGTTTGGAAAATTGCATGTGAGACTTATCCACATATAAAATTTAACACAGAAAAAACATTCAAAGGATTTATGGCTGGTATCCCTGTATTAACACTTGGACCTAAGAACTTAAACAAATGGCTTATAGATGCAGGATACGAAATGGAATATTCTGAACTGTATGATCACTTAGATTTTGGTGAGGAAAGAATAGAAGCAGTTATAGACACAATGGTTTCTAAAACACCAGACGTACAAAAAATTAAACACAATCACAAATTATCACATGATGTTTCATTTTTAACTAGTTTAATTGTGAAACCACTTGCAGAAAGAATAGTATCTAAGTGGCAATAAACTAAAGTGCCTAACTCGTCAGTTAGGAAACTTTATATTCAACACTCTTCATATATCTTCATTGTATTGACAGCATTCGTTCGTCAACTAGGCCACTGTCGGGACCTAAACTGGCGGAAAGGGAGAGATTCGAACTCTCGGTACAGTTACCCGTACTCTTCCTTAGCAGGGAAGTGCTTTAAGCCACTCAGCCACCTTTCCCAAACTGGTACTCCCTAGGAGAGTCGAACTCCTGTTGCCGAGATGAAAACCCGGTGTCCTAACCACTAGACGAAGGGAGCAATTAGAGGTGCAGTACACTCTGGGACTTTACTAGGCACGGTTTGATCTACTCTTATTCGTGTTGTTCCTACCCAATTTACGAAATACCATTCGGGCACCTCTTCTACTCTGATCGGTTTTAAGGCGTTGATCAGTAGCCTTGCAAATTATGTTCTAAGTTTTATAGTGCAGTAAACACCCGGGCACCCGGGAAAAGTTACACTCTCCTTCACTCGCCGTCTGGTTTCGCAAAGCGAACCTTCTGGTGGTCTGCTAGTTCACATGTTGCACTATTGGCTTCATGCTCTCTAACTGTGACTCTTTGAACCCAGCATCTCCCATCTGTTAGTTCACTAACAATTTTCTCTGCTTCGTCAAAGGCCATTTCAGCAAACAACTCACAACCTGTACCGCCAACCATTCTCAAATCAATTAGATTTTTTTCATCTAACATTTGAAATGTTGCTAGTTCAGGATCATTAGTTGCTACTAAATATGTATGGTCAAACATGTGTTTCAACCATTCTTTGAGTGGCTTTAATCCACCAAAGTCGACAATCCAATTACGTTCATCAAGTTCGTCTCCACCAAATGTAAATTCAAACTGTAATGCGTAACCATGTATTAGATTGCAGTGGCTATCTGCTTTCCATTGTCTAAATGCACAGGAATGTCCTGTAGCATGTGTATAAGTTTTACCTGAATAAAATCGTTTGTTCATGTCATAGCCTCTAAAATATTTGTATATTATACAGTCTATTTAGATGTATGTCAACCTTAATCTTATTTTTATTGGATTACTTCTGATGCTTGGGCAGTTTTGCTTCTACAAACATTTCATGCTTTCTTTTAACAGGGTTATACTTCTTCATTTTAAGTTTCCTGTTTTCCTGCGTCAATGTTTTAGTTTTAACTGCTGTATAATGATAAGTGTGACTATCTCTAGTCTCGCCTTCTGGGATAAGATATACTGTTACGTTTTTCTTTTTGCTACTACTCTTTGCCATGTTTCCATTTTGTTGCGACTGACTTGCCCAAACTTAATTGGACAAGTACTAGTCTACTCTAATGCTCTTTAACTATTCTTTTTAGCCATATATGCAACTTGCTTGTCATAGTCTTCTTGTGCTATGAGACCTTCAGCAAGTAATCTTTGTCTATTGACTTCATGTGCGGCTTGAGTTGCCTCTTTATTTCCACCCATGTAAGATACTGCATGTCCTTCTTCGATTAATACGTCAGTTGCCATTCTTCTTACACCATTTTTTTCAACTTCAAAATCACCTAAGATACGACCAAACTTACCTTTCATATCTTCGCCGTCTTTATTAATCTGTGTTTTAAGAATAGGACCTTCTTTACCATCAATTAATTCTTTAAGTCTTGCTTTAGCGGCTTCGCCAAACAAGTCTTCTACTTTGTCCGATGTTCTGCTTTCTGGTGTATCAATACCCATAAGCCTAACTCTTTCATCTGTTAGGACTATTCCAAATCCTAAATCTATATCTACGTCCGCTGTGTCTCCATCAACGACTTTCAAGACTTTACATCTATATTCATACATAACTACTACTCCTACATAATTGTGTGTATTAAAGTAGTATTTATCGTATGTTGCTAAAAAAACACGGTTTAGTAAATGGTTATTTGTCTGTGAAAAACGTGGTTATCTATTTTTGCTACCATTACATAAACGTCAGCCCAAAATGGATCTGCTAGTTTATCATTGTAATAATGTGTTGCACCTGATGTGATGTCTTGTATGTCATGTTTCAGTAATGCTGTGGCAACATCAAGACTGTCTTCCCAGGCTTCCATATTCTTTTGGATAATGTCTCCTGAAGAAGTTTTCAAAACTATGTCATCACTCTTACCATCGCAGTACCAACTGAACTGACACTTATGACGTTTAGGCACCATGTTGCCTTTCCAGTTCTCTCTGAGTTCTGCTTGATATACAACTCCACAGATACTATCTGGATATCTTTCGCTATGTACTCTGTTTAGTGTTACGTGGCCTACAGCAAATTTTCCTTCTATGCTTTCTCCACGTGCTTCGTGATATATGTTTGTGGCTAGACAATGCATTTGATCAATGTCTATTGGTTTGGGTGGAGGTGGCAAAGGTGTGGATACTTGTTTTACTTTTACCTCTGCTACTTCGATAGATGGTGCAAGTGCTTCGGAAGTCTTGTTGACTAACAGGTTACCTGCTATTAACACCAACCCAGTTATAATAATTATTCGTCTCATTTCGGTCTCCCTAATTTGATTCTAGCAATCCTATACTAGTTTTATATCAGTGGTATTCTCCTGATATGATTTAGCGATCTCCTCGTCTGTTGGTGTGTATGCTACCACTGTAGATTTATTTATTGAAATTGTTGCAGTTTGAGATGTCATCATCCAAGGGATAATACCTAAACCTTGCTGTCCATGTGCAACTGTTCTAACTTTAGATATATTCAATGAATCATCATCTTCAGTTTCGAACCTTGCAACAAGTTCCTCTCCACTGTTTAATTTAACAGTTATAATACTTCCTTTCTTAATAGGTCTTTCTAATAACATAAGTTCTGTTCCGTTTTAATATACTATTATATACTGTTTTAAGTGTTTGTCAACCTTAAATTTGGCTAAAATTACCATGTTTTACCTACCAAAACTATTAATGTTGTAAATATTAGTATGGACAGACTTAATTCAGTCTAACAAAATAAAATATTGCCTCCCTCTTAGAAAAGGCTAGATAGCAGAAGAGTACTGCAATATCTGTCCAGACTTTAAATAAAGTTACGTGGCGCCACTAATTTTATAAAAATAAAGTTTCCTCAACTTGCGGAACACGATTTTCTGCAAAGTCTTCCATAAGGGATAATCTATCCGAACTTCCTCTACTACCATGCACATGAACAGCACAGGCTTCTCTTAGATCTATTTGATTGAACTGCTTGTTAATCCTATGTCCTTGTATATTCTGAGGATCGTGCAGTAGTTGATATGCTACTCTTGGATTGTAAACATCATCTGGTTTGATATCTTGGCTCCATAGCATTGCATTGTATATAATTTGTTCACTGTCCCATCGTTCAGGATTCCAATTCTCAACCATCTTGATACCTAAGTCCCAAACATCTTGACTCATGTTTTTAGGATAGTATCTAATACCACAATTAAAATAAGTTTCAAAACTTAAATCGTAATGTGCATCTGTAGTTTTTACAGGATCAGTTAAATTATACATTCTGAAAATATTATCATTTACAAAATAATCTGTGGGTTGTGTGAATATAACATCTAAGTCTGAGTATAAAACATTATTTCCTTCTTGCCAAAGTTCATATATCTCGTAAAAGTTTGTTTTGAAAACATCTCTGATATTATCTGCTTCACCTCTGAAAACTCTTATTTCATTTAAGCCTTCAACATTTCCAAATGCAGACTTAACACAAATGTCTTCCATTTTTCTGTAGTTCTCGGCAAGGTTGGCTTCGTTGGTACGGTCATCAAACCACTTAGTGTTATCTGCTATTTTGTAGTTCTTGAGAACTAAAAAGTTTTTACTCATCGTAGACCCATACATAAGATTGTAAATCATCATCGGCAAGTACATAACCCATTGCATCCATAAAGTCTTTGATGTCCTCATCTTCCATGTTCTTATCTTCAACAAACAATGTAGGCTTATATTTTGCAATAACTTCTTTGGCGCCTTCTAGAATGTCTAGTTCATATCCCTCAACAACTATTTTTATGAAGTCAATACTTGCTGGACCTTCAACTTCTTGGTCCAACATAGTTTTTACAAATGTATCTAATGTGTATTCTGTAGATTGTTCTTCGCAAGTATAATCAGCAGTAGTTGTTAATGTAGAGTTTGTTTTTACTCTGTCGATGTCTAATACTACATTGTCTTGAAAACCTAAGCCAACACCGTGTATTTCGATTTTGTGTTCAAAATCACTTGTGTTCTTTTCTAAACATCTAATGTAATCTTCAACAGGCTCAACTGCAATTACTTTATCAAATTCTTCTGCTAGTCTGTGTGTCCAAAAGCCTACATGAGCACCAACGTCAATAGCAATACTATTGTTCTTGAAAAATGGTTTTGCCATTTCAAACTCTTCTGCTTTATAGGAAGGTTTTCCGGGGAGGAATGTATCACCTGTAGGAATGTAAAAATTTGTGTTCTTGATTTTCTTCATATAGTCACCTTAATAAGAACTATTTATTGGTGGCCAATGCTCTTTCATATAATTGTTGGCTTGCCAAGTTTTTAGCCTTAGCCTCGCATTGTATATCAAAGTCTTGCCAAAATGTCAATGCCCAATCGTTAGCATCATCATTCGGATAGTAGTCAGAGTGTGCTCTAAGTTTTTGTTTCTTAGCACCAGACTCTAAAAGGTCAGGTATGGAATGTAAGGAATCATGCCTGTTTCCTTCATCAATTCTGCTTGATTGATCCAGCCATTCATCTCTGCTGTAACTGTAATGTAAAGTAGGCCTGACACCGCGCCAACTATCAATGACCATTTTAACACGGTCATCATTTGCTTGTATATATTCTTCATCTCTAATCCAATGGTGGTGTATATCTAAAACGAGTGCAACATGATCTTTCAACATGAGGCTTGCGTCTAGGCCATGACACATCTCGTCATTCTCGATAGTAATAATATTTCTAGCCTCGGGGGATAATCTAGGTAACACATCAATAATGCCTTGGTAACCTTTTCTACCAGATATATGAACATTGCACTTGAAGTCTTGGAACTGTTCGCCATAACCCATCCAACGTGCCATATTCACATGATACTCGAACTCGTCAATGCTTCGCTCTACTATGTCATCATTGTCCGAAGCAAGGACACAAAACTGACCAGGATGAAAACTGAGCTTAACATCACGCTCACGAGCATGATCGCCAATTCTTCTGAATCCACGTTCAAGTTCTCTAAGAACTGTTTTATCTTCAAATACATAACGCCAGTTAGGCTCTGTAGCCATTGGGATTTGATTGCTACCTAACCGGACCATTCTCCTTTCTGCAGGCAATGTGCCTACATATTCTACTAGGTTGTATGCACTTTGCATATTGTGATATGCAATTTCTAGTAGTCTGTCTTCAGCAACAGAACGTTCTTGTCTGTTACACCATGCTACTGTGGTTTGTCTTTCTGTGTAGTTCTGCTGTATTTCTTTAAGTACCTTTGGCTTTTGCGTCTGGTCCTTATCTAAATATTTACAACAGAAACCTATTCTTTTAACGTTATTGTTAAACATTTCGCTTTAGCATTCCTAGTGTTTTGTCAATTGTTGCTTTAGGGTCTGGATCACTTTCAAATATTTTAGCATCTAAAACAGGTTTTGTCAAGGCCTGCATCATATAAATCATACAGTCTTTTAGTTCTTCTTTGTTCTCGCCAAAGGGTACTATACCACTTTCTGTAATAGACTCTGGTTGGTCTTTGTTATAGAAAACTTCGTGTATTTGATAGAACTCTTCCTTAGTGTCCTCATGGACATGTTTTACCACGCGATAGTTCCAACTCATGTAATGCTCCTAATTTAATTTATTATACTACATATTATCTTTATGTCAATCTATAATTTTAGATAAATATGTTATGTAAAACATTCAAACTTTAGGAATTATAACTATGGCAACGGTAAAAAAATACAATTTAGCAGGTTTAAATGCTAACGTTGAATTAGGTAAGCAAGGATCATATATTACTGGAGCATCTGGTAAAGTTGGTTTTTATGCTAACGGTGGTGCTTTAACTAAACTAGAAATTGCAGATGCGACAGCATCAACAGAAGCAGTTACTAAAAGTCAGTTAGATGCAGTAGCGGCAGAACTAATACAACATATTACTTTAGACTTCGATTACGATTCAGCAGATTCCAATATCGCCAGTATTTCGGCAGGTAGTAGAATTATCAGTGTTACAGTTGATATCCCTACAGCATGGTCGGCTCCAAATAATACTGCAACATATATTGAAGTAGGCGACTCATCTAATAACAGCAGATTTATTAGAGCAGGAGATGTTGACGTGCTTAAAGCAGGTCAGTACCACTCTCAGTATCAATACGAATACCAATCAGCAGACAACTTACAGATTAACATTGTAGAAGGTTCTGCTTCATCAGGAACTGGTACAGTTAGTGTTGTACTAGCAAGTGATAGTGTTACAGTTACTGATTACGGTTCAATTACATCAGCACAAAACAGTAACAACGATTTAGGTAACATATCTTAATAGGAGTAGCGAATGGTAGATGCAGTTAAAAATTATGGCTTAACAGGTGTAGCAAAAACTGTAGAGCTCGGCAAATCAGGCAATAAGATAGATGGAACAACAAGTACATCAAAAGTTAGTCTTAGAAATAATTCCGATGCCTTAATAAGAGCCGAGATTGCAGACGGTACTGCATCATCACATGCTGTTACACAAAGTCAATTAGATGCTATACAGGAAAGCAAAGTAGGTGTTAGTGAACATACAGTTAATTGGAACGACAATAGTCCAGTAACATTATGTACTGTGAATGCTGGTACAAGAATATTAAGTGTAACAATGGAAAAGACTGCTGGTAACTGGACTAATGCAACTGCAACTACAAATATCACAGTAGGAGATGCCTCTGATCCAGATAGACTGTTTACTTCTTTTGATTATGAAGGTGCTCAAGTAATTGATCAAACGGATCATACTTACTCTGCACAAACAGCCTTAATTGCTACTATCACACAAGGTGGTGCTACAGCAGGTGCGGCAACAGTATTAATTAGATACGCCGGATCTCTAGTATAATTAATTATGCGTCTGTCGGATATTCAGCTCGAGGCCAAGAAAAAACCTAAACAGGTTAAGGCCAAAAGCAAAAAGCCAAAAATAGTAAAGCCAAATAAGGGTGGCAGTTCAAAGCACCCTTATCAAGGTTCTCTTGTCGGAGAGGATTTAAACAGACGTCAAGCAATTAAAGGTTTAAGAGATGCTCTAGGAGACTTTCTTGATTTTGCAAAAGGTCAAGGCATGATATCTATTGATGATGTAAGAACAAACTTTGACCCGTTAGCATTAAAGTTTTACAATTTAACTGGTGTAAACTTCACAGAAGGTAAAAAACCTGAACTTCCAAAACAAAATAATCCAGTAGCAAAGCATAGCAGAAACATGCCAGGTGCTGGTGCCCACAAGTCTGCAAAAGACTACGATAGAAAGAACAAAAGAAAAGATATAAACAAACAATTAGATGAGGCACCTTTAGTAATGCCTTATTCTGCCGCAAGTGACACAGCACTAGGACATACTGCTAAGTGGTTACAATCACATTATAGTAGAAAGAATGATCGTAGAGCAGAAGCATATAAAAAACTAGGCAAACTAGTTGGATTCGAAGTACAAGAACGCGGTGAAGATAGTATCATGTTCAAAAGATTTTTCACACAGACAGAGAATATTAAAAAAATTAAATAATAAAGGAGTGCAATCATGAATTATTTAAAATTAGGAAAAGACTGGGTCATGGCTCGACTCGGTGAAAGAACATCATGGGACGGCGGTGTTATTATAGCAGTAAGCATACTGGCTCTAATCGCAAGTCCATTGATTAAGTGGGCCGCATGGGCAGGTTTGCTCTACGGTGCATGGGCCATTTATAAGGAAGAATCTAAATAAATTTTATTTTTCCGTTCTTTGATAAATACTACTATGAACTTAAAAGACATAGTAGTTTTATCAGAGAGTCCTGAGGATGAAGCCTTATTAGACAAGGCTGAATCAGCCTATGTTCAAGTCAGAGCAACTACTAAAGATATAAAATATGATGATACTGCTATTGAGATACTCTCAAAAGTAGGAAGTATTGTTGACGATTTAGATGTCAAAGAAGTTAAAGATGAAATTGAATATCTAGAAAGAGCATTATTTGATGCAAAGAACAGTTTAGAGTCTGCTGTATATGAACTAGAAGCACCATTTGAAGATTTAATTCGCACATTAAAAAACAAGATTGATGACGAAGAGTCTGACAGAGAGTGGGAAGAAAGATATGGCACAGACGAATCTATATTAAGTAATATGACTAAACCTCTAGGACAAAATAGAGAGTTTGAATATGAAAAATCAGTAAGTCCTTTTCAAAACTTTGAGAATTGGGCTAAGATACATGGAAGACCGCATAATCCAAAATCATGGAATTATTTTAAATCAATGTACGGTAAATTTATAGACATTGATGAAGCCGCGGCGTCGATGCTAAATCCTGCCTTAGATGCAGAATTCATTAATTGGTTAAAAGAGAAAGGCAAGGATAGCCTATTTCCTTACACATTAGGTGATATAGATAATCCACATACACTAGAACAAATGAAGCAAATGTATTACAACGAGACAGGACTTTATCCAGGTGATGGTGGTAGTACTGCCACTGATGCCGCAAAGGCAAGAGCAAAAGACAGTATGCATGAAGATGAAGAAAAGATGATTGGTAAGCCTGATGATTACTATGATGCTGAAGAAAGAACTAAAGCATACAACGATTTACAAGATACCTTACAAGGTAACTACATGGATGATTACATCAAGGATGGCGATTGTCCTGCATGTGGTGGTTCAGGTTATATGGACGGTGAAGAAACATTTACAAATGATGACGGTGAGGAAGAAGAAAGTTCAGAATGCGATGGATTCGGCAACTACGGTTGTGATCAAGGACAAATGACTTATGGTAGTGATGGACCAAGTTGGGTAGAAATTATGAAACATGACAAAAGACAACAGAAACGTGCGGAACTTGCCGCTAAACCACAACCAGGTGATGATGTATTATTTAAAGCCGCAAAACTTTTACACAAAGAATATGTTATAGATACTGGTAGATATAATGCATTTGAATTGCCTCAATTACTTAGACAAATGTATCCAGAAATTCCTAAGCATAAGGCTAGAGAAATTGGTGGTCAAGTTTTAAGTGATTACAAAGCAGAAAATAAGATTAATTCAGATATGGCATTAACTACAGAAGGCAAAAAAAGTGATGATGCAACAAATACACTTGTAAACATGTTTTATGATATGCTTGACGAGTTCAGCAGTGAAGAAGCCTTAGAAGCAGAAGTTGAAAATCAAGCACAAAGTTTAACAAGAGTGTATGGTGATTTTGATACACAGAAAGCAACAGAACGTGCGATGGCTGATCTCAGAGATAACAGTGACTTTCCAGGATCTATAGATAGAGATTACGATGCTAGAAATGAAGGTAAATCACCTCACAAGAAAGGCACAAAGAAATACAAAAAACATATGGCGGCTATGCATGCCGGTGAAGGTATTACAGCAGGGCCTACTAAGCATAATGTAAGAATAACAGAATTAAGTCCAGCAAGAGATAATAGTGCTAACGAAATGAAAGTTGCAGAACTACTTAGAAAGGCACTTAAAGATCCTCAAGGTCAAGATGCATTTGAATTGTATGCAGAATTAGAAAGTGATAATCCTGAACTAGCAGACTTATACAAAGATGTTGCACTTAACCAATACGAAGTAAATCTTGAAGAAGGTATTAAAGATACACTTAAAAAAGCCGCGGTTGCCGGAGGTGTAATTGCAATGCTACTAGGTATAAATTCTTTGGCTCCTACAGCCAAAGACGGCGAACTAGGTAAGGCTTTACAGTCTCACATTCAACAAAGTGGCGAAGATACAGACTTAGCAAAATATTATTACAAAAATTTAGATTTTTATGCAGATCAAAGTGATCAGAGAACATTAATAAATCTAAACATCAAATTCAATCCAGATTTCCAAACTAACAGAGTAAAATACGATCCTACTAGAACAGACGTTGAGGAGTTTTTGAGAAAACAAGCAAAGTTACCAGAACCTACAAACGAAAGAAAGTACAGAGACCAAGGTGCCGCTGATATAGTAGTTGGAGCAAATGGCAAAGAATATATCTTTAACAAAGATAAAAAAATGTTTGTTTCAACCAATACTGCTGAGCCAGGTGGACCTGAGAGAGTAGACATAAGTACTAAAATAGGTCAAGACTTGTTAAGACGTAGAAGAAATCAAATGGCTAGAACAATGCCAATGGGCGAAAGTTGGACTCCTAAACAAGCCGGCAAAAAGTATTGGTGGGAATAGTATCCTATAAATAGTAGCATGTCCCATGTTGCTAAACTTGATTATCAAACAGACCCAGTTCGTTTAAAGAAAGACTTTGATAGTCTATTAGAAGACGTAGGGTTTCAAAATCCAAATCAATTAACACTAACCAGTGTACTTGGCAACAATCAATGGCAGGAAAGCACAGGCAAAATACAGCATTTGCAGTATCCTGAAAAAGCATATTGCGAAATCAACGAACGCCTTAAAGGCACTTACTTTGAAGAACTTATAAATCAGTTTCCCGAATATACACGTTGGAGACTGTTAAAGTTACCATCACATAACAACTATAGTATTCATTCTGATAGCGACAATGGCAAAATAAATATTAGATTGCATATACCTGTTGAAACAAATCCAGATGCATACTTAATGTTTTTTGACGAAAGAACAGAGCCTAAAATGTATCATTTAGAAGTAGGTAGCACATACCAAGTAAACACCACAGGATTGCATAGTGCAATTAACTTTGGTTGGAAAGATAGATATCATATA
>Ga0315315_10004284_pt1 | contig 13147 bp, 11 predicted proteins | sample M140m3416metaG_FD_203699 | JGI IMG/M metagenome (GOLD analysis project Ga0315315, IMG submission 203699) | Ammonia-oxidizing marine archaeal communities from Monterey Bay, California, United States - M1 40m 3416 | ecosystem: Environmental > Aquatic > Marine > Intertidal zone | place: USA...
CTTTGCTCGGGTCCCGTGACCCGCGACGATGTGCCCGCAACGTGCCCCTCGTGCGACGTCCCGGCCCACTTCCTATGTCTCGCTGATCGGCTGCTGGAAGATGCGGGGGCAGCCTCCTCCGTTCTAATCCCGACCGAGGGATGCTGTCCTTACTGCCAGGGTCGCATCGTTTGGTCTGACATTGTCGCGGAAAGGAGTCGCATCCGGAAACGGGATGGATACCTCGGTGGCACCGGTGAAGGGGATGACGACGACAACACAGATTGCGGTGCAGATGGTTTCGGACGGCACAATACCAACAGCGATGGCGATGTGATTTACGTCGACGACAGCAGCAGCTGCAGCGAGGAGAGGAGCGAGGGAGCCGCGGCTGCTGCTCTGATCGACGTGCATGAAAATATGTTCGCACAAATGGCGATATCCACCGCGGGCGACGTGATAGATCTTACATCGCCTCAGGCGTTGTAATCCCATTAATGCTGTAACCGTGTCCTTTCACCCTGTCCCAAGCAAACCAACAACCGAACGGTGCACACAAGTACAACAATTTAGATCTGGATCTAGCGATATTGTTTTTTCGGCTTCCTAAATGTTTTAGTACATAGAATATTCCAAGCAAAATTGCGCGCGCAACATTATCAACTTGCCCAAACGGCGACCAATTCTTAGAAGGAGCCGGAGCCGCCAGCGCCGTCAAAAAGGGAGTCTTGGCCTCTTCTATTTCGGGTCTTTGGTTACTGCGTCCGCTGCGAAATGACGCAAAACCCTTTCCGAAACCTAACTCTTCCCGGGTTTTTTCTTCGTCTTCTTGCCCATGGTGAGACCGGCACTGAACAGGTCTTCCAAATTTTCCTCCTTCTTTTTCGACTTCTTGGGCTTGACCGGACCAGCGGGGGTACAGGTCTTCTTTAGCCCCTTGGGATCGTCAGGGTCGAATCCGACGAGCTGATCGAAGCAAGCGACAGGATCGGTTCCGGCATGGTGAGACGTGACGTGCAAATAGAGGACGGGCGGACGGGCATTCGACATGAAGGTTTGCCGGCAGATCTTGCAGACGAAGGCAGCGGAGTCGGCCGCGGACTTGGCCCGTGCTGCCTTACGCTCCTCGTCGGATTTGCCCAGCTTCTTCTGGTTGCGCTCGCGGGCTGCTTGGGCCTTTTGGACGTTGCTACCCTTTCCCATGGTAAGATATAGATAAGGGACACAAAAAGTGGTCTGATCGTAAGTCGGATCCGGTGGTACAGGTGCAATGGAATTAATGTCGGCAAGCCACTCTATGTTTTCGCTGATCTGCTGGTTCACGCATTGTGCATGTTGCATGGTGCTGGTGCATATTCCGTCAAAGGCTCTCACAGGTTAGTGGAGCATGTCGTATGCATACTACTAGCTAGAGTAGCATGTATGTAATGTGTTTGAAAGTCGAGGACTGCTACCGTTAGTAGTGTCAGAAAACTGTATTGTACGGCTCGTATGACACCAACACTTACCTGCTATAAACCTCAACCCTAGGTAGTAAGTAACATGAGAATGCCGTGTAATTTTATGAATACGTTACGCACTAGAGAGCATTTTATAGAGTACATAAACCTGTATTTACTTATCCACAATAGTTAAAAAATATTTTAACTGTACACGCTCGTAGGTACTCTAGACTAGTACGCTCGTAGAATGCATACTCTAGCACGAGTCGTAATATTTAATATTGATATATACTGCTACTTCATCAAGGATCGCAGACTACTGCTGTGGGGCGCGCGGGACCCACAACCCGGTTTATACCTACTACCTCGGTTCCCCCGTACTTGCTTCCCAACAAAAGTACGGAAACGCGCGATTCCGTACTTTTATGATACGCAATCGCGGGTTTCCATATCATACATACTAGCTAGTAATATTATGCATACTCTAGTACATGATAATAATATGCATAATATGGATACTGTACTGTATGTATACTACGAGCTCGTAGAGTATACTAGCTAGCTAGTAGCTACTCTAGTACATGGATGTACCGCTTGTAAGAGTCTGCAGCTAATTGCGTAGCTAATTCACAGTATGTATCAAACGAGCGTACTCTATGAGCTCGTAGTATACTGTACGCAGAGAGAATGAGGCCGAGTGTCCGAGAGTATGCATATCACTTTACAACAATAAACTCGAGATGGGCGCCAAACTTGTGGCGGCATCGTTCGCGGCGGGAGTGATGGTGGCAACCCTCGTCGCCCGGCGAAGGGATCGGAGGAAGAAGAAGGTCGCCCGGTTGAATGGTGAGTGAAAAGGAGAAGGGGGCAATTCCAATGACGAAAAGTGAATAGTGAACGATCAAATGAAGCATGATCTTGATTCAATCGTGAAGCTCTTCGTTTGTACGCAAGAGTCGCTCCTCGCTCCTCGGTGCGAAACATGCCAATCGTATCAAATATGGGTACCTGCAATGTCATCTTATCGCGCCCTCCTTACCCCCCTTTCATCTTAGCCGGAGCCATGGTGGAGGGGAACGATGGCTCATTGTTCTACGACGCCGATGTCAAGGCCCTGACCATGACCTCCTCCACGCAGAAGTTCCTCCCTTCTGAGCTTTACGCCCAGATGGTGAGGGACTGCATCATCTGCTGCGTTGACTGCATCATCGTCCGGGCCAGTCCCATCTCCGGCCTTAAGGAGTGCCTCCTGGTCGAGCGGGGGACGGAGCCGGTCAAGGGGACCTGGTGGTGGCCCGGCGGGCGCATGTACAAGGGGGAGACCTTCTTCGATGGGGCCGTTCGCAAGACGAGGGAGGAGACAGGTCTTGGAGGAGCTCGGCCCATCCAAATCCTTGGCTTCTGGAACACCTTCTTCCCCACGAGCCAGTGGGACTCTCCCGAGCAAAGGGGCACGCAGACTGTCCAGCCCATCATCCTGGTGGAGCTGACCGAGGGGTCCGAAGTCCTGCTCGATGATACCAGCGAGCGGTACCGATGGATCAGCCTATGCCCCGACGAGGCTGTGAAGAACGAGGAGGACAAGTACGTCGTAGAGGGGCTGAGGAGACTGAACGCTTGGAACGCCACGTACGGGGAGGAGCCCCTACTGTCGGCTTGAGGCGTGATGGGGTGGATGGGTGTGGGAGTAGCTTTCTAACAAAATTTCTATAGCAAGCTTACTCCTTACTGTGTGGAAAGGCTAGGAGGCGAGAAGGGTCAATGGTCGCAAATGCAAGCAACCCCCGGAACGTGCAAACGCCCCTTACTTGTTCTTGTTGTTTGCCTCAGCGAACTCCTCCCAAGTACCTTCGGAACCAACGAGTCGCCTCTTCTTGGAGAGAAGCTTCGAAGGGTAATTGAAAACCCCCCCGGTATCCTTGCCGCAGATCGGACACGACACATTTGTCGCCCTTACCCTGTCTATGATGCATTTCTCACAGTAGTAGTGCCCACAGCGGGTGACGACGGGATCCGTGAATGGATTTCGGCACAAGTGGCAGGCGAAAGGCAGCCCATCGCCGCCGCCGCCGCCGTCGTCGTCGTCGTCGTCGTCGCCAAAGTCCACTCCCTCGCCGCCGCTGCTAGACGCCTTGGCGAGGAAGCGGTTCATCTCCTTCTCCTTTCTGTCCCTCTCTCTTTTCTTTTCCTCCTCATACTGCGCCTCCAGCTGCCACCCAGACAGGGTGTCGCCGCGGTCGTGCAGGTAGATACAGGTGTCGCCGAAGCCGCAGAATCCAGTGTCCTTGTAATCCTTACAGATATCTGGCTGGTAGTCGAACCTGGCCGTGGTCCGGACGAAGGTGGGGGCCTTGATGGGGCCCGCGAGGAACTTATTGCGAGCCTGGCCCGCGTTGTGACCCCGGTAGGTCTTGCCGTCGCCCCCGCCCTCGCCACCATCGCCAGTTGAGGATGGCGGCGCCGCTAGGACATGGACGCAGGTTCCGGGCGTAATATCGGCGGGGTGGTGCTCGGCCGTGCGGGTGGCCATCTGGGCGGTCGTCGTCCGGTCATCCGTCGCCCCGTACTCGTGCATGACACCCCTCCTGCCGTCGTCGCCGTCGCCGTCGTCGGCAGCCCCTCCAAATCGGCCCCTCTTGCCCGGTTTCTTGAGATTCTGCTGCTGGCGCTTTTCCCGACGGATCTGTTCCAGCAGGTCAGTCGTGCTGCCCCCGCTCTCACCTCTCGCCCCACCGCCGCCGCCGCTGTCGCCTTCGCCACCGGACGATGATGACGCGGATGCTGATCGTTTTCGGTACCTTCCGCCGCCGCCTCTAGAGGAGGAGGGGGCATCGCCTACCTCCCCACGCCTCTTGAAGGAGGCCGCCTTCGCCTTCTTGAAGGAGGCCTTGGGCTTGCGGAACATGGTGGGTCGGCGAGCTGATAAGATCCAGGAATATTTTATGCTGACAATGTGAGTCATGTGTCATGTACAACGTATGTTGTGTACTCTCACGTATGTATGTGAGGGTGCTAGTGCTGAGTGCGTGAGCGTGAAGTGCAGTTGAAGACTGATTTACATCAATCTGTTGTTACTACTACAGTAGTAAAATTAGTTATGCATATTAGGCATACGAGAGTATATGCATACTGCTACTACTACTCTAGTACTAGCTCCTAGAGTAGTAAAGATGATATAATACCCGGGGATATTAGGAGCAACAAACTAAACCAAAAGTTGGATTCACCTACATATACCATTCTTATAGATTTACCGGAATTGTCTTCATTGGACGTCTTTATACCCCTTGCTTGTGTCCTCAGCAGTAGCTACATTGCTAGTATGATACACCCCCGGTACATGTACTCACATCCTCACATCCTCACAACCCAATGCCACCACCATAAAACATACTTGTGCATGATTCAACATTACATTTATGTGTACCACATGCCATGCCGACCTAGCTCGATTAAGGCGGTCTAAACTGGAGTGAGCTCTCGTCCCCTTTGCTCCTTGCCTCACGGTGCTCGTCGTAATTAGTCATGCTGTGCAGGCCGATGCCCTCCCGGATGCCAGTCAGTATAGACCGCTCCAAACGAACAATGCCCTCGGCAGCACCTATGACCCTCTCGAAGCTCTCCGAACTTCCTGCCAGAACCCCGTCGATGTCCCCTATCACCACGTCTCCCGGATGGACGGTGATTCCGCCGCACTCCACCGGTACCTGCGTCTCCCCCAGGCTCTGGACAGTACCTGAGTACGGGGTGACCGAGCGCGAGTAGACCGGGCATCCCCCGTCCCCAGCCCGATGCCCGTTTCTCAACTGCTCTACGTCACGGACGGCGCCATCGACCACGATCCCACCCAGACCCCTGCGGATGGCCTCGGACAGGAAGAGACCCCCGGCGACTGCGCGGGACGATCCGGGGGCGGCCTGGACGACCAGGATCTCGCCGGGCAGGGCCTCTTCCAGGCCCCTCAGGACAGCAAGGAAGTCATCCAGTTCCGTCGCCCGTACCGTCCTCGCCACTCCGATCATCTTGATGCCTCCCCCGTCGCCCTTTTTCCCACCTGCGCCGCTACCATCGGGGACGTAGTTGCGGGGACGGATAGAAGCGTCCATCAGGCTCAGTCCGGCGTAAGCGAAATCCTCGCTGCCATCGTCCTGCCGGGCCAGGAGGGCCTTGTCGGCGTCGCAGAGTGCTGCCGTGTCGACTGCCAGCAGCTGGCCGATGAGTAACGAAAGCCGCTGCTCCCGATCGGAGGAGGAGGAGGAGACCCCGGCCCCGGCACCCGTCGACGAGGCCCGGGTCCGGAGCAATTGGTGGTTCCGAGGGAACAGCGTTGGTTTGCCTATTGCGGTGACAAGGGGCGGTGTCAGCCGCCGCCAAGTGGGGCCCCCGATACGACAATGGAGCCACGGGGATGCAGCAGCCCGTCGGCGGACTGCTGCTCCAGTTGCTGACGCCATGCTCTTGCTCGCTTGTGATGGCTCGCAGAGCTTGTGCACAGCGCTTGCTGTCAGCAGGACAGCAGGACCGATATGCAGCAGGCAGACACACACCCGGCCCCCTTTCGCGACGAGTACATCAACCAGTACGAGCCAAGTAAATAAATAATGAATTTATACTCACAATCTCACACTTCTTCTGTTCATTAATTTACATTATTCATCGCACCATCCCACGAGGTCATAACCGAGCCCAAGCTCGTCAATGACTGGCTGGTACTGCAATGCAAGATCCTTCTGACGATTCCAGACTTCACTGTCGTTCTTTCCACTGCACCAACTTTCCCTATACTTGGCATTGGGGTCGGCAATGATCTTTTCGGCTAATCGACTGTGCAACACATCCTTCACAGTTGCCTCCTTGGCATCGACACCCGCCCAATTGAACACTTTAGCTACAGCAGCTTCGGGGTCGGCAGTGAGATTCTCAAGATGGATTATCATAGGCTCACCATTTTTTTGCAGGTGAGGCAGGTCAGCTTTGATATATTGATGCACCTTGACATAATTATCGAAGAGCGTCGAAAGAGTAACATGGTAAGCACCGTCAAGATAAACCTTGTGGGCAAGCACATTAGCAATCGGATGCCGAGTCACAAAAATGAATTTGGTCAGCAGCCCTCCACCACCTCCACCACCTCCACCAGCGTCACCATCGCCGACGCTGCTGCTCCCCTGGCGATATATGGCCTGGAGGAAGCGACTCATGACGGCATTGGGCGGGCTCTTCTCAACCAAGACCCTCTTCGTCGTGTTCCAATAGTAGCTGTAACGATTGAGGAGTTTGGCCATGTTCTTGGGTGTCACCCTCCGATCTTTTTCGGTGAGATGAACAGAAGACTCCTCCCCCAGAGCGTACCTTCCCATACCCACCATCTTCTTTTGAAACGCCAAGTTATTCTTCATCAGATACTCGACGCCAATGCCGTGCCGAGAATATACGTTCTGAATAAGGATGCCCTCACCGCACTTTCGCTTTTCGTGGATGCCATCGACGCTCTCCACAGAAGGAGAGGTTGTGGCCAATCCCGATATCTCTGGATGTGCATCAAGAATCTTCCAAAGAAGAGTGGTTCCGCCTCGGTGCTGACCTCCGAGAAGTAGTAGAATCTTCCCGTCCAAAAGTGATTGCCACTCCTCAGCTGTGTTGTGTAGATCAAAGTGAGACTGGGAGAAGAAAATGGACGCTCCATGGCGCTGATACTGATAGGCCAGAATAGAGCATAGGATGCCGAGCATGGCGAAAAGCGGGAGGATGGGGAAATCCTTGGTCTTGCGGGTCCCTGTCACCATGATGAATAATTTTCAAATGATTAGTTATCTCACTGGAAGATCTGAGTGCTACAATCGCTTTGGCGGTGTAGTCGCCGGGTGCCTGGCGTGGCTTGAGACGGGTGTGGCTAGAGAGGCGGGGGCTTTGGGGCTTGGGTTCTGGGAGGCTTGAGAATTAAAAGAAGGAGAAATAATAGGCACTACTATTTGTATCAGAGTAGCTCGTACTACTAATAATATTTTTTATGTGCATACTCTACTAGTAGTACAATTACATAATATTATTTAAAAAGTATAATTAGTGCTTAAAGTCAATGTGGTATGCATTCTACTAGAGTACTCTAGTTAATAATATAAGTACGCTCGCAGTACTCTAGTACGAGCTCGTAGTATAAATAATAACACGCTCGTATTTTATTATTTCTTCGCAATGAATTTGTCGTAGGAGTCAATAACTGTATCAAAACTTCCCTTTAACTCGCCGTACCTTGTCTCCGGAGTTTGAAGGGTAATAGTGACCAGGTTGGCGCCCGCTCCACCGGTTGCCCCCTGAACAAGGGTGAATATGGTGCGCAGGTGCCTCTCTGGCTGCCCGGGGACAGCGACGGTGTAATCGTAGAAGTACGAGTTCTTTTTGCTCTCTGATTTCAGCATTTTGGACCGAGTCTCATCACCCATCAGCTCTCCCTTGGGCAGAATTGTCGCGGCGCCAACTTCTTCCACCGAACCGAACGATCCTAGGGACGTAAAATCGTCTCTGACCGGCGTATAGGCGACGAACATTATTGTCTTTTCGTCCCCGTCGCTCTTTGGGTCGATGTAAAGCTTCATCGTTCGCCTTCCTGAGATCTCTTGCTCGGTAAAGTCCCAATCGGACGGGAACTTAATCTGGAATCCGTTGTCGGCGTCTTCGATCATGCCGAAGGCCGTTGGGGCCGTTGGAGAGGATTCGGCGGCTGATGCAGGTGGAGGCGGAGAGGCGAGACAAACCAATCCCGCTGACGACGCTGAAGCCATAAAGTTCCTTCTGTTACTTAAGACGCCGTTCCATGCCGATGCAGTGCCTCCGCAGATAGCTAACGCTAGTGTCACAGCTGACCTCATGATGGTCGAGGGGAACGGGGATGCGGAATGAGCAAATTCAAGAAACAAATTTGTCTGGTTGGGTAGGAGGAGATAAGGAGGGAGGAATGCGGATTGCGCTGACTGTATGGTGCCCACGTTGGTATCTATGTACAGTATGTCGTATGCATAATATGCATATTACCTCGTAGAGTACACATGGTGTATTTATGTACTCTAGAGTATGCGTACTATGCATATTATACCTCAGTAGTACGCGCTCGTATCCATATCCTTCTCCCACTTCTTATAGTATGCATAATACTTAATAATATTCATACTCGTATATTATATACTAGCTAGAGTATATATATATATATATATAATGCTTTGCATATTCATACTACTAGAGTGGAGTAGGAGTAATAAGTACGACTCGTATGCATCAAGTAGTTGTACTTCGACTCGTGTATGCATACGGTATGCATATTATTCAAAGAGATATGCATACTAGCTAGCAGACCGACAGTTAGCCAATTTCTTAGCCCGAAGAAGAATAACAAGATCCTTGGCCTTTCGGGAGACGGCGCCGATCCCGGTGCGATTCCATTACACATCACTGAAGCCGTTGGAAAGCATGGGCGAGGAGTGCGAAGCTGGAAGCGAAGCCGCAACCGACCCTGCCCCGACCGGCATGGCCGACCCCTCCGGCTCCCTCGACGCAGCCTTTCAGATCCAGTGCGACGCGTGCCAGGAGTGGGTTGTACCCGACGAGGATGACGAGGACGGCGGCATTACGCCCGAGAATGCCGAGCAGTTCGAACGGTATCATTGCCCAGCTTGCCGCCCCTACCACGGACCGTCGCGCAGGAAGCGTGCCCGGGAGGGGCTCAGGAAGCGGAAGCGGATTGATTTTGTGAAGCTCAACGACGCCAGCCTGCTGGACGACGAGAGCGGGGGGGCGCTGGGAATCGCCGCTGGCGACGTGCAGGAGATCGACTACCAGGCCATGCTGCGCCAGAGGCAAAAGCGGGGGCTCTTCCGGCGCGGATCGGGGAGCGGGGGATGCATTCTCCAGCTTGGGCCTGGGGAGGTCTTCGACGAGGCCTACGCAGATGCGCACGGCTTCGACCGCCCGGTGCTGCTGGCGGACAAAACGCCAGAGGAGATCGGTCTTAGGGTCCCACCGAAGGGCTTTGCCGTCGCAGACGTCGCCGCCCTAGTGGGTAAGTACAGGGCGATTCCCGCGATCGACACGAAAACCCAGCTTACGACCGAATACACCCTTCAGGAGTGGGTCGAATACCTTTCCGTTCCGGTCAAGGAGCGGGACCGGGTCTTCAACGTCATTAGCCTCGAGTTCAGCAAAACGCCGCTGGGCGAATTGGTGACGGAGCCGAAGTTCGCCCGGGACGTTGACTTTGTCAACCTTCACTGGCCCACCGCGCCATCGGAGGTCACGCGTGGAAAGCTTGGGAAAACAGCCCAGGAAATAGCGGAGGGGATGGAAGAGCTGGAAGAGGCCAGACCACGGGTCCAGAAGTACTGTCTCATGTCGGCGGCCGGGTCCTGGACCGACTTTCACGTCGATTTCGGTGGTACTTCGGTGTGGTACCATCTTTTCAAAGGAACAAAACTTTTCTACTTCGTCGAACCTACGCCTCAAAATCTGAAAATCTTTTCCCGTTGGGCAACCAACAAATCTGATTCGGCCGGAGGAGCCGCAGGAGGGGGGGGTGGATCGCAATCTAAGCGGCTCTTTCTCCCCGATCTCATAGCGGCCGCCGGGGGTGAGTGTTTTGAGGTAATCATCAAGGAGGGCCAATCCCTCTTCATTCCGAGCGGCTGGATCCATGCGGTGTACACACCTTTTGATAGTTTGGTCTTCGGTGGCAATTTTGTCCATCGGTATGCGCTTGACACACAGCTTACGATCTATCGCTTGGAGCGGCAAATGAAGGTCGGCAGGGAGTTCAGATTTCCGAACTACATGCGGCTGATGTGGTATGCGGGTCGTGACTTTCTGTGGAGCGTCGCCGGAGAGAATTTCAGGAAAGGGAAAAGCGTTGACGGGCGCATAATTGAGAGAATCCCATCGGCACCTCCCCTCCACGTGTGGAAGGGAGTACGTGCGCTTGCGAAGGAGCTCGTTTCCTGGTCAAAGTCGAAGCAAAAAGTGATTTCAGATCAGCACCCGCCTTCGATGGACACCGCGGAGGTGAAGTGGGTGGCAGCAGAACTTGATAGACTAGTCAAGACTCATTTGGACAATATCTCGAAGAAAGAGGCCGAAGTTTCCCGTAGAGAGAAAGAAGTCGAGGCGAAAAAGAAGAAAGCCGAAGAGAGTGTGAGGAAGGCGTCGGAAATTCAAAGAAGAAAACTCGAAAAGATGAGAAGGGCTCGAGAGCGTCAGGATGAGAAGGACCGAAAAAGAATCGAAAAAGAGAAGAAGAAAGCTGCCAGGGTCTTGAAACAAAAAGAGAAGCTCCAAGGCAAGATTGAGGATGTGCACTGGCTGCAATGTGACAGTTGTAATGAGTGGAGAGAGGTGCCGTTGGAATTTCTAAAAACTGCCATGGAAGGGAAGGACGTTGGCGAGGAGCAACGGTCGTTTTATTGTAGTGATATTAACGAGGAATGCAAACATGAAGCTACTAAATGGTTCCAATGTGCTCAGTGTCAGGCTTGGCACGCAGTGCCGGAAGAGAAGCAAAACGAGCCATTGAATCAAAGGTCTGGGATGGGTAGGCTCTTATGCGAAACAATGGGAAAGTCGTGTGCTCCCAAGCGATTTCAGGTGGCAGAAATTGTCCTCACCAGGTAGAATATGTCTCGTAGAGATCCAATAGTGCACCTATAACAAGGGGAAGGAGCAACATAAAAAAAATATGTTTCGTTTATGTGCTTTTTTATCTATTTTACTAAGTACGTTGGCTCTTTGGCATTTTCTGCCACAATTTTTACGCCACAATCTTGCACTTGGCGCATTACTGCCTACGTCCACTCTCAATGGATATTTAATAATGCAACACAGCAAGTTGTTTGCGCCGCTTTGGGGCGGAAGTGAGAAAAGGAATGGATCCCCACCAGCCAGTATTATTTCATACTAGACTAGTACTACATTAGTCTAGCTAAAGTTGAATTCCTACAGTATGCATACTACGAGCTCGTACTATTCTACGTATGGATACTACGAGAGTCTTAGCTAGTACTTGTACTAGCTAGTATTAATAATACGAAGAGAGTATTACGCTCCCGTAGCTCGTACGTGGTGTACTAGCAAGGATTACTAATAAATAAAAAATAGTATGCACACTCTCGTATTAGTAATACGTGTGTAGTACGTCGTAATATGCATACTACTCTCGTAGTAGTTGGTCCTGATGAAAGCCCAGTCTTGAGAGAATTACGATTGAATTAATCACCGTGCTTACCTACTATGCATAGGTAGTACATACTGTAGTAGTACTCAATCCTGGAAGTGGTTAGGAATGCCAATACGAGCTCGTAACTGACGTTTTGTTGTCAAAACATTTTTTTGATCATTTTATTCAATTGCATTATAACAATTTAAACGAGCACAGAACCATGACAGAAGGCCACCGCATCCCTCACGGCCGTGTCCGCCCATCCCCGCGCCTGCTGCTGAATGGCAGTCTGATGCTGCTGCTCTGTGCCCGCCTCCAACAGTGTCAGGCCTTCATCGTTGCGCCCGCCGCTGATGGGGCTGGTGGTGCTTCAAGACGTCAACGCCAGCATCTTTCATACGCGCCCTTCACACAGGTCATCTCCGATGTGGACGACACGCTCAAGTCCAGCGGAGGAGTCAGTGTGGCGGGGGTGGCACTGGGGGGAATTGATACGCAGTACGCAAGGGGGATCTTCTGTGAGATTTAGGTCTTTTCTTGGTCCAAAATAATGATGGATTCTTTTCTGTTTTGTTTTACGTCGATTATCGATGCCATCACTTCCTCCGGCCCTGCGCCTTCTCACTTCTTGTTCTTCCACACCGCTCGCTTACAGATCCTGGTGTCTTTCAGTTTTATCTTGAGCTCTCCCTCCACTCCGTAAGCCTGATCAACGACGAGATCGTGGACCGGGTCGAGGGGAGGGCCGGTTCCGTGTACATGGACAAGATTGACCCTCCCAAGGTGGCCATCCTTACGGCGCGCGCCGAGGAGTTCAAGGCCGCCCTTGAGCTCAAGGAGGACTCTAAGCTCGCTGTGTCCTTCCGCCGGACTGGGGAGGACGCAGGAATTGAGGGTTGGGGGCTCGGACCCGTCCTCTACGGAAGTGTCGCAGAGTGGGTCGTGCAGGATAAGAAAGGATTGCGCAAGTTCAACTCTTTCGAGCAGCTGCTCCGGCAGGACCCGACAGGGTCAGTCATGCGGTACTTGTGGGTGGGAGATACGGGAGAGTTGGACCAGGAGGCTGGAGAGACCATGCTTAGGGAGTATCCTGAGGTGATGAAGGCGGTCTTCCTGCACGTGGTAAGCGAACGTCCCAACCCGTCCATCCCGCCTCCCAAGCTCGTCAACGGCAGACCAGTCGTCTTTTTCCGCACGTACGTCGGCGCAGCGGCTCGGGCTGCGCAGCTGGGTTTGATGGGGGATGAAGGGCTTCTAAGAGTTATGGCTGCCGCTGAGGATAGCCTGGTTAAGGCTGACGTCCCGCGGTCCAGCGACAAGTGGGCCGATCTAGAGCGAGACATTGCCCTGGCGACAAGAACTCTCAGCCAGGCATAATGGGGGTCACCGATGACAAAAGGTGTATGTTAATGCTAAAAGAGCGCTCAAACTGCCAATTTGCATCGGATTGTGTTAGCATAGCTAATTCTATTGTCACGGTAGCTCAAATCGTTCAAGTCGAAAGCCCCGCAGACTCCTAATTGCTAGTTGC
>Ga0315315_10004287_pt1 | contig 13143 bp, 13 predicted proteins | sample M140m3416metaG_FD_203699 | JGI IMG/M metagenome (GOLD analysis project Ga0315315, IMG submission 203699) | Ammonia-oxidizing marine archaeal communities from Monterey Bay, California, United States - M1 40m 3416 | ecosystem: Environmental > Aquatic > Marine > Intertidal zone | place: USA...
TTTTAATGAGTTCATGACATTCTTTACACGTATATAAATCGCATATGCCGCATTTGTATTGGGTGGAAAGCATCCCTCGGCAATCGGTTGCAGGACAGGGCATGAAAAAGACCTTCTTTTCTTCTTCTTCCGCAACGTTTGCTTGATCACCACCTCTCCATACCAGTCTCCCTTGTCGCTTTATGTGATATAAATTTGTAATGATAATACTTCTTTCCTTGTAGAGAGTTTCTGTCATTTTTTTATTGTGTGTTCTTTCAATTACGCTAATTTTTTCATTCATTTCTTTCATGGTTTCATGGTTACTAATAAATGAAAGCCACTCTCGATGAATATTACTTGATGATTGCCCATGATAATAATTTCTAAAAAGAGGATAAGCAACTTTTGTTAATTGGCAAGGCCAATCTTCGCGTGGCATTTTCAACAATCCAATCAGTCCCGAGATAAAATGAATCTGGAATTTGGTATCGTTCACGTAAATGTAGCCATCCTCTTTTTTAGTGATAATGTGATGAGTTAGTTTGTTACGAAACATCAGGTACAAAACACATTCCGTGGCGGATTTTAAGGAGACAATAAATTCACCATCTTGGCATTTCATTTGCCTCATGTTATGTTCAATTATGCCATTATTGTTATTTACGTTACCATGTAACCACGTAAACTTTGTAATAGAAGTACTACTAAACAAATTGGGGTGAATTATTTCTTCTAGCATTTTTTTCGCTTTGGTTTTATACTCATCTTTTACATCTTCATATGGTTTTTTAGCAGCAATAAATAAGTCATATTCTTTTTTAATTTGAATATCTACTTCCTCCTTTTTTTTTTGTTCATTGCGTAAGGATTTTTCATGTTCAGCCAATGGCATTGATTCCGCAAGCCGACTAAGCTCAATATCCACTTTCAAGTTTTGGATATGCGGTTTATAGGTATTGGTCAACCAAGTCTTTTTCAAAACAAGTGTAAACTTGTCCGTCCACACTTGTTTGCACTCCATACAATGTGGCTCGTTCGTGCTTGTTAATAAGTAAGCACGAACACATGTAACACACGCCTTATACTTACAGCTTCCATACTCACATTCAACACACGCGTGTGTGCTTTTATTAAACGGCTCGCAGCATACGATGCATTCTTCAACTTCAACAATAACTTTGGTTGCTTTGGTCGCCATGATAATATATAATGGTTCGAGAAAGGTTACTATATCTTTACTCTATCCTAAACATTCAATTTTTTGCATAATTCAAAAACTTAGGAAAGAGAACCGAAAAAAACGCACAAAAAATGAAAATCACAAAACATCATTTAAAATAATGATGTTTTATATTAGTAATATGTCGGATGACAATGAGATTGATACTGATACAGAAAACTATACTATAGAAGACATTTTATCTATTTTTAATATTATTGATCCTACTGAATTTAATGTAACAGATGTAGCAAATACATTAATCGCAAAAATGAAAACAGAGAAAAAACCTGATTTAGAGAGATTTTTTGGAGAAGCACGTGATAAAGTTCTTGATTATTTACAAAATATAGATAGAGAAGATAATGTTGAAAATAATGATAATATGGAGTCAATTAAAGAAATTTGGGATAAAACAGGTCTTCAAGATGATTCTAATTTAGATTCTGTTCGTTATTATGGGGAAGGATCACACGTTGTTATTGAACCCAAAGAACGCGTATCGTCTGGTGGTGGAGCTCCTCTAATTGCTACGCATATTGTTAATATTGATAGTCAATATCGGTCTAATATTTTACCTTACAATGATAATCCTTTATCTAATACATACAATACTAGTTTTACTTTTAATTTAACAAATCCTATTACAAAAGCAACATCACTTCGTTTGTATTCTTATCAAATTCCTACTTCTTGGTATGCTTTCAATGCTCGGTCTGGAAATACATTTTTTATGTATAATGGTGTCATTATCAATATACCTGATGGTAATTATACACCAAGTGAATTAGTTGATACCATTAATACTATTGCTCAAACAAATATAGCAACAGAGAGTTTAACATTGTCATATAATGCTGGAACAAATCGTATTTCTTTTATAAATAATGATACTTTATCTCTTTCTGTTACTGTCATCTTTTTTATTCAATCAAATGTTGTTAATTTTAACAATTGTGGTTCTTTTGTATTAAGTAATTTTCAAACATTAGGGATTAATACAACATTGGGTTGGCTTATGGGATTTCGTACAGAAGCGGATGCTACTACCGGAGATGTTGCTATTACTTTATTACCTGGAGAAGCAAATAAAATAACAGCCGATGTTCCACCTGATACATATGGTCCGAAATATTTTATTTTATCTGTTGAGGATTATGGACCTCGGTTATCAAGTGGTCTTTATAATATTACTAGCACTAAAAATTATGCTAAAACTAGTATTCCTGATTTTTATAAAACAACTCGTGTTGCGTGTAGATTACGTGAAGGATCATTAACTCAAGCAGAACAATATACTATAGATGCTGTAACAGAATCTAGCTCAGTTAATAATTTATCTACTGGTTTCAATAATAAATTATCTGGACCGAATTCTGGTTCTGCTTTTGCGATAATTCCTCTTCGTGATATTAAAAATATACGTCCTGACCCATACGTACAATTTGGGGATGATTTGGCGGTTCATAAAAGAAGCTATATAGCACCAAGTATTTTACAACGTTTCACGGTTCGATTAACTGATGATAAAGGAAACTTGGTTAACTTATATGATAATGATTGGTCCTTCAGCATGATTGTTGAAGAGAAATTGAATTAATCTGTCATACATATACTTGTGATACATATTCAGGCAATTGTAATTCATGTAAACTATCCGGACGGGTTATTTTCCATTCTAGCGTTAGAGGCACATTTATTGCTTCAATTGCTTTGCTTGTCCAATTTTTTTTATTAAGAACTACAAATAGTTTTTTAAGGCGGTTAATTACGCCTCCACTATCACGAGGCGGCACATGTTTTACAGCCCATTCAAATTGTAGTGCTTGTTGTTTTGTTTGAAAACCATGCACTAAACAAACGTGTGTCCATCCGGGACCTTTACTTAAGGTGTATTTGGCTCCACCACATATTTCACCATTGTGTTTACGCAAGCGTTTTACGGGATCAGGCGAAACACCTGCATAAGTGCATCCTTTGTTTTGAATGATATAAAAAGACCATAAGTCTTCTACATCATTTGGTTGTTCCATATCCATATTAAATAAAATAATATATGTATTGAAACATATTATTTTATACAGAAAACACAAAAAAATCAAGAATCTGGGTTTGAAGTTCGCAAATCGATTTTGGACATTTTTAAAATGTCCATTTTGAGAAAGCCCGAAGCCTCCCTGGAAAAAACGTGAAAAAGTGACTTGTGACTGAAATGCTCTCATTTCGGTTTTTTTGTAAAATAATTTGTGATGATAAAATTTTCTGAAAATTATATATTTTTATGAAAAGTATTTAGGCATTTTTTATTATATCCTTATAAGATATAAATGGATATACTAAAAATGCCAAAAATGCCTTCAAAATTTATATGTGAAATGTGTGATTTTAAATGCTCTAAAAAAAGTAATTATGAAAAACATATTTCTACTCGAAAACATATATTACAATTGAATGGATATAACAATGATACAAAAGATGAACAAAAAATGCCTCAAAAATGTGAATGTGGAAAAGAATATAATTATCATTCAGGATTATGGAGACATAAAAAAAAATGTATCATAAAAAAAGGAGAAAATACATTAATAGATGAGCAAATTAATAATATTGATGATAAACAAACCATTCATTTATTGATAAAAGAAAATATAGATTTTAAAAATATTATCTTGGATTTGGTGAAAAACAATAGCGATTTTCAAAAGCAAAACTTAGAAATGCAAAATAAAATGATTGATGTATGTAAAAATAGTAATAATACAATTAATAGCCATAACAAAACATTCAATATGCAAGTATTTTTGAATGAAAAATGTAAAGATGCTATGAATATTATGGATTTTGTCAATTCGATGACATTAGAACTCTCGGATTTGGAAGATGTTGGCGATGTTGGTTATGTAGAAGGCATTAGTAGAATCATTATAAGAAAACTCAATGAAATAGATGTGTATAAACGTCCAATTCATTGTAGCGACTATAAGCGTGAAGTGATGTATGTCCGCGATGATGATATATGGGAGAAGGAAAATTGCACTTTTGACAAAATACGGAAGGCTATTAAATACATTACCAAAAAGAATAGCGATTTGTTGATTCCTTGGCGAGAGGAGCATCCGCAATGTATGAATACTAGCCATCGGTTAAATGATGTGTATGTGCGTCTTATAGGTCAGGCAATGGGTGGAAAAGGTGAGTTTGTTGATAATGAAAATAAGATCATTAAAAAAATCTCCAAGGCGGTTGTCATTGATAAGGATTGTTGAATATTATAAAATTGAATAATATAACATTTTCATAAAAATATATGAAAATTATTTAGGCATTTTTTTATATTAGGATAATATATACAACGAAGCCTAATATAAAAATGCCTATAATGCCGAATAATTATATTTGTGAAATATGTGATTTCATATGCTATAAGAAAAGTAATTATGAAAAACATTTATCTACTCGAAAACATAAAATCCTAACAAATCCTAATAATTTAGGAATAGAAGTAAATGAAAAAAAAATAATATGTAATAAGTGTAATAAAAATTATAAACACGCATCAACTCTATCTGCTCATAAAAAAAAATGTATCATAAAAAAGGAAGATGAAAATATTATAGTAGATAATAATTTAACATCTAATTCATCCGAAGTGGTTCACTTAACCAACTTGGTAATGAAATTAATAAATACTAGTGAAGAAATCCAGAAAAAACAAAATGAGATTCAACAGCAAATATTAGATATACAGAAGCAAAACTTAAAAATGATTTTAAATAATAATATTATATATAATGAGTAAATTATATAAATGGGTACCAAAAAGTCGTGGACATGATATACCTGTGAATGCTATTTATGCCGGAACTACAAAAACGGACGGACATGTATATATTGGTAGATTTAAAAATACACCAGGAAAGGTAAATTTAAGTAATGGTAAAATTTATAATTTTTGGGTTCAAGCACTTGGAAGTCAACAATTTGGTGAAGTTTTAACAACAACAAATTCATACAAATGGGTTGATATAAGACGTAATGAAGTGATACCAAAAAACGCGGTATATTCTGGTAGAGATCAAGTTAATGATAAAGTATGGGTTGGTAGATCAAAAAGTGGTGAACCAGGTAAAATAAATTGTACTAATAATGAATCAACTACACCTTTAATGTGTAATTTATGGTGTCATAGTAAATATTCGGCAGAACAAGTAGCACACATATTAGTAGTAGAAGAAAATGATGAGGTAAAACAAGATGAGCATGAAACATCAGAAGAGAATGAAGAAGAAATAAAAAAGAAGTGTAATAAATTAGTATATTTACATTGTAATAATGCAGAAGAAGAATTACCCTTATGGAAACATTGTAGAGTAAATAAAATATCAAAATTGATAAAAACAAGTGACATCGAAGTTTCGGTGGGAAATATCGCAAAAACATTATTTGAGGCGATATCAGCTGTTGATGGAAACATTATATCTCTCATAGATTTAATTAGAAAAGTTAAATTACACATAACATCTAGTTCAAGTGAAGAAATAATAATAAATAAGGAATTAATAGTTACAGATCCGAATGAAAAAGGTTTTAAAAAATATATTATATTGGTATTTTCAAAACAAGATATAACAAAAACGCGAAAATGTGCAGGGGTGTTCAATAAAAACAAAACATATATAGATATAAAAATAGATTATACCATTCTGGAGCCGAATAATAATCCAGCTCAATTGAAATGTCAAGAATTAATAAATGAAAAAATGAATATGATGATAGATTCATTCAAACCGCGTAAAAAAACGCACTAAAAAAAAAAGGTATTTAAATACATATATATTAATGTATATATGTATTATTCTCAATTTAAACAAGATAAAATATTAGAAGAAAATATTTTCAAAGGTTATAAAAATGGCGTTTTTGTAGATGTAGGTGCTCATGATGGAGTAAGTATAAATAATACATTATATTTTGAAGAAAATAATAATTGGACAGGAATAAATATAGAACCAATTAAAAAGGTATATGATAAATTGATAACGAATAGACCGAAATCTATAAATATAAATTGCGCTGTGTGTAATAATGATGGAGAAACAGAATTTGTTTGTAATACAGGTTATACAGAAATGATATCAGGAATAAAAAATACGTTTGATCCAAGACATCAAATTAGACTAATAAGAGAAAATACAAGATATGGTGGAATGACAGAAATAATAAAAGTAGAAACTCAAAGACTAGAAACAATATTTGATAAACATAATATATCACATATTAATTATCTATCTATTGATGTAGAAGGTGGTGAATTTGAAGTAATTAAATCTATTAATTTTGATAAAGTTTTTATAGATGTAATTGGTTTTGAAAATAATTATAATGATACAAGTATACCAATAATACAATACTTAGAACAAAAGAATTTTATAGTGTTTCATATACATTTGGATATACTTATGATAAATATTAAATCTAGTTTTTTTAATAATTTAAAAATCTCAGAAGCTCAAAAAAAATAAATTTGATTTTTATATAAAGATATAACTATAATTATAACCAATAAGATGTCATCAACAAATCAGCAAAAACTTGAAAAAGTCATGAATAAATTGGAGAAGGAAGGAATGGAAAATGTTAAAACCCTTCAAAAAAAGGAAGGACTTATTCCAACTGAACAAAGTTTGATGAATTTAATGCAAAAGGGCGCCGCTGAATTTGAAAAAGAAATGGGGCGACCGATGAATTATGGAGAGATGCGCGATATGTATGGTTAAATAATTTAATAAACTAATAATACAAAAATTTATATATTATACAATTAATATATAAATGACAACAATCAATCCCGAGATGTTAAGACACTATTTAAAAAAGGTGAAAAATGATTGGAATTATATAACGCCAATAGATTTTTACGATGAGTATTATCTGAAAAAGAAGAAATATTATTTAATCGATTTGAGAGAAGAGAAAGAGTATAAAAAAATGCACATCAAGGGAGCAAAGAATATATTTTGGCTCAACATATTAGATGAGAAAAATTTGAAGAAACTTCCAAAAGATAAACCGATTTTTTTAATTTGTTATGTGGGACACACTAGCAGCCAAGTATTGACTTTATTAAAGTTGCTAGGATATAATGTAGTATCTATAAAATATGGTTATGGATTATCACCAGTAAAGGGGGTGCCAGTTGCGGGATGGTTAGACTATGGATTGCCTACCGAAAGCAGTAAATAAAATTAAGGTATTATATAAAAAATTGAAAAGTTTTATAAGTTAAAAATAAGAATTAACTTATCAAGCAATTAAAATGGCAATGGCAATCGCAGGAACATACGTAATGTCATCCAACGTTCAGTATCGTGAATCATATGAAACAGCAATTCAAATTTCTATGTTGACCAATGAATTGAGGGATTTGCCCTCAGATTATTCGGCAAGAATGATAAATACTATATCGGACCGCACAAGTTCGTATTACGGCTATGTGGTGGTTCCCATTACAATTTCCAACAAGAAAGTATATGACCTAATGCAATATGATAATGACAAGGATAAGCAATATACCACTTTACTAAAAAAATTTGATTTAGATTTTGCCTGGTTTGAACCACAAGGCCGGCATATTATGGTATGGGGAAAAAAAATGGAAAATGTTGATACTGCTATTAAAGCCATTAAATCGTGGCTGTGTTTTGTTATGTCCAAATATTATTGAAAAGTGAAATATAATATGAAAAAATGAAAATGTGAAAAAAGGAAATTCCTCTCTTTTTTTCTTATAATTTATTCAATGAAAACATATAATTTTATTTTAAGTCTACTCGAAGGTTGGTAATGCACTGGCCGTAGCCCCAGCGTAGTTTTGCCCCGTATACTTTGCCATCATCACAAGTAAATTTGAAATTTACGTCACATTTGCTTTTGGTAATATCTTGTTCATATTTAATTATTGGATTCATCTTGACCTTACTGGACCAACGAACATTAAAATTATCTGGATCGTCCAGACTGCCGTGTATCTGTAACCAATAATCTTTTTCATCAAATACTTCATTTGATTTTTTATAGACTTCTTGTTCTATGGTTTTCAAATCGTCTTCGGTAATAGTATCAGCGAACTTTTTATTGAAGTCAATTCTAAATTTGGATAAAAATTTTGATTTATAACCCTTGTCTCTCAGTTCAGAAACAAATGGCGTAGTTGGTTTCTTTCCACCAAATGCGTCTTTTTTCCATTCTTCTAATGATGGTTTCTCTGCGGTTATGTTATACTCTACGATTAACTTATCTAGTTCAGTGTAGAATAAGTCAGCATACTTGTGCCCTAGAGTAAAATCATTGCCATGTCCATTTAAGTATTGAACACAATAACTCCAAGGGTTCTTCGTAGGGTCGATTTTTATTAAATTTTTTTTAAACTTTACCTCTACCTGTTTTGTTTTGGTGATTTCACCAGTTGACGAAATCCATTGCAAAATGATGTCGTAATGCTTATTTCTCCCCCCAACTACAACCATTTTATCAAAGACAGGTTCATCTGGATATGTATCCCTCCACGCATTTTTAATTTTTTGGGCAGTAGGTGAATTAGTATCCACATGAATAACCAATGATTTCAAGCTAGCAGTTTCCTGCTTTGCCTTTTCATTAGGACAAACGGGTGTAGGGAGCTCCTTTATAGTTTTATACTCCTCATCAGCAGCAATAGCATCGGCAAAAACGGCATCAGCAGCAACAATAGATAGGTAAGTGCTCATAGCGTTAATTATTAAACTTGTGTGTTCTGTATTATATTTAAGAAGTTTGTTTTCGATTTTTTCATAATTAAAAAAATCAAATACTTTCGGTATCTTTATATTTATTTTCTAATAATATTTTCTACAATACTTTTGATTAGTGGAGGTGGCACAGCGTTACCGATTTGTGTAATTTGTTCCTTCACAGAACCCAAAACCTTATAATCCGCTGGAAATCCCTGAATTTGTTTAAGTTCATCTGGCAAGAGCATCCGCAAGTAAGAACCGGACGCATTTTGTAAGGGGACAAAGAAACGAGGTTGATGGTCATAGGAACAAATAATGGTTTTGGCAGCTTGCCGAATATCTACAATCTCGCAATGAATAGGACTATCGCGTTTCCCAAATGAAAAGAGCGTTTCATGTGTTTTTCCAGCGTGACTGCGTTTATCTTCATCAGCATTTAATTTACTGAGGAGATATGGGTGGCCTTTATTGTTTTCAAGATATTTCTTTTTATCTTTCATATTGGTCATAATACATTCTTTTGGAATAGTCTCAAACATTTTGGGGTCAACTTTAACGCTACCTTCCATAGAATAGGAAACAATATTTTTCAAATGAGGTTTAGTATTCAAAGGTTCAGGGAATGATGGCGTCCAACCATATGGATTATCTTTTTTTGTTCCAATAATAATAAGACGTTCACGTTTTTGTGGAACATTATATTGGTCTGTTTTACAAACTTGAAATTTAACCTCATAACCAATTTTTTTAAATTCGGCAACAATAATATCAATGTAAAGAACATCACTTTTTTCAGTTTTTCGCGAAAGAAGTCCTTTTACGTTTTCGCCGATAATCATAGAAGGTTGAATAAGTGTAGTAGCCCTGAGAAATTCTCGGAATAAAGTATTGCGTGGATCATTATCTTTCTTTAATCCCGCATTACTGAATCCTTGACAAGGAAATCCCGCAAAAATAATATCGGCTTTGCCTTTGTATTTGGAAAAACAATCATCATTAATTTTAGTAATGTCAATCGCATCGCCGTCTTTGATTAATTCACAACCAGGAAAATTTGCTTCGTGTGAATCACAAAACTTCGGTTTCAACTCATTGTAAGCAATAACATCGCATCCGGCTTGCTTTAATCCGAGCGAATCGCCACCGAGACCAGAAAATAAACTGACAGCGGTAAATTGCTTGTTAATCGACATTGTATGATACTATATATAATAAATTTTCTTATAAATCAATTTTATTATATAATTATTTACAAAATAGTTAATTTGGCTTTTTTTTCCTTGGGGACCTTAGTTTTTTCGAACAACACAACATCTTGTATGTGCCGACATAGAGGCTTATATAATTAATAAAATAATTCTATTATTTCTATTGTTTTATTAGTAGTATTAGATATCCAATAATTTATTTGTTCCTTTAAAGTTTCAATTCTTTTATTCCATTCAAATGTTTTATATTTAGAAATTATCATAAGACCCTTTGAACTTATCTTCCAACACGAAGATATTTTATTTCCATTAGAATCAATATATGAATCTGGATTAAATCTAATAAATATAATTGGGCGATGTCCTACGTCTTGTGATATCTCCATTAAACGTTTATTTTCACAACTACAATCATAGTTTGAATGTTTGTTTTCATCAACTTCTATAATTATAATTTGTGTTCCTAAATCTAGCAATAAGTCAGGTCTACGTCTAGAACAACCATCTTGTATTTTCTTATCAGAAATCCAAGTAAATTGCGGAAATTCTGTAGTTATATGTGTAACAACATTGTTTTCTTTAGTTTTATAATTTCGCGAAACTTCAATTTCTGGAAATAAATTAACACAACATATCAAACAATATCCATTATATTTTTTTATACCATATTTTTCACACCAAATAGATTTACATAAAGCAGTTCCTCCACATTCTCTACAATGTATTTTTAGTTTTTGATGCTTACAATAAGCAGAACCACCACATTCTTTACATGCTGATTTATATTTTCCATGAGAACATATACCAGACCCACCACATTCTTTACATTGTGATTTTTTTTTTCCATGTTCACAAAAAGCAGAACCACCACATTCTTTACATCCTGATTTATTAATATTATGTTCACAAATTTGCGACCCACCACATTCTTTACATGTTGACTTAAATGTATTATGTTCACATATTTGCGATCCACCACATTCTTTACATGCTGACTTAATTTTATTATGTTCACATATATTAGATCCACCGCATTTTCTACATCTCCTTTTACATTTTCCATGTTCGCAAAATCTTGTAGGACAACATTCTCTACATGTATATTTTTGTATATTATGTTCACATAAAGCCGAACCACCACATTCTTTACATTGTGATTTTATTTTTTCATGTTTACAAAAAGCCGAACCACCGCATTCTTTGCATAATTGTTTGAACTTATCGTGTTTACATATTTGTGAACCATGACATTCACCGCAACTATATTTATCTTTATTATGTTCGCAAAATCTTGTAGGACAACATTCTCTACATATAGATTTTCGTTTTTTATGTTCACAAATACCTTTACCTCCACAATCAATACAATTATATTGAATTTTTCCGTGTTCGCAATAGCCAATTCCACAAGGTTTACATTTATATTTTCCGTGTTCGCATTTATATGACGACATTTATACTTATTATAAAATATAAATGTCGTCATATAAATATAATCAATTTTATTATTTATTATAGAACATTAATTTCAGCTTCGCCGACTTTACTTCCTTTATGAATTTTCTTATGCGCCGCCAAACTGCGTTTATTTTGAAAAGGTAAATTACAAAATTCACAAGTAAATTGTTGATTTTGAATAGAGGCATATTTTTCATTTAAAAAAAGTGAGAGATCGGGTATTTTCATATCTTCAATTTGATTTGTTAATTTTTTATTCATTTCTTTAATAGTTGTTAAAACAATCTCTTTTTGATTAAGAAAAAGTTGGAATTGATCATTTATTTTATCCAAAACATCTTTTTTAATAATATGTCCATCCATTTCTTCAACATTTGAAATTTCTTCTAATCTCTCAGAGAGAATATCAATAACATCAATAGCCATTTTAATTTTATCAGATGAATAATCCACATTATGTAAATATATAATCACTTTTCCATCATTTATTTCAATAAAGCCATTTGGCTTGGAAACAATTCCGGAATATTGTGACATCATAATCGCGTGGGTTTTTTGTTCATTCACATCTCTCAAAAACTTTTTAATTTCATCCAAATTAACGTTGGCTTCATAATTCTTGTTTTCCAAGAGAATGGTTTGTTTGTCTGTACGCTTCAAAATAAAATCACCAGAGGCTTTTAAAGCGGTAGTATTTATGACTTCAGCAGTTGGATACATTTTATTCAATACATTGCCTAGCATATTTTCCGAGCATTGACCTTTAAATTGCGATGAGGTTTTGTATTTTGTTAAAAAATCATTTAAATCACTCATAACTTTATCATTAACCGATTTATTAGAAATTGAATCATCTCTCAATGAATTTAATTTAGTGTTGATTTGTTCTTGGTTTGAACTAATGAAAGTATATATTGGTTGTTGCATTGCGGTTATCTTAGAATCCAATGAAGCAATAAATTCTTTGAATGAGGTTTCAGAATTAGTTTTAGATAGATAGGATTTAATATCTTCGTTTATTGTTTTTTGAAATACTAAAAAATTATCTTGTATTTTTTTATTTGTTTCATCTTGTGATTTTGGAATATTAAAATTAATTCTCTCAATAAAAGAATCAGTGTTTCGGTTTAATAGTTGTGTTATCTTATCTGTGTTTTCGCTAGATGACGCACCAATAACTAACTTTGTTGTTTCAATAAAATCTTTATTATGCTGTTGTAATTTTATTCCTATATTGTCATTAAATAAATTTACTTGTTGTTTAATATCCTTTACATTTCCAAGAATCTCTCCAAAAACAGAATTCGAAAGCACTTTGGTCATGTCATTACCAAGCTGTTCCATGAAATCCAAAAGAATAAGGTTTATTGATTCTACATTCACATTAGTATTTGCTTTATAATAATCATATATGCGTTTGTTATTGATTGTAATGCCATATTTGCTCATCTCTCTTTATTTATAATAATAATTCGGCTTTAAGTGTTTTTTTTGCTAATTAGAA
>Ga0315315_10004288_pt1 | contig 13142 bp, 13 predicted proteins | sample M140m3416metaG_FD_203699 | JGI IMG/M metagenome (GOLD analysis project Ga0315315, IMG submission 203699) | Ammonia-oxidizing marine archaeal communities from Monterey Bay, California, United States - M1 40m 3416 | ecosystem: Environmental > Aquatic > Marine > Intertidal zone | place: USA...
GGGTGGCCAAGCGATTGGAGTGACTATGGACGTGACAAGGCCGGAAGACAACGAACGCATGGTAGCTGAGACCGAGGAAGCGTTTGGCGGCGTTGACGGTTTGGTTTGTAATGCCGCATTGTTTGCGACTTTGCCTATTCAGACGCAGGACGAGATTGATCCCGAGCTTTGGGATAAAGTAATGGCGGTCAATATCAAAGGAAAATGGTTGTCGTCTCGTGCGGCGGTCCCAGCAATGGAACGTGTGGGAGGTGGTTCTATAGTAATGATCGCAACCAACCGGATCTTTCACGGTTTTCCAGGAATGCTGCATTATGACGCCTCAAAGGGGGGTGTGCTAGCCATGACTCGATCGCTAATCCGCGAGTTGGGTCCAAAAAATATCCGTGTCAATACAATCGCACCGGGTTTAACCCTAAGCGAAGGTGTTTTGGCTCGTGAGGGTATAGCGGACCGCAAAGGTGCTATTGCAGCAGGCCGCGCAATTGCCCGTGATCAGTCGCCAGAGGACCTCATTGGGCCGACTGGGTTTTTCCTGTCGGATCACGCTGGATTTGTCACTGGGCAATCCCTAGGCGTCGACGGGGGCGGAGTAATTCACTAACAGGAGAACGTAAAATGGCAGTAGTTTCGATTACCATTATCGAAGGCAGGGATCGCGAGACGAAGAACCGGCTTATAGCAAAGTTGACACAGGCCGTTATCGAAACCCTCGATGCGAAACCTAACCAGGTTCGAGTAATTGTCAACGAGGTTGGCGATGGAGACTATGCAGTCGGTGGAAAGCCAATCTTCCTAAAATAACACGACTGATCACCGACAAATGTATTGCAATGTATCCTTAGTGAGATAAAGTAGTAAGACATCGGGACAATAATATCCTCAGCACAACTACTAGGAGAGTTACAATGCCACATAAGGTGAGAATTCCAGACTATGTAATAGAACGGATTATGGCTAAACGTGGGAAATTATCGGTTTTTGACACGTTTGATGCCGCAAAGACCGCCTTTCTTGTGATCGACATGCAAAATTTCTATGTCGCCGAAGTGGATACGGCAGTTTCGATTGTACCAAACGTCAACAAAATCGCTGCTGCCTGTCGTAACAAAGGAGTGCCAGTGTTTTGGGTGATCATGCGCTGCGCCGAAAAAGAAGGTGCGCCAAGTCAGTGGGCGATGTATCATGACTATTTCTTTACTGAGGCCAAAGGTCAAAACCATTTGACGAAACTTAGCCCCGGCAATGCCGGTTATGAGATTTATCCGGATCTTGAGGTGAGAGATGAAGATCGCATCGTAACAAAAAATCGGTTCTCACCCTTCATCGTAGGGGCGTCAGACCTTCACAACATACTGCAAAGCATGGGTATCGAGAACTTAATCGTCGCTGGTACTGCCACTAATATGTGCAGTGAATCTGCTGCGCGAGATGCGATGATGTTGGATTACAAGGTAGTAATGGTTGAGGACGCAAATGCGGCCAGATATGATGACGATCACCTAGCCGGACTAACCTCGTTTTATCAATCTTTTGGGGATGTAAAATCTACAGAAGACACCATTGCTATGATTAAGTGAATTGGTGAATCAGAAAACCCAAATCGCTGTTTCAGTTGAAGGTAGCGCTGGAATTATTTGCTTTGCCAGGCCCAATACACTTAATGCGTTGACAGATAGAATGTTGGCAGAAACTCGCGTACAAATGGAAACCTGGGAGCGTGATCATGCTATCGTGGCCATTATTTTGACCGGCGACGATAAAGCGTTTTGCGCAGGTGGTGATGTCAAAGGGACAGCGACCAGTGAGATGGAGCCGTTTGATAAATATCGCCATCGATACACGCAAGCGGAATGGCATAATTTCATGCGCTTTCTATCCAATTTCACCAAACCGGTTATTGCAGCAGTTGAAGGTTACGCCCTCGGTGGCGGGCTAGAAATTGCGTTGAGGTGTGATTTTATCATTGGGTCTGAAACAGCAGTTTTTGGTTTAACAGAAGCCAAATTTGGGCTTTTCCCCATTCTTGGTGGAGCTTGGTCACTGAGCCGGGCCATTGGTGACAGAATGGCCAAAGAGCTGGCCTTCACTGGGCGAAGGTTTACAGCGGCCACAGCTATGGATTTGGGAATTCTCAATTATACAACCCCAGCTGGCAAAGCTCTCGTAAAAGCTGTCGAGATTGTGGGGGAAATCGAAACCAACGCGCCGTTGTCAGTTATGGTTTTAAAACAAGCGATTAACCGTGCGCCGTCGCAAACATTTGACGAAGCTTTAAACGCAGCTGGAGATCTCTCGGCGCTTTTGATGTTCTCAGAAGATCGCCGTGAAGGTCTTGCTGCATTTTTGGAAAAACGCAAACCGGAGTTTAAAGGTCAATGACGCGCAAGTACGATGCAATTGTCGTTGGAAGTGGACATAATGGGTTAACATGTGGTGCCTACCTTGCTCGCGCGGGAAAAAAAACTTTGGTATTGGAACAAAAATCTTATGTAGGTGGTGCGAGTGTTACAGAAGAATTTTCTCCTGGTTTCCGTGCTTCCACTTATTCTTTCATAATGGGGCATCTCCATCCTAAAGTGATAAACGAGCTGGAGTTAAAGCGGTTTGGATTAGAATATTATCCACAACCAAACGTCTTTAATCCAACTGAAGATGATGGGATTATTTTTTCCAAGGACCCGGTCAAAACCCAACAGCAAATTGCCCGCTTCTCGAAAAGTGACGCCGAGAACTACCCAAAATTTTTTCAGCGTTTACAATCGACCATCGAAATTCTTCGAATGTTGCAAATGGAAACGCCAATAAATCCATTTCGCAAAGACCTGATTGGGCTAATGAAATCGATGCGTTTCGCGTGGAAACTTCGAAATGCGGAAAATGAGATATATAACCTGATGCGCTCCCTTTCGATGAGTGCACATGATTATGTTAGCCAGTGGTTTGAAAATGATTTGGTAAAAGCCAAGTTTATGTTCTGGGCGACAATCGGTGGAAATGTTGGACCCTACTCGCCAGGTACTGCGTTTTATCTTGTGACTCATTTGGTTGGTCAGACAGGAATGAGTTTTGCCAAAGGTGGCATGGGGTCAATTGCCGAAGCTCTAAAAAAATCTGGCGAAGCGCACGGTATGGAAGTACAATGCGATGCTTGGGTCGAGGAAATTCTGATTCGGGATGGTCGAACTTATGGCGTTCGCTTAAGGTCGGGCGAAATAATCCACGCAAAACGTGTGATATCCAACGTCAATGTGAAATGCACTTTCCTTGATATGGTGGAGAAATCTCATTTACCCGACGACTTCGTTGATAATGTCAAAGGGTTCCGCAGCCGTGGGATGGGCTTCAAACTGCTTTGCGCGGTCGATAGACTGCCCCAATATAAGGGATTTAGCAAGGAGAAGACTGGTACCGAATATCCTGCTTATGCCCATATCTGCCCAACGCCAGAGTTTCTAGAGCGCGCCTTTCATGACGCTAAATTTGGTTGGTACTCATCAGAACCATTTCTTAGCCCTAATGTACCAAGTTACACTGATAAGACCCTTGCGCCCAGTGGAAAGCATGTTGTTGCGTTTCAAGGCGGTGTGACGCCTTATGAGTTGAAAAATTCTGATTGGGATAAGGAGGGACCGCAACTCGTAAAAAATGCATTCAACGTGATGAACAGGTTCGCACCAGGTTTTTCCGAGAGCGTTCTTGACTATAAACTTATTACACCCCGCGATATTGAGGCCGATATTAACTTGCCCGGTGGCAACTCGCAGCATGGTGAATTGGCACTAGACCAGATTTTCTTCATGCGCCCAGTGCCGCGTTACGCGGACTATCGGTCACCGGTGAAGTATCTTTATCAGTGCGGGGCATCAACCCATCCTGGTGGAGCGGTTTCCGCCATTCCAGGGCACAATGCGGCCCGGGAAATCTTGGCGGATTGGCGATGGAAGAAGTGATTTTTTGATGTCCGGTCGTAGCTCTGTCTTGACAAGGCTATGCAGTTAGGATTAGCTCAAATGAATACGTATGCACAGCTGGGTTGGAAAGTAGCTGAAATTCAGTTACGCAAAAGAAATCTGCACCCTTATGTACCGAAACAGCTGGGCGAATTGGGGGAGTAACCTCCGTTAAACCGCCTTATCTGAAGAGATGAGGTAAAATCATTGAGGTGGAGAATAGTCCACCGAAACACCAACAGGGAGTGAACACAATGTTCTTTAAGAAAATATCTGTTGCCGCAGCGGCAACGGTTTTCGTAGTCGGCACGGCTTCTGCAGATTGTACCAACACGGTCTCCGTGAAGACAATTTCAAATGCGTTTCCGGCCTATGAAACTATGACTGCAGCCATGGCCGCTTGCGGGAATGTTACTTCGGAACTTGACAAAGACCATCGGCTAAAAATCGTTGATGCGTTCTCGGCCAATCCATCACTTTATTCCATTACCAGTGTAACGAACTCAACTTCGGTGCCAATGATCGATGCTGATCTTTTGAGACCGCTGGATGACCTGGTCGCGAAATTTGGACAGGATCTCAACCCGAATCAATTCGTCAAGATCGATGGTAACATTATGGCTATTGCAGCGTTCGCAAACACGCAGCATTTGATGTATCGCGAAGATATTCTATCTGACCTTGGTATTGATGTACCAACCGACTGGGCAGAATATATTTCAGCTGCCGAAAAAATTCAGGCAGCAGGGGTTGTTGATTATCCTATCGGTCATTACACAAAGGACGGTTGGAACCTTGCATTTATGTTTGTAAACCATTTCCTTGGGGAAGGTGGCGATTTCTTCAACGCTGACTGGACACCTTCGATCAACAATGAGAAAGGGGTTGCTGTGCTGGAACGAATGGCCAAACTTGCGTCATTAATGGATCCAGAATATCTGGTTTCAGACACCACTTTTGTGACCAAACAAATGCAACAAGGTAAAATCGCTATGGCGAACCTATGGGCGTCTCGGGCTGGCGCGGTCAACGATCCAGCTGAATCAACAGTTGCTGGCAAAATTGTAATGGGGGCAGGTCTGAAAGGATCAGCAACTTTGGCATCAACCATTTGGTGGGACGGCTGGTCCATCGCTAAGAACATCAGCGATGAAGAAGCTGAAGCAGCAATGAAAATGATCGTTGCCTCAATGGCACAAGATGTAATCAAAGCCAATAATGACGATACTATTTGGCTAGCACCGGGCTTTGTACCAGGAGCAGCTGCCGAAGGCGCATTTGCTACTGCAGCAGGCGGGGCGCCAAACTATCCAATGAACAAGTATATCGGTTCAATGCACGGCGCACTTGGCTCAGGTCTCGCTGCTTTTATGACTGGCGACAAGGATGCAGCTACAACACTGGCTGATATCGAAGCCGCTTATATCACTGACGCGAAAGAAAAGGGACTTTTAAACTAAGTTCTCAGCAAAAGCCTTGAGGCGGCCTTGCGGCCGCCTCACCCATTTATAGCAGGGTCAAATAGTGAAAAGTAAAACGCTTTGGATGTTTATAGGACCGTCAGTCTTCATGATGTTCTTATTTATTGCTGCCCCCCTGGCTTCTGTACTTTGGCAAAGTGTCCATGTGACTCAGCCGATTTATGAACAGGTTGAAATTGAAACTTGCACACCTGGCTTGCTGGGTTCCACCTGCGAGGTTGAGCTTAAGACGCGGCCAATACTTGATGATGACGGGAAGATCATCACTAATACCACATATGTCGGTCTACAAAGCTATCGCAATGTATTAGAGCCTGAAAAGTTACGATCAGCGATAGAGAACCGCAATTGGCAAGAGTTTGAAAATATTCGTTTCTGGTCGGCCTTGCGATTTACGCTTGTTTTTACCATTCTCACATTGCCTCTAGTACTTGGCACTGGTCTTTTGATTGCGTTGGCTGTCAATAACACACTCTCACGGCTTAAAGGGCCTGTGATTTTCGTGTCACTTTTGCCGTTCATTGTCACACCAGTTATTGGGGCCTTGGCCATCCGTTGGCTGTTCATCGGAGATGGTATACTGACTGCCGGGCTAGAGTGGTGGTTGCAAAAAGACATCGCCATGTTTGCGCAAGCCTGGACAATTGAGTTGATGATGTACATTTACCGGGTCTGGCACGTTGCGCCGTTTACTTTTGTTGTCTTCTACGCTGGGCTTCAAACTGTAGACCAGGATACTCTAGAAGCGGCATTCATCGATGGTGCCAGCCGGTGGCAGCGATTGAGATATGTGATTATCCCACATTTGATGCCACTTGTAGTATTTCTGACGCTAATTCATCTTATGGACGCGTATCGGGTCTTTGAGGAGATTGTAGGATTCTCGTCTTCAGCGCATGTGATTTCGCTTCAATGGCTGACATACGAATTTTTGCTCCAAGACGGAACAGGAGCGCGTGCCATTAGTCGGGCCTCTGCGAGTGCAATGCTGACCATGATTGGAATTGCAGTTCTTCTGGCAATTCCGTTGCGCCGAGTCTGGCGCGAGCAACGAGAGCATTAATACATGTCTGCTCCTATACATCGCCAAACTCTTTCGCTAAAGGTTCTCTCCAACGGATTTTTGGTATTCTGGTGTTTCATCGCGGCGTTCCCAATTTTCTGGATCACAGTGATGAGCATCAAGACACCTATTGACGCTTTTGATTCCAACCCACTGCGTGTGATTATGGGCCCTCGAACCCAAGCCGATGTTGGAGGACTATCACTATTGGATATTGTTCTGGCACTGGCCCTGACATACCTCCTCATTCGTGTTGCTTTGAAATGGTTACCTGACAAAGTACGAAGTTTTATGCCAGCTGGCCAAGTTTGGCTCGGCTGGTTGATCGGTTGGGGCTCTTTCTGTTTAGTGACGTTGATCCTGTTTGTAGTTATCCTTCCGAGTGTTTTGAACGTGCTTAACCCTGTTTTTGGCCCGCTAGGTGTGGATGTTTTGGGATTAACAACAGAGCACTATGAAGCCGTTTGGATTGACCGCGGTTTCATGCATAATTTTACCAATTCTCTGATCGTAACCTGCGGTGTTGTCTTCGTATCGTTAACGGTGGGTACGCTGGCAGGCTACGGGCTTGCACGCTCAGACTCGCTAATTGCTTTTTGGTTATTGATTCTAGCGTTAGTTTTTCGTGCGTTACCGCATTCAGTATTAGTTACAGGATATTTGCCTTACTTCATCTCTTCTTCAGAGTGGCTTGAGCCAATACTAGGCCAAGCAGCCCCAACACTTTACGGCAAGCCCTGGGCAGTTATCGCAGTTCTGGTCGCTATCAACCAACCGTTCACAATCTGGATGCTACGTTCGTTTTTCCAAAATATCCCACGGGAGTTGGACGAGGCTGCTCGTGTTGACGGCTGTTCACATTTCCAAACGTTTCGCCTCGTGATTGTTCCGGTTATGTGGCCTGGAGTTATCACCACCGGGCTTTTTAGTTTCCTTCTGGCTTATAATGATTTTTTGGTAACCTCGCTCTTATTGGATGCCCAGAATATGACCATGGTGCCTGCCATTGCAAACATGTTTAATCGTGAGACCACAGCCTCGGACGAGGTGCAAGCTATCGCGGCTGCCGTATCAATCACAGCGCCATTGTTCATTTTGGTGATGGTGTTCCAGCGACAGATCGTCAGCGGTCTTACCGCTGGTGCCGTCAAGGGTTAAACGATGGAACCGGCCAGTTTTTCGCAACCGTCACGTCGACGCATCAATCTTATTTTGTCTCCCTACGCTATCACAAGTCTGGTTAATATTTCTACTTTACGCGCCGCGTTAAGAGATTTCAGACAGGACTGAAAATGTATTACCTAGAACTTGGAGACAGCCAGAATTTGATCGTTCAAAACCTTGGATAAAATCAGATAAAAGTGATTTTTGGCAATAGTTTAGTGCTCCAAAATACGATCGTAACCACAGTTCATTTTTACGGCTTAGACTATTGACATATATTTCTTGTGGACCGTAGATAAGTAGAATAATACCCTAAGCTGCAAGGGATAGTGATTATGAGATACAAGGCTTATGCTGCAACTATGCAGAGTGTTTGGTTCAGCGACGACGAAGGTAAGAGCTGGAATAGATTGCTTACACCGACAGGTGGATTTTATAACGAGGCAAGGGTTTGGGCGGTTCACACCCATATGGACAGGCCCGGCGATCTATTGGCAGGAACGGATCAAGGGCTGTATCGATTTTCAGAGGTAACTGGTAGATTTGAATATATCCCATCGCCGATGGACAGTCTACATATTTTGCAAATTGCTCAGGATCCTCATGACCCAAACTTCATTGTTTGCGGTACTCGTCCAGGTGAAATCTTCATCTCAGAAGACAACGGTGAAAACTGGACACGCGCGACGCTAAATGCCTCAACCGAGTGCTGGTTCATCAACACTTCTCGCGTTACGTCGATCCATTTTGATCCAAAGGATCGCGATACGATCTGGATTACAGTCGAGATTGATGGCGTGATCCGTTCAACCGACCGAGGAAAAACTTGGGAGTTGATTATTCGCGGTCTTCACGACAATGACACTCACGACCTTGTTTTTCGCGATTACAAGGATGGTCGGCGCACAATCCTCTGCTCGACAGAAGATGGGGCACATAAATCAATCGATAATGGCGCAACTTGGGAGCAATTGAAAATTCCATTAGCCAAATGGGACTATTTCCGAAGCCTCAAGCAACCTGCTGAAAACAGCGATATCGTCATTGCTTCTGTGGGAGATAAGCCATCTGGTGAGGCAGGCAACCTATTGATAAGTCAAGATTTTGGTGAAACCTGGGATATCTGTACGATGTCGCATAAAGTTAATTCAACTATATGGTCTATTGGAACCAATGCGGCCGATACGTCTCTATTGTTTGCCGCGACAATTTTTGGTCAGATATTCAAAAGTACAGATACTGGTAAAAGTTGGAACAAAGTCGACCGTGAACTGGGGGAGATCCGCATGATCACCTGGGCACCAATCTGAACAGTGTCAACGAAAGGAAAAAAAAATGTCGTTGTTTCTATTTAAGCCACATATCGAGGGTCCAGAAGGAAATATCACTACGCCCGATGTTGTGATTGACCGCGTGTTTGTCAACGGCGTACCAAAGTCTATCAATCTGGTTAATACGGAAAGTTATCATGAAGTAGATGAAAGTGATCTTGCTTATCCAGCCTATGGGATTATTGCCCTAGGGGGCGGTGCCTTAATCAGTCCAGCTGTCATTATAGGGTCAGAACGGATCTGCCTTTCGCGCATGGCTTGGCGCCTCAATAATCTCAATGAAAATGTTGGTGCGGTTACTTTAAATGGTATAAGTCTCTCAGCTCTAAAATTGCCAGCTAATCTTATTGAAGCAGCTGGCGGCGTAGGCGATACACTCCCACGCGGATATCTATTGATCTGCGTGGCGTCGGAGACCAGCACTCATGCAACTCTTGTCGATCCAACCCTGAAACGCGAACTGAGACATCGATTAAAATTGTCCCTAATTTCTGAAGATCGCTGGGGCGGTGTTCGCCCGTTACCACGTTATTCAGTGGGTCCAATGATGAAAGATATTCCACATTTCATCTAGCTGGCGGTAGTTTTGAAAGCAATAATACTTACTTTTCTTTACGTACTGTATCGAAAGCAACGGCATAAGATCTTCTTACTCTGACTAGTAGCTGAACCTTTAAAATCGAGACGCACATCAGTCGGGATGGATGTGATGCAAAAGTCCTTTGCCGCAAATCAAAATGACACTTTCCACATTCCTGAAGCTGAATTTTATCAGCACACACTCCCTGGCCCAGTACTCTTATATCTTAAAGGCAAAGAGTGCCAAGATCGCGTCGAACAACACCTCTTCACAGCCTAAACTATCAGCAGAGCTTCGATCTAAAGGAAACCTTCAAGGAATTTTACTGATAAAAATCACAATTATTACCGCCAACGACCGATTAAGACCTGTCACAAAGTGAGCGGCTAAGCCACAACCATAGCACCATGAATTACACAGATGAGAAAAGGCTAACGTCACAACAGTTGTCTCAGAATTATTGAAAAGACTATCCCTTTTGCGAAATTCGCAGACTGCTAATTTCAACTCTAAAACAGTCAGTTAATTTTGTGGATTGTAAAGAGTTTTTTTCAATTTTTCTCCACAAGGACTTGCTTCAAAAGTAGGTCGAATACAGGTGTTCCAGGTATTCCAAACTCACCGATGATTTTGAAGTGATCGACACTTGGGCTTGTAAATACCTTTGTAGGAATCCCAGCTTTGCGACAGTGTTCTGCGTAAAGATGTGATTGATCCGCAAAAGCTTGCGTTTCAAAACCACCCCACCCAATAAGCACTGGCATATCTGGTGGAGGTAAATGTGCGATTGGGCTGAGCTCAAATGCAGTTGTTGAAGTCAAACGCAACCAATCCTGAGAGGCGGTTCGAAGCAAAGGAGATAGATCAAAGAGACCACTAATTACCCCAAGCGAGCAAATTTTAGGGCGTTGGGACCAGTTAGCTGCCGAAACCATGGCAGCAAGATGCGCCCCAGCCGAATTGCCCGCAACATGCAACGCATCTCCGTTCAATCCGAGTGTATTGGCGTATTTAGTAATCCAAATAATCGCAGATCGCGCGTCTGCAACACAATCTGCCAGTGTATTATCAGGCGTCAAACGATAATTTACTGCCACCCAAGAGATACCGTGCTTTTTCCATTCAGGAGCAGGAAATCGCCGTGCGTCCTTAGAACCCGCGGTCCAGTATCCTCCATGAAAGAAAATGATCACAGGTGCTTTACGTCCAGCGGAAAATACATCAAGCTTTTGTCTTGGATGTGGGCCGTAGGCCAACTCGAGCTGTGCGCCGGAAAGGCGCGCGGCAATGTCAGACTGATGAAGATATTCTGCTTGCAAGGCTTTAGCCGCTGGGGCGCTTGGGTCCAGATCATATTCGGACGGCATTCTACTTCACCCCTTTACCAACATCGCAAATATCTCCTAAGCGATCTTTCTCTCTCGTGTTCGGTCAAGGCTCCAATATATGATTCAAATGCCCAGCCTTGAATGAACCTTAACTGTAACGCGTCATCTGTTAATAACATCAAATATTTTGCGTACTTTTTGATCCTCAGCCTAACAGGGTGGCTGAGATAAAACATAAACTCATTTTCAGAAATAAGCATTGTTCAAATGTGCCTATTCAATAATTGTTTGTAAAGTATTCGATTTTAATTTTTGTCAGCTACGAAAGACACTTGGACTTGTTTTGATTTAGCGTCTACAATACCCTAACCAAACCTAGCTGATAGCTCTAATGCAATCTGATATTTTGCTTTGAGTAGGTTATATTTTATATTGCTTAAAAAACTACTTAAGTTCAATAATTAGTAAAAAAAACCTCAAACTATTTAAGAAAATAACCATAAATTCAATGTAATTTGCTGATAAAACTTTCTAGACCTTTATCTGGTTGTCAAGCTAATCAGAGATTATCAAACTGCAGTTAAACCTCCATCAATAGCAATAGAGTGACCCGTCATAAAACTATTTGCTGGATCAGTAGCAAACAATATACCTGAGATAATTTCAGAGACTTCCCCCATTCGGCCCATTGGCATGCCTTGGGTCAAACTTTTTGTCGCTTGCGCTCTGTCATGAGTAGACGTTTCAAAAAAACTTTCCACCATTGCCGTCTTCGTAAAAGCTGGGCAAATCGAATTTATACGAATTCCACGTTTTGCATATTCGGCAGCGGCTGATTTTGTCAAGCCAATCACTCCGTGCTTAGCTGCAGAATAAACTGACATTAACGGCGCCGCCACCAAACCCGCTGCCGATGCTATGTTTACAATAGAACCAAGTCGCTCAGCTTCATCATATTGTTTTGCCATTACGGGAAGTTGAGCTTTCATAGCCATAAAAACAGCCATCAAATCCACATCTATAACCCGCCTAGCAAGCTCATCTTCAATCAATGGAAGTCGAACGACGTCATGAGAAATCCCGGCATTATTTAATGCTATATCCAAACCACCAAATGATTTAACCGCTAAATCAACAATAGCATTATGCGTAGCTCTTTTGGTAACATCGCCTGCTAATGTAATCATTCGATCAGAAGCTCTTAATTCTCTCTCTAAATCATCTAACTTTTCTGCTTCCAAATCAGAAGCTACTATGTAAGCACCTTCCTTTAAAAAAGCTTCAACAGCTTTAGAGCCAATCCCTCCAGTAGCACCCGTTACAATCACTACTTTATCTTGAAACCGCATTCGTTTTAGTCCTTTATTAACTGTTCGGCCATATTAGCCAAAATTGGTATTGCAGCAGCCATTTTTTTTGCTCGCTCTGGGTTAGAAGCATTTCCTTCCCGCGCCCGCATGACCACACCTTCTAAGATTGCTGCAAGTCTAAAAAATGAAAATACCAGATAAAAATTCCAATTATCTATCTTAGAAATCCCTCTAATTTGACAATATTTTTTGACATAAGTTTCTTCGGTAGGGATTCCTAATTCTATTCGATTTAATCCGTTTAATCCGCGCATACCACTAGAATATGGCAATCTCCACTGCATACATTGATAAGCTAGGTCAGCTAAAGGATGTCCCAATGTAGACAATTCCCAATCTAAAAGTCCGATGATCTTTGGTTTATTTTGATCAAATATCATATTATCTAGGCGATAATCTCCATGAACTAGGGATACTTGTCCATCATCTGGCGGCAAACTACCTTCGAGAAATGCGATAACATTTTCCATTACTGGCTCTTCTATCAGCCGGGAAATTCTATATTGCTTAACCCATCTATCAGTTTGCCTCGCAAAATAATTTCCAGGTTTGCCAAAATTAGACAGGCCTACCTTGTCAATATTCACAGAATGCAAATCAGCTAAAATTTGGCACATGGAGTTATACAAACCCGTTCTCGTAGCTTTATCGACCTCAGGAACACTCGGGTCCCAAAATATCCGCCCAGGAAGATACTCCATAATATAAAACATACGTCCCAGTGGATTATCATTATTATCAGCAAGAAAGAATACTTTAGGAACCGCAACTGCCGTATTTTTTAAGGCCTTTATAACTCGATACTCACGGTCTACAGCGTGTGCAGATTTAAGCAATTCACCGGGTGGTTTTGCTCTAAGTACAAAGGTCGA
>Ga0315315_10004290_pt1 | contig 13140 bp, 7 predicted proteins | sample M140m3416metaG_FD_203699 | JGI IMG/M metagenome (GOLD analysis project Ga0315315, IMG submission 203699) | Ammonia-oxidizing marine archaeal communities from Monterey Bay, California, United States - M1 40m 3416 | ecosystem: Environmental > Aquatic > Marine > Intertidal zone | place: USA...
CACCAACTGCTATCTGGCGATAAAGGCTTTGAAATTCTGGATTTAAAGGAAATAATTTTACAGCTTTTTTAGCACGGTCAATTAGTTTTTTATCTCCTGGAGGATATAGGCCACTAGCTATTATTAAATAATTTTTCCAATTATTTATATCATCTTTAAATGTTAAAGTTTCAAACGCATCTTCTAAAGCTTTCTTATCTCTTGTAAGATTAACTAAGTTAATATATGTAGATGCGTGTAAAGCATTATTTGGGAGTCCAAAAAATGCTTTTTTTGCATAAACCTTTGCGCTATCCAAACGTCCCATTTCACGGTAGATTTGACTTTTTAATATCTCACTGTAATAGAGAAAAGGGTTTGCCTTAGTTCCACTATTAACAAGAGAAAGAGCCTTATCATATTTTTTAGCATTAAGATAATAGCGTGCTTTAACAGAATTTATAGGGATTGTTGTAACCGTAATATTTGGAATTTCAGGCACAAAATTATCGATTTGAGTTAAAGGAATATTAAATTGATTAGAATTGAAATCTTGTAAAAGAAACATTTGACCCTTAAGAGATTTATAAATCTGATTACTTAAGTAAATTCCAGGAATAACAATTAGCAAAGAAATAACTAAAAATATAGTATTTAATATTGAGTTTTTTCTTATAAAGCTAATTTGATTCTTGTGTTTTTGATAATAAAGAGTAATTAACCCCATAATTAAAGCCCAAACGACTAGAACTTGTGGGCGAGCTATCGGGAAATTTAAATTAGCGTCAATACTATAAACTCCAAGGGCTGTTAATAATAAAAATAAAAATACCTTTTCATTATATTCTATATTAGTATATCTAATAAGATAGTACACATGATAAATTGCATATATAAAAATACCTAGATAAAGTATAAATCCAATAATTCCCAGTTCTGCTCCTAGTTGAATGAAATCACTATGGGCATGATAAGGAACTACGTATCCAATGATATCCTTTGAATCGTAGTCTATAGACTTTAATTTCCAATTCCCCAACCCAACTCCTAAAAAAGGCTTAGAGATCATTTGAGTTAATACATCCTCATAATAACGTAATCTTTGATTTACAGAACCATCATTTGTGCTTACAGAAATGGTTGCGGCTCTTGAAATTGCATCGGTCCCTTTTGAAGAAAGGTATGTTTGATTAATAAATATTGCAATAATCAACGGAAGTATTACGTAAGCTATTTTAAAAAGCTGATTTATTTTTTTATTTACATATAAATAGATGAAAATATATAAAATAGTATATGCTAAAATGATGAGAAGTATTGCTACAAAGGAAGCTCTAGACTCAATCATTGAAAGACATACAAATGCTAGGCACAAAATAAAACCTAATCCTAATTTATAAGAATTTCTTTTGGCAAGATGAATTAAAAACAATACAAATGGAATTTTAATAGCTAAAGAAAAAGCTGTAATATTTCGGTTAGCTGTAATACCCTTTAAATCTCCGGAGATAATTGATCCTGATGTATTTATCATCTCCAATGCTTGGTTTAAAACAGCATAGGTTTCGACTGCTAAGATCAAACTGATAATCCATGAAATAAAACGCGTCCTATTTTTTATTGAAAATAATAAAACCGTCATTGCTATATACATAAGTAACACGTTGATTTGACGACTCAAATTAACTAACACTTCGGTAGGGTTAATAGCATAAATAATAGATCCCACTGCCCAAAAAATAAATCCAATATATGTGATTGAAAGTGGCGATTTCAAGGTCATCGTTAATGATTTTCCAATTGAATCTCTATAAAATATAAAATAAAGGAGACTTAAAAAATTTATTCCGCTCATGACAAGCCACTGGGGAGCAATTCTATCAACAGCTTCCCAATTTGGAACAAATCCAATGGAAAAATATAAAAGGAGAAATATCGAAGAAATAAAATTAGTCGAATTTAAATTTTGCAGTTGTTTTTTTCCCATAGAAAGGCTTTAAGAATTGTTCCTTAAATTATATTAAATACTAAAATACTATTTTTAATAGACTATGTTCAAGATGTTTTATATTTGAACTATGAGTGTTTGGGTATTTACTTTTGTTTTTATTATTAGTTACTTTTTACACTTTGTTGTTCAAAAGATATTTATTTATTACAGAAGGTTCGATGATTATAATCATCGTAGTTCACACAATACTTTAGCAACTAGAACAGGAGGAATTGGAGTCTTCATTACTTTACTTTGTATATCAATATTCTTTTATATAGAAAAAGTTGAGCTTTTTGATTATTCACTATTTATTCCCTTAGGAATTATGTTTATTGTTGGGGTTTATGATGATTTTTATCGTGCTGATTTTAAACTCAAGTTTCTACTTCAAATAATTGTTGCTAAAATTTTAATTGATCAAGGTTACGTCATTTCAAATTATTATGGGCTTTTTGGTTTATATGAAGTACCTTGGCTATTAGCTCAAATTTCAACAGTATTTGTTTTTTTAGTTATTGTAAATGCGATAAATTTTATTGATGGAATTGATGGTTTAGCAATTAGTGAAGTAATTAAGACCATCTTGATTATAGAATTTTTGAGCTTGGGGTATACCAAATTATCATCAATGGGTTTTATAGTTATTTTTTCATTACTCCCTTTATATTATTTCAACTTTAAAAGGAAAAGTAAGGTTTTTCTAGGGGATGGGGGGAGTCTATTATTGGGATCTATAATAGCCATATATATATTTTATCTTTTGGGAGAAGAATTTATTTTTGATTCCAAGTGGGTTTTAAATAAAACTTTATTTTCTATTTTGGTTATAATATATCCTTTATCTGACTTATTACGTGTCTTTATTATTAGAGCTAAAAATGGGGTTTCTCCATTTAAACCAGACAAAAACCACATTCATCATTTGTTAAATTCAAAGACTAAGAGTCATATTATAGCGACTTCAGTTATAATATTTGTTCAACTGTTAATTTTTTTTACTTATTACAGTTTTGACTAAAGTAATTGAATGCAGGTTTATAATTTAACCGTATTGCTTTGCTAAGATACTCACATGATTTTGCTTTTTGTTTAAGCTCCTTATAGCACATCCCCAAGCCATACTCTGCCTTACCGTCATTTGGCTTATCAATCGTATTTAATGATTGTTCTAGATATGTTATTGCTTCTTTAAAGTTGCCTTTATTTATTAGTGACATCCCTGCGTTTTCTTTAAAAGAATAATCTATTGGGTTTAATTTAACTGCTTCAATAAATTTTTTTGAAGCTGAATCAAAATCAGATTCATTATAGCTTTTTATGCCTTCATCAAATAAAACATATGATTTTTTGATATTCTCTTGACCGTAAAGTATATATCCTACAATAGCTTTTATTTTATTGTCTTTTGGGAATTTCTTTAATGCAACTTTCGCCAAACTATCGATATGATTATCTTCATTAGCTTTTAAATTAATAACCGCTGACAAATAAGTTAACCAGTATTCTTGATTAGATTTTGACTTACTTTTTAGGAAAATTTTGTTTATCTCGTCCAAATCTTTTCTCCAAGTTAATTCGGTTACGTACTGTCGAAAATGTCTAGAATTCCTAGGTAAGCTATCAAAAGCTATTTTTGAGTAATAGTAACTGCTATCTCTCACCCCTAATCTAAAAAATACTTCTGCTTTAAGTGATTCTCTAACCCTTAGATAAGGATTGATATCTTTATTATTGTTAAGTATTTCTAGTGCTCCATTGAAATCTTGAAACATTATTTTATAGTTTGCTAGTAATGCATACATCGGAAAACCTGTGGCAGAAATATTTGGAAAATTAATTTCGGTATTTTCTAATTTGCGATAATTTTCTTCTTTAAAATTAAGTGTATTAAAATCCTCAACTACATTTGTTTGAATTACATAACTTTTGAAGACTATAAAATTCAAATAACAAATAACTGCTGAAAATAAAATTATAATAAACCTAAGCATCTTTCAATCTTTTATTTTGAATATATGCTAAAACTAGGATTAATATAAAAGGAACTTGCATTACAGGTCTTGCATGAGGAAACTGTAAATTTGCATCTACAAAATATATTATCCCTGCTAAAAGAATTATTGTGTTTACATTAATCAATTTATTACCTTCTTTATGTTGAAATAGATCTAAAAATGGGAAAATAAATATTAATAAATAAAGTATAAGACCTATTATTCCTAATTCAGAAGAAATTTCTAAAAAATCATTATGAGTATGGTAAGGAATTGTATATCCAACAACATCTTTTTTATCATAATCTACAGATTTAATCTTCCAATTCCCAAGACCTACTCCTATTATTAGGTTATTTAATGTTTGATCCAATGAATGCTGATAAAATCTTAATCTTTGTTGTGTTGATGTGTCTTCTATATTAACCGTTGAAGCCCTTTTTATTATTGATGCAGAGTTGGTGTTGTTGAACCTTACGCTAAACAACATAACTGAAAATAAAAGGCTCCCTAAAATTAGAAAATAGGAAGTGTTTTTAATTATACTTTTATTTCTAGCAGATAGGTAAATATATCTAATTATTAGTATTGATATTACAAAAAACAGAGCAATTATTGAAGACCTTGAGCTTAGAATAAAAACCATGTAGGTTGTCATGATTAATACCCCTGCTAATAAATACTTAAATAAATGATTCTTAAATAAGGAAATTAGATAAATTAAAAATGGTGTTTTAATTAACAAAGATGCTGCATTAATATTTTTGTTACCAGTAGCACCTTTGAGAATAAAAGCATATGTAAAGTCATATGCTGAGAGTTGTGTTAACTGAAAATATGTTGAATACGTAAAATATAATTCAACTATTAAAATTGATGAAACAATTACGGAAATAACTTTTACATATGTTAAGTAATCACTTTGAAAAAAATTTAATAAAATAAAAAGTGAAATAGGTAGTTGTACCCACCTTATTGCTTTAACTATAACCTCTTCCTGATTTAGTGCATAAAAATATGAAATAAATCCCCAGACTATAAATAAGACTAAAAAAATAAAAGGCTTGAATTGAAAAATTTTATTGGATTCAGTAATGAATTTTTTATCATTCAAAAAATATATTAAGCCTAAAGTATTAATAACACTAAGATAGAGCCATTGTGTTGCTATTCTGTCTAATGCACCATAATTCGAAATAAGCCCTGTTGAGATGAAAAGCCCCAGAAAAATGAGTTCCGGTAAGTTTTTTTTAATAGAAAGCATAAAATTAATTATTTAAAAAAACCCCTTTTTAATTAAAAAGGGGTTTAATAAATATAAAATGTTAAAATCTAATTAACCTAACCAGCTAATTCTATTTTTAGTTGCTGTAGAAGCAGCAGTTGCTGAAGAAATATCAGCAAACGCAGATACTACTGCAGGATTATGCTCCATATTAGTACCACTTGCTAATAAAGTAGCGACAGCGGTAGATCCAGCCTCATCAAATGCACCGGCAGTTCCAACTGTAGTAATGGAAGTTACTGATAAAGCAACAGCAGTACTATTGTTTGTAACAGTTACTCTTAATCCATTTACATCAGTTCCTGTAACATTAAGGTAGAAATCAGAGTTAACACCTGTTGAATTTGTATTAACACCAGTTGCAAAGTCAACCGTAGTAAATGTAGCGTTTCCTAAATCAAATGCAATTGTAGGGAATGCAGAAGTATTTTTACCTAAATCTACGTTAGTAGTGTTAGATACAACTCGGTTTAAAACAATCGCATTTCCTGATCCAACTGCACCATATCCAACTCCATCCACAACAGTTCCAGTCATTGCAGCAGCAACAGCTGTAGCTATTTGTGCAGTAGTTGAATTAGATCCAAGAACCGCAGTACCTGTAACCGTTCCTAATGACCATAGGACTGTTTTTCCATTATTTGAATCCGCAGTTGCTGTGGTTTCAGCAGCACCAGCTGAGTCAGTATAAGAAATTAAGTTGTAAGATTCTGCATACGAATCTCTAGCAGCTGTCAATGAAATATTTGATCCAAGGGTAGTGTCAGCATTCATAGAAGCAATAAGCTGATCTACTGTTGTATTACCAGTCGCACTTTGTTTATGCTCTGTAGATACTTGAGCAGCACCTTGAACAAGAGTCATTGTAACACCTTCTCCACTTCCTAATGCTGGGTAACCATAAAGAACATTAACTTTAGCTCTAAAAACATATGAAATCGCTTGAGAAACATCTGTTCCAGAACTAGCTGTTGTTACAGCATAAGCAACGGCATTAACTCCTGTACCTGTAACAGCATCAGTATGAGTATCATCAGCATACGCTGCAGTCGCAGAAGCCTGAGATTGCGCTTGTTCGATTGTATCAAAGTATACGCCAATAGTTCTAGCACCTGTGGCTGCCATTGCAGCAGTAAGATAAGTCTTTAGAGTTGCCATTCCTGAAGTTGAAGCATATGTTCCTGTGTCTGAAGTAGTAGGCGCAGTGTCATAAGCATCTTTAGAAGAAGTTGCAGTTAACTTATTGTTTGATATCGCAACTGTAGCAGTAGTTGAAGTACCTAGATCCTTAAGATCAGTAAAATCTACTGTTGTTAGCTGAGTATTACCTGTAACAGTCAAAGAATCAACATCATCAGCTTTAAAAGTTAAAGATGTCATATTTGTATTACCAGTAATTGATACCGTTGCTCCTGTATCAGCAGTAGCAAGATCAGTAGTATGGTCTAATGTTAGAGTTTCTAAGTCAGTATTATTTTGAATTGTTACGTCTCCAACTTTAGCACCATTTACATTTACCGTAACTAAATCATTATTTCCAGTTGCAGTAAGTGAAGATCCATTAAGATCTGCAGAAACTGTAAGGGATTCAAGATTTGATGCAGATGTTACAGATATAGCACCAAGCACTCCTGATAATGAAACTGTTGTTAAGTCAGTGTGAACTGAAGTAAAAGTAACATCTGGTCCAGCAGCGTCAGCAGTAGTAAGTGCTATGTCAGAATCAAGTGCCCCAGAAATAGTTACTGTCTCTAAGTCTACACCTCCATCAAGAGCCATATCTACAATACCTGTACCGTTTAGAGTTTCAACACCAGAGTTAACATCTAGATTACCAATAAAATTAGATACAGTTAAAGATGCAACATCTTCAGCAGTAATAGTACCATCAGAAATTTTAGATATATCTAAAGAAGCAGGACCTTTTACAGTAAGAGAGTATCCACTTCCTACAGCCTTTCCGGTTGCATCGTTATCTGTAAGAGCACCCATAGCAAGAACACCACCTTTATCGATTTCGATATTTAGGTTGTTCCCAGGGTATCTTGTTAGAGAAGTTAAGTGGAATTCAGTTGCCTTATCAAAAGCAATTGTTCCTGCTGTACCTCCGTCATCAGAAATAGTAGTAACTGAAGTTAATGCACCGAAGTGAATTATGTCAACAGTACTTTTATAATCATTATTTAAAACAACATTTGTAGCAGAAGTAAGAGCTTTAAACTCATACCCACCACCTTGCTTTGCAGTAATAGACTCAACACCAGAAAGGTTGTTGAATGTAGTCTCAGCAATTGTTGAAGCAGCAGCAGTATATGATAAATCACCAACAATATTTAATATATTGTCAACTACTGTTTGAACAGTCGCTTGAGTCATGTCAGCTGAAACGTCAATAGTTACGTCTCCATTTACGATGTTAATCGCGCTTCCCATTGCTGCATAGAGATTTGCTGTAGATTCTGAATTAATAACAATTGAGTTATTGAATACAGATGAATTTGCAAGAAGTTGATCTAAATCATCTTGTGATGAGTCAACAGCACTTTGCAAAGAAGCAACCTCTTCAGAAGAGGCAACGTCAGCAACAGCTGCTTCGATGGCAGTAATATCCGCCTGGATATCAGAAAGACCATCTGCAACAGCAGTGTCGATTTGTGAGCCTAAACCATTAACAGTACTTGCTAAAGAAGCAACTGTTCCTGATAGGCTTGATAGATCACTCTGAACTTGAGATAAACCAGCAACTGTCGAAGCAAGTGCATTGATTTGTGTTTCAAGAGCAGAAAATTGATCGTCATAATTTTGACATCCCACTACAAGTAGCGCTCCAGCCAAAATTGATAATAAACCTTTTTTCATTTGATAAAATTTAATTAATTAAAAATTTTTGTGCAATTCTTCTGCACGCATACACGAATACAAGTTTCATGCCAAAACAGTGTTTTTGTTAAAAATTATAAGGTTTGTCTAATCACTTTATTTTTAACATGTTGTTTTACAGTGATTTAAAATTAGTAAGAGGAGCAAAAAGCTATTAACATATTTTTACATTATAAAGAAGTAACTTTAAAAATCAAAAAATCATGGCTTATGAAAAAAATATTTCTCTTTCTGTTGATTCTCATAGGTTTTTTCAGCTGTAAAAAAACAGATCAAAAAACTGAAGCGGATATTAAGCTATTGCAAAGAGCGCAGCGCATTCACCTTAAAACAACAACAATAGACACCCACGATGATATAGATGTTGAAAATTTTACTGATAGTATAAACTATTCATATAATACTAACACCAAGGTTAATTTGCCAAAAATGAATAGTGGTGCTCTAGATGTAGTGTGGCTTATAGTTTATACAAAACAAGGTGAGCTAAGTTCAAGTGGTTACTCAAAAGCTGCCGAAAACGCTCAATCAAAATTTGATGCAATACATCGCTTAACTGAAGTTTATGCTCCAAAAAAAATTGGATTAGCAACTAATTCAAAACAAATAGATAGTCTTATAAAAATCGGTAAAAAAGTTGCAATGATTGGAGTTGAAAATGCATACCCTATCGGGGAAGACCTCAACGAAGTTAGGCGCTATTATGAGATGGGTGCGCGATACATGTCATTAGCTCACAATGGGCATAACCAATTTTCAGACTCAAATACCGGTGAATTTGATAATACTTCGAAACACAAGGGTATTAGTGAGCTTGGAAAAAAAGTGATTGACTCAATGAATTACTACGGAATTATGGTTGATATTTCTCATCCCTCAAAAGAGGCAATTAGACAAACCATTTTACATTCCAAAGCGCCAGTTATTGCCTCACATTCAGCTGCACGTTTACTCTCGGATCATCCAAGAAACCTTGATGACCAGCAATTGGAATGGGTAAAAGAATCTGGTGGTGTTGTACAAACCGTTGCTTTGGCTCGTTTTGTAAATAAAGAAAAGCACGAAAGGTATGAGGCTGCGCTTAACGCACATGAAGGAAATTTAGATAAAAAAACTTTAGAAAAAATTAAAGAAGAATTTCCACCAGTAGATGTGGCTGACTTTGTAGATCACATAGACTACATAAAAAATAAAATTGGTATTGATCATGTAGGGATAAGTTCAGATTTTGATGGCGGTGGAGGTATTGAAGGTTGGCAAGATGCCTCAGAGACATTTAACGTAACATTAGAGTTAGTAAAACGAGGTTATACGGAAAAAGAAATCGCTCAAATATGGAGTGGTAACTTGCTTCGCGTGTTGAACCAGACTCAAAAAATCGCTAATAACTTGCAGAATAGAAATTAGTGGGGAAATAAGCTTTTACTATTTCAGTCTTTTCTGAAATTTATATAGAAGTTGTCTTATAGCATCACGAACCTCACTTTTTGAAGAGGTATGATGGTTTACCATAACAGAAAAAACATAGATGTTTTCTTCAGAGCTAACCAGATAGCCGGATAAGTTATGATTATGGCGTAGGGTTCCTGTTTTGGCATATACATTTTTCAAATCATATTTTTTTATAGTTCCGGAACGAGTACCTTTTATAAAACCTGAGGGAAAGTAATTTTTGATATTTTGAAAACCTACTTTGCCGTGAATTTTTTTAAGTACAGCTACTAGTGTTCTAGGAGTAATCATATTATATCTTGAAACGCCAGACCCGTCGACCCATTCAAGTGGATCAGGAAGCCAATTACTCCATTGAAGTTTCAGAGTGTCGATTGTCTTTTCTATATTCATTTGCTCAAAACGCTTTTGAGAAATCATCACCAGTAGTGATTCTGCAATTCCATTGTCACTATCCTGAAGTAAAGCTTTATATAGTTTTTCCTCCTGGCGAGTATATAGTAGTTCCCATTCTGTTCTTTTAGATTGGCTAGATAAACTTACAGGTAGATTTAAATCGTCTCTTAATAATCGTATAAAAAGATCATCACTTGTAATAAATGGTTGATATAATGTGTCTTTCAAATTCCACTTTCTGGGGTTGAAGTAAAAACTATTTTCAAACTTTGCTCTCTTAAGATTTACTGCTGAAGAGTCGCTAGTAGAATGAGTTTCTAATCCACTGGGGGAAAAACTTGGGTCATTTGAGTAGCCAATGGCTTGAAGTACATTTCCATAGATTGGGAAAGGGCTAATCTCTGAAGCAAAATAATAAGAATAATCGTCCCATGACCACCCTGGACCTTGAGGTTTTAAATTAGACTTTGGTTTATGATAGACTAAATAATTTTTCCCCTTTAAAAAAGAATAAAGTTCTTCATCGGGATAAAATGGATGTAATAGTAAAGGGTATCCCGTTGATTTAAAATGAGTGATAGAATCTTTGTCATGAAAATAAAGTGCAGGAAGGGAGTCAAAACTCTCTATAGAAGCTAAAAAAGTAAGTAGTTTAGTGTTTGAAGCCGGAGTCATATATTTATCCGCTCGATATGATACAATCGGCTTTGAACCTTTTAAAGGGGTAATACTTATTGCAACATGAGCTTTATTTAGTGCTTCAATTTTACTAACCATTCGATTTATTTTTCTCTCAGAATAGTTCTGTGAGCAAAGAGAGAAGTAACTCAAAAAAAGCAAATATGTGATTAAGTATCGCATTAGGTAAAGATAGAATAAAGTGCTCTATTGGTATTAGCTCTGAAACCTAACAAATCAAAATTCCACTAAACTCTTATTCCATTTTTCTCTATGAAAAAGCTATAATCTAATGCTTATCCCAAAAAATAAATTTCGCCCTGGTGCGGGTTCATAATATCTTTTACCAAATGCATTTAAGCGAATATTGTCAAAATATTGAACGTTAAAAAGGTTATTAATCCCTGCATAAAGATCAGCATTAACTCCTCCAATCGAAATTGTCTTACCCCCTTGAATTCTAAATTTTTGATATGCATCAATCTTAACTGTATTTGAATTGTTGGCGTAAAAGGCACCAATGTTTTCAGCTGTTAACTGAAGTTTCCAATCATTGGTTGTAAAATAGCTTAATTGAAGAAAAAATTGGTTATTAGGAATTCCAGGCAGAGCATTCCCATCAAAAGTCTCACTTTTGGAAAACTCATATCTAGCTCTAGTTATAGTTGCATTAACCTCCCAAAATTTAGTTTTATAAAATCCTGAAAATTCAAAACCAAGCCTCTTGGTAGCGCCAGCATTTTGATAAAATGATCTTCCTGGAAAAGCTTCTAACTCGTAAGGTAGAATTTCATTTGAGCTTTGAGTGAAAAATAAATTAGCTTCAATTTGTGTTTTTAACCAAAAACCCTTCCATCCAAATTCATAATTTGTAGCCCTTGACGGATTCAATTCTAAATTAAGGCCTTCTTTCCCGTTTGGGTTTGAAGAAAGCTCTGACAATGTAGGTGTCTCAAAACTGGTTGAAAAATTGGTGTATAATCTTTGCTTTTTTGCTATTTCATAACTCAATCCAATACTAGGATTTAAAACCTTATACCTTTGTTCTTCAGAAACTGAATTTGCACCTAGGCTTAAATCATCATATCGTAAGCTGGTTCTCAAAAAAAATTGTTTCCACTGTACCTCATCTAGAATATAAATCCCTAAACTTTTAAAGTTTTCTAACTGTGAAAAACTTTGTGAGCCCTGAATTCCTTTCAGATTAAGATAGCGATCTCTCTGGTCTTCTTGTTGAGCAGTCTCAAACCCAAGTTGCCAATGATGATTTTTTTCTTTGAAATTAAGACGACTTCCAAAGCCATAATAATTTCTACTTAAATCTATTATACCACCATTTTCAAAAGGTAATTTTCCATAAAAATCTCTGAAAGAATAAAACCCATATGTGTCTAAATTCCATTTTCTTCTCCAATTTTGCTGCCACCGAACACCTGCTTTAAAGTGATCTATAGTTTCATAAGTATCATAATCAATATTGCGTTGCCTTGCCTGTCTCCAATCTGCTTCTATATCCTCCAGGTTTAGTCCGCCAGCATCCTCAGCTATAGGGCTATTAGTGTAATTCAGCTGTATTTGCATATTTGATTGTGCCGTAAACTGATGTTTTACTTTTAAATTAAATAGATTTTGAACAAATCCACTATTTTGTCTGTACCCATCTGTTAGAATTCGATTTGCATGAATCAAGGCAACTGTCTTTTCATTTTTCAAAGAAGTATTAAGTTGATAGGATTGAAAACCAAAGGCACCAAAAATCACTTTAAACTGAGCTATTTTGTTTTCAATACTATCAAGGGTATTAAGATAAATAACGCCTCCTGAAGCATTTCCATATAAACTCGCAGAGGGTCCGCGAAGGACTTCAAAGCTTTTTAGTAAACCTAAAGGTAAGTTGTCCAATTGACCTTGACCATCCGGTGTAGTTTCGGGAATTCCATCCACGATTATTTTTACTCCTCTTATTCCAAAAGCTGAACGAGCACCAAAGCCACGCAATGAAATTCTCAAATCCTGAGCATAGTTATTTGCGTTTTGAATGAATAACCCTGGAACCGAACCCAAGTATTCTTGAAGAGAAAGTTGTTGATATATGGATTGAAAAGAAGTTAAATCTTTGGTGCTAAAAGAAATGGGAAGTGTGCTCTGATCTGTTTGCGACTTTGGTGCTTGAAGAGCTACTTCTTGAAGAGTTATAGTTGTGGTCTGAGTCTGGTTTTGTCCTATAATTAAAGTTGGGTAAATAAGGAATATTCCCAAAATTGAAACAAACCAAATTCTTTTTTTTAAACACTCCATACTAAATCCTAATATTTAAATTTGCGCTAAGATAAAAAATTATGTATCTCTCAGAAGCTGAAGAAATAGTCGCCTATATAGTTTGTATCGCAATCATAATTGGTTTTATAGCAACTACCTATATTGAGATCAAAAATACTATAGCTGAGGAAAAGCAAAAGCAAAAAGAGAAAAATGAAAATGAT
>Ga0315315_10004292_pt1 | contig 13136 bp, 12 predicted proteins | sample M140m3416metaG_FD_203699 | JGI IMG/M metagenome (GOLD analysis project Ga0315315, IMG submission 203699) | Ammonia-oxidizing marine archaeal communities from Monterey Bay, California, United States - M1 40m 3416 | ecosystem: Environmental > Aquatic > Marine > Intertidal zone | place: USA...
TGGTGATATCGGCGGCGGTGGTGACGGAGGCGAGGGTGGCGGCGATGGTGATGGCGGCGGTGGCGCGGGAGGCGGTGACGGTGGAGGGGGCGGCTCGAAATCCGGAGGCGGTGACGGCGGCGGTGGCGATGGAGGTGGGGGTGGATGGGGCGACGGCGGTGGAGGTGGCGGCGACGGCGGAGGTGGCGGCGACGGCGGTGGCGGAGGAGGAAAGGGCGGTGGTGGACTGAAACCACCTGGAGGCACAGGCGGTTGCGGTGCAGACGGTGGTGGTGGCAACGATGGCAACGGCGGTGGTAGCGATGGGGGAGGTAGTGGCGGCATAGTGACTGTCACAATTCTGGATACAACAGGATCAAGATGCTCCACTCTAATGTTTTCCACCCCGTTGAGAATCTGAGTTGCAAACGTCGTCGCGTCGTAAGCACCAAGAACATTCTGCACGGAATTCGCCACTTGCATGTCAACAACGGAAATGATCGCTGTCACGTTTACACTGCCTGGCGTGACAACCAATGTAATGTCACTCTCTTCCACGCCTTCTAAACTATTGGCAATGTTTGTCTTGTATGTATCTTGCTGATTGCCACCGAAACTCTCGATCGTGCCTGAGAGAACTGCAGACATTACCACTTGGTTTAGGTAGATCATTTGCGGCGGGGCCGGTGGTGGTGCTACGCTTGTCGTTGCCGAAAATGGTGGAATGAGTCTCAACAACAAATAGAACAAAGAAAAGAACGACAATCCTACGATTAGTCTGGTTGAGCCTTTACAATTGGGATTCTGTCCGTCCCATCGTTTTTTCAACGAATTTGTTTTGTCTGATATTTTGTCGAGTATTGTAGCAGTCGCATCGACAGAGGTGTATCGTGAATGTTTGCGTATGCCTGAAGTAGAAAATACAAAGTTTACGTCCTTGGCCGCCATAGTACTTCCTTTCAACAACTACACTTGCTGCACGGGTTATCACATTTTTCAAAACCATGGATTCATCGGCGCCTGAAAATGACACACTATTCGAAATATTGAAGAGGAGTAGCAAACGACGAACTGAAGCATTAAAGGAGGAAGCCGAAGAGCAGAATGGAAAGTGGAGAAGCAAGCGTAACAAAAAGATACAGTCTTACCTCCAACCTAGTGACAAATTATATACCAGACATCGGCTTTGCTCACCAATGACAGCTAAAGAAGGCTTCCATCCCAAGCCACGGGTAACAATAAAGAGACTTTTGGATGCAAGACGTACTAACATGTTCGACTTTTGTTTTGAAAATCCACTTGACGGGAAGTTCAAAGATCTACCAGTCGTTCAAGAACTCCTTAAACGGTATCCATATATGGTAAAACTGGCAAGTACTAGCTATTGCCTGTTCGGATACGACTACCGCAAGCGAACGTGTTTTTTGACTTCACTGACAAACTTCAAACCTGAGTCTCCTTGTCCGGAAACACCGTGCCTGTGGATTCGAAATGGGCTGAAACATCCGATGACGGTTCAGGATTGTCGAGTGTCACAAAAAAACTCGATCCCAGAACCTTTAGTTGACCTACTTGTACATAGCTGGAAAAAGCGACATGTTGATCAAGCTTCTGCGTATCTTTTAATCGACGTTTTCAGTGGATGGGGTTCGGTGTCGAAGCGCGTGAAAGAGAAATGGCCGGACGTCAAAGTGTACTCGAATGATATTATTAGCCGTCCTCAGAATAACGTCGAGCTCGACATGGGCGCGAAGAGCGTCTTTCAACCATCCACACTGTTGGTGATGGCATTAATGAAACACTTTCCATTAGATTTCGATCGCATAACTAAGTTTGACGGCGGGCCAGTGGCATGGTGCAATGCAAACAGGATTGCCGTCTTATTTCACTGCTCTACTCCGTGTGTGTCATATTCATTAGTGGGACTCAAATGTCATCGAGTTGGCAAGACGCTAGAGCCGAAGAGCAAAACAGCAAGAGATCACGACGATATGAACACGTACATCATCGAATACTTTCGCACTCTGGTGCTCGAAACGCAAACTTCGCCAACGGCATAACGACCTCACGCAACATTTTGTTTTCTTTCTGCAAAGCTTTCAGCTCAGCTACCAAAGATTCATTCTTCACCGCGAATTTCGCATACTTTGCCGTGATACATGCGTTGTACTTCTCCATGTTTCCCATATTTTGGTCTTGGAGTCTTAAACCTTCTGTGAGGAGCTCTTTTTCGACACTGCGACTTGTGCGTGTAAACGGTGAGAACTTTGGTGTGTGTGAAGTTGTGGACGGTGTAGAATAAAAACTTACAGTTGGTCTATCTTGGCGTTGGAATGGAAGTCGAAACGACTGCTGCTCTTTCACGGTAAAAACTGCTGCACAAAAGTAACCGTTGTCGACTGTTACCTCATCTTCCGTCAATTCGTTGAAATGTCTCGCTTGCAGACTCGTACGCTTCACCACTACCACCTGTTCAGACGGCATACTTCCCAACAATGTATGTTTTTTGAAATACGGACGCGCAAACTCAAAATGGGTAAATTATGGTTTTGCCCATATTTACGGACATTTGGAGTGGAAGTCATGAGTACGTGCAGATGGATGTCGGAGGATTACGAATATGTGTCCGACCATAGTGAAAGTGTCTTTGGTTCGTCAGACAGCGAATCAAACAAATCGTATTCGTATGAAGAGCCAGAAAGCAGTGGCAGCAAACGAAGCAGAGTCGACGATGGTTACGAGCGGCGAATTGACAAACTGAAAAGTGAAATCACTCGTCTCAAGGACGAAAACAAGCAATTAAAGGAAAGTGCAATGTCACAACTAGCTGATATCCAATCCAGCAACGTGCAATTGATCAACGCACTCTCTACGTATACTGGCATCAGGTTTCAACCCGGATGCAATCTTTTGCATTCGGTGCAGTCAGTGGAGCTAAAACAACTATTCAACATTAATGGAGAGCGTTATTCGATTGAGATGAATACTAAACCGATGAGGTTTTCCACGAGTGGTGTGTTTCCTCACGCGATAGCTATCAACAAAAAGACGCAATCACAAGAGTTACAGGTGGAATCACGACGACCAATTACGCTTTCCTTTGTATTGGTGAACAAACTCGATGGACAAAGGATGACGGAGAAACACATTAGAGACGACGGAATTCTTCCTTTCAAAATGTCGTTACATTATGCGGATAACAACGACTTAGTGGAAAAGAACGACTTCAGAAAAATGAAGCTTCTTGATCTTACAGAACCCAAATTTGAAGTCATACGGACACATAACATGGTCGGTGGAAAGGTTATTTTCCAGTTTCGATTCCAAATAACGAGCTGTGACGCTACTCCGAGAGGAAGGTCGTTTGTTGTCAAAATCACGCCTGATGTGAAAGACTTGGAAGATATTCCTAATCTCACGTGCACAACGCCAGCTTTCAATATTCGCTCTAAGGTGACCGCTCTAAAGGTGAGCATGGATTGATTTCATGGCAAATATGTACAACTTCGCCGAGTTTCTGAAGTTGAAAGCGATTGGCGCTCCCCTCGTGCTTGTAAATCGATGTTCTCGATTACAACCAATAACGAAAGGAAGCACGTTACTATCAAAAACGAAATGCACACAACACTTGTAGATGTAACAGCAACTATCCATATAGGAGACTTGTCGTCGTTACTGTACATTGACGGGTACGTAATGTTTTCTTTCATTTTTGTGGCGGTTGCCGCTCGTATGTAATGATATTTTCCCCTTTTAGCGCTGTCTTGTGGGTGGACAGCGAGATCAATGCGGAGATTTTTTCAGAAAAAAATTTCCGCCAAAGTTCCGCCTTGGCCCACTTTCTTTCCGACTTGTCCGTTACATAAGTTAAAATAGACGTTACGTAACGGATGCGGACAGCGAGATCAATGCGGAGATTTTTTCAGAAAAAATTTTCCGCCAAAGTTCCGCCTTGGACCACTTTCTTTCCGACTTGTCCGTTACATAAGTTAAAATAGACGTTACGTAACGGATGTTTTTCCGGGGGTCGGACAAAAAGTGGGTCAAGGTGGAACTTTGGCGGAAATTTTTTCAGGAAATAATCTCCGCACTAATCTCACACTTGCATGCGAATGCAAATGTATATGTTATGTAACCGACATACACGGCGTAGATTGTTTTTCAGGAAAACTTTCCTCCGGAGTTCCGCCTCCTGATGGCAACGTCAACAGTTTCCACATTTGCAAAGAATCAAATGCGTATATAACTTTTCGCTTGCTTGCAACTGTTCCAGTTTTTTTGACCAAAACGTTTGCATTGTTGAGATCATCTAAGATCGCTTTGCAGTTTCTGTGAGCATTCCGTAGATCATCTAGTGTGAGCTTAAGTGTTCCATTGGTTGGATGCCAACGTCGAACACTCGGGACGGTACGCAGAATATCAACAAGAGGGTTCGGGTTTAGCGTTGAAGGTATACCCAGTCGGTTGCGGCGGCAGTGTAACAAAGGCAGAAGAATCGCCAGTGTATCTGTTGCAAAGGACGCGTACTCCTTTTTGGGAGAATACGTCATGAGATCTCTGGTCTTATGTGTCAGTCCTTCGCACAGCTTGAACAAACCTTGATTTCTTGTATCGAAAACAGCTTCAAGTTCTCGACAAGAGAATTTCGAAAGACTACATGCGGCTTTGTCGAGTGCCTCGACATGGTCGCCTTCCATGTTGTAAAGCTTTTGTACAAAGTTGAACATATTAAATCCAAGTTTATTCACATCTCTTTCATTTGTAATCGTAGTTGCTGCCATGCGACTCATTAGAATGGAGTCCAAAGTGACCGTGTGGACTAGTTCTGCCGCGATAACTCCTGCTGAAAATGTACCTCTGCTCGCGAGCTCCCAAACGGCGCGAATTAAGCGTTCTGCTCGTGCAGCTGGCTCTGGCAAGCCACTTCGACGTTCTTGTTGTTTGCAGGCAAAGTACATTTCTGTATGCAGAAATCCCATCTCCGGAATGCTACACAGCTTCGATCCACCCTCACGTGCTATTATGCTGTGGAAGTCAACCACGCGCTCGGTAGGTTTCCAATCCAGTATTTCCTTCAGTGCCTGCTTCGTCACATTAACTGCATCTATTGTTTCAATTGACCAGAACTGAACAAGTGTAAGTCGTACGTTAAGGTCTAGATCTTCAGCAAAGGCTCTGCACAGCCGTTCCATGTTCAATGCACAACGCCTCGATTCTATTTCTTTCGGTGGACACATTTCTAGGTCGCGAAGTGTGTCCAATCGGTTGGTCAACAAATCTATGGCTTTGTCTCCAGTTGGAAATGTTGCAAAAACTAATAGCATTTCCACCATGGTGACGTCACGCCTTTTCGACTCATTTGCGTAGACTTTACTTCCTTGGTAGACTTCATTTAAAAGCTCTTCAAGTGACCTCGACGAAAGCATGTCGTTTACAACGTCATCGTACGACATTAAGGTGAGTCGTTCTGAGATTGCCTCTGCTAAATAGTCTTTGACGTTAACCAATACGTCGTCGACCGTACCGTTGTCCGTACGTGTAATACACGAAGAACTACATAGAACCTGATCGAGGTCGTCAAGCCATACACGTGCCTTGATTTTGATATCTTTTTGTAGTCTACCACCAATATCACCAACAGAAATTCTTGTCGTGCGTGCTGCACTGCTTTTGATGAGCTCGTCGCCTTCGAAATAAGCTTCATCTAAGGTAAACTCACTTACGTCAATATTGAGTCCGAGCAACTCAAGGGCGCGGCAACGCATACGTCGCGAAAGATCTTCTGCCTTAACGACGAAGTCATACATCTGCATCAAAGATTCCATTTGTTGAAATCTTCCGTGTCCATTCAGAGAAAGAAAGTAACGCAACTCTTTGCGCGAGAGCTCGACAAAGGGGCAGTTTGGTGCAATATCCGAATCCACTATTTGTAGGCAGTCTGCCAAGTACTGGGCCGTGCAATAGACTAAGGTTTTCATCTTCAAAGCATTTCCAAACAATTCCATTCGGTCTGTCGCAGACATAGGTTGTAATTGATTTAAAAACATACCAACGTTTTATTGTTTTCCTCGTGTCTAATTCCTACAAGTTGTTGGGCAAATGCAAATGGGCGCCGAATCTAGATTTCGTGAACGACCCACCCACACTTCGAAAAGATGATTATTATGAATAAATAAACTATCTAATTAAGGAGATGCAAACGTTGACATTAATGCTTGATGAAGGGAGTGGCAAACAGCAAAGTTCGTCAGTCGTCAAAATGCAAACATCGGAATATTCGAGCCAGTTCACGAATCCACAAAATAAACAAATCGAAGAGAAAGAAACGAATAAAACGAAACGGGCTCTTTGGAACACCAAACCGTTAGACAGCACGAGTAAAAAAAATCGTAAGCGGCTAAAGGTCGAGATTGCACCACTCGTTACAATTTTGGAATCTTTAGATTATTGTCGTAATCTCATTAGTACCCAGCTTGAACGCGCAGAAAATGACGGCACGCATATCAACGCGAGTATCAACGGCGATTCACATGTGCGGCGAATACTGTATACCTTGCTTCCAAATGTATTCATACGTACACTCCTGTTCGAAACGTTGAAAAACGACAAGAACTGGTCCAGAATACGGCCCCTTTTTGGAGCACCTCCATACTCGTTTTTAAGACCAGGAGATGGAACACTTTTGAACGCGAGTGGCTTCTCTCACGGTCGAGTAAATATGGCGTACAAGGACGTTGCAAATGCTGCAAATTATTCACAATTCGGATACGGACATCTAGAAGACCAATTCAGTCGAGAGTACTGTGTCGTGGCACCGGACGACATCAAAAGCACCGATTTGCTTCACTTTGACTTGAAGAACAAACAATCAGGTGCACTTGTACTGATGTATGTCAAGATACGAAGAACGCCCAACCTCCAGGACAAACGGTCACAGTTTTTCCCATCTGTCGGCGAGAATTTACAATTAAAGCACACCTCCACAATACAAGAAATTGTCGGAATGCGTCAACAAGATACCTACGTTGTCACCGTCAAACAGATACTTATCAAACAGATACACTCGGCGACTGCTCGAATCACGGTGAGATGTCGATAGTGTTGTTAGAGTAAAAAGCCTCGCTAAAAGAAACCAGAGCCTTTGTCGACTTGGTTGCATTCTGTAGACTTACATTTTGAGGCCGGACTACCGTAGCTTCGGGGTATGGTTCCTCGTGGGCTAAAAAAATTGCTGCAAACGTCGTCACCGTGCAAACTCGTTGGGAAAGGCAACTTTAAACACTTCAGGTTAAACGGATGCAAGCTTAAATTAAAAGGATTGACTAAGAGGTTAGAGAAGCTTCTGTTTTCGGATGGTGATTTGCCGATGATCGCTAAGGCAAGCGCAAAACCAGCTGGAGGTTACTGGAGAGGCCCAGACGGTGGCAGAAGACGAGGACGTGCAGTTGATTCTCAGGTCTCGCGTCTAGCAAACACATCACAGAAAACCAGAAATGCATCAAAGATGTTGAAACTCACCAGGCTAGTCTTCTCCACATGTTCTGTAAGAAAGCTCGTGCCGATTATGGGCCAGCGTGCTGTGTGTTGCAAAGGCAGCCGAATCGGTACAGCAGCAGACCTAATTTGCTACGACACGATCAGAAATGCGTTGGTTGTAATCGAGCTTAAATGTGGTCATAGTGGCGGACGAACTACACCCTTCACGAAATCAGGACGAGTGTGTAAAATGAATTCTCCGATTACAAAAGCGGATGACAATATCCTTAACAGACATCTTTCACAGCTCGCAGTAACGCATCACCTTTTTGTGAGCGAGCGTAGTACGATTCAAACGCTTCACAATATGGGTATACAAGACGTGTATGGGTTACTTTTTTATGCGAACGATTCAGCTGTGGACGTTTACGAATTGGAAGATTGGTGGGTGAAGAAAGCCAACGCAATTTTGCAGAAACTCAAATAGCAAGAATTAACTGTGCGGTGTGTAACAAAACATTACAGAGAAGTAGGTGGTCTGTTTCTATTTCTTCTATATTTGAACAAATATCATCAAGGCGACGCTTGTCTGCGATAACGATAACTCCCAAAACTTCCGAAATTAAGTCTTCAGGGGTGTCGGTGTAGAGCGCCATGTAACAGCTAAGTCGGGTTAGTGGTGTTTTCCAAGCAAGCTGAGCTTCTCGTTCAGTAACAGAACACTTTAAAGCGCTCTCGAGTAAGTTCATGTGTTTGGAAAGTTGTTGGTTGTTCAAAATAAACGACGCACCATTTGTCGACGAAGCCCCGTTTTTTTCGAATAAGATTTTCCATTCTGCTTTCTTTATCGATAAATCGTTACATTTTGAAATTGCAATCTTGCTCAATTTGTAATTTAAAAGTATTTCGAGAAGTGGCTTCTTGTCTCGCGGAAATGTCGCCGCTATGGAGACCGCGATGGCTGTCTCTGCGTCAAGGACAGTCGAGATACAGTCGTTGACTCTTAACCGAAGCTTTCTTACAACGCACGATCGCGTCTCCATGGAGGAAGTTTGTTACGCAAACAAACGTTATAAACGATGGTTTAGCGGTCTTCGTTGAATTGGAGATGCCCAAATTGTTGACCAAAAAATACAAAACCAAAATATCGAACCATACAATTTCGGCGCCTGAAATGTCCGAAAACGCCGTTCACGACTTTTTGGCACTCAGGGTGACAACGACCCTGAAGACGGAGCTGGTGTCACAAGAACGAGTAAGAAAGCCAATCCGAGAATTGATGGAAATGGTGGATCAAATAAAAGACGAAGGTGGCGTGAACGAAAATACCTATTTAAAACTAGCAAACACATGTAAGGAAGCGTTTGATGTAGTTTCTACTATTCACGACATGGCCGCAACGTCAAGCAAACTGAACTCACTCAACGACACTCTGCGAAGAATGAAAGATCAAAAGATCGCGGAACAACGCCGAACAATTGACAATTTGCAGCGATGTCATCAACGCAACAAAGAATTGTTGGTTTCCGTTAACGAAAGACTGCGTGCCGTATGCGAAAAGCAACCAAAGCGTCGACGCAAAGAAGTCGAACAATGTGATCAGGTCGAAGACAGCGACGATGAGTGTTCTGTACGACCGGACCGTTACAATTGTAAACCATCACCACCCTTTTTCTGATTTTAGTCGCTAACGTCCTCGTTTTTCAAAGAGTGACGTGGGTTGTTTTCTTTTTCTCATGGGAAAAAAAATACCAATTCGTAAGCAGGCTCAATCACAACCTCATGAGATAGCAATTCCAATATTTACAGTTCTCTTGGCTGTTTTGATTTTCATTGCATTATTCGCACCACTGCCTGAACCTCCGCCTCCACCACCTCCTCCGCCTTCGAAGATACTTGGACTTTTGAAAAGGTTTGCATTTTAATCGTCCAACAATTTGAGAGCACAGTCACGAAGAAGCATTCGACCGTCCGATGTCTTAGCAAGCGGCGCGATTTCCATATCGCCTCCGTCGTGAGTGATGAATGGAGTTCCGCACAAGCTACAGGAAAAAAACCTTGTGTCCATTGTGATTTCGAACGCGACTATTCGTGCGGCGAGATCGACGTCCGCATTTCTTGTGCTCGAAGGTAAACAAATCTGTCTTTCACGAAAAAAGACATATGCAATTGGCGTGCATTTTTCAATTCGGAGAGTTGTTGTGGTTCGTCCTAAAGCTTGTACACTAGCCCAATGTGAACCAAAAAGAAAGCTTGGAGTGTTTTGGACCGTTTTTTGTATCAAAAAAGCACAATTCTTGTCTTTTCTGCACGACACCGACGCGTTAAACCCTGCAACTGTCAGCGACTGGTATGCTGCCGCAGCCGTTTCCGGAATCGTGGGTGTCATATTTAGTATACAAATAGATTCGTCTTTCAACAACTCGCTAACAGCGTCCACCAATTCAACTGGCGAAAATGAAAAACATGCGTTTGGATTTCGATAACCGACCGACTCAAGTGCGTCGATTGCATTTTGGTGTGATTCGAAAGACAAGAAAGCCGCTGGATCTGAGATCTGTTCGTCGTCGACGATGTCAAGGTGTTGTAGCTTCTCCACGACATCGTCGCCATTGACAGAATCGTCCATAGGCTTCGTCGTCGACGATGTCAAAGTGTCGTAGTTTCTGCACGACATCGTCACCAGAATCTTGTTTAGCGCTGTCTTAAATCTTATGAAATATTAAGTGACCACGGGAAAAGTCACATGTGACTCTTCCCCGCTAACTCGAAGTGCAGGTCCACTTTAAGGAATTGTACAAGAAACATGTGACCGCCAGCCGCCGGAAAGCGGCCACCACACGACGGCCCCCAAGTTGTAAACAACAACACCACTAACAACAACAACATCAGAAACTACTTCCTCGCCGCCGCCGGCCCTCTGCGCTTGTTAAATGTACCTGGTTTTCAATACACCACTCCTTTGCACGTCTCGTGCGGAAACACGATTTGATTTCCACGGCGCGCGCTGTACGGGAGCGACCATCCCCCGTCGTCCCGGATGTAGACGACCTCGTCGGGCACGACTTCGAAGGGAGGCGCGTACCCCAAGCGGTACACGTCGGACACAATCGGCCGACCGTCCGTATCGACCACCTGAAACCACGGGTTGTTGTTGTGCAGCACGAGGTTGATGCACACCGTGACCTTTTGCTATCGGCGCGGCGCCGGTGGGCTTGTCTGGCGGACAAGGTAGAATTCTGTCAAGGGTCGCAGAGCAGCGGTCAAGCCCGGGTAGCGACAAGTCCGTCCACAACCCCCACCAGTGAAGCGTGGGTTGGTTGCCTTCCAGAGGCGATATCCGTGGAGGTAAAGCATGTGTAGGACGCCTCTCCATGCAACGGGTGGTCCGTCGTGCAGTTCGAAGAGGAGTTGGTCGGGAGGGCTCATCCCACCGAGTAATTTGTTCAGCGACCAGTGTCCCGCATCGGTCCAGATTGATGTGTCGTTGGGGTCGGTATGCGCGCTTGCATTTGTCGCGTTGAATATGGACCACTCAACGCCCTCGATGTCCATCTTGAGTATCGTGAGCTTGCGCGTGCCAAGCCAACGCTTGCGCAGGTTGGCCAGTGTTGTGAAGTGAACACTCTCGGCTCTTGGGGTGTACGCATTTCGAGGAAGCGAGCCAGTCCCATCGTGCGCACCAAGACCAATCGGTATGAAATGAAGGTTTGTGTGATTGGATTCTGGACGCACACGTGCGTATTTTCGTGCAACCCACGGTGTTGGGTCGAGCATGTAGACTTGGCAGTTGGGATGCGTGCGCGCAAAATTCGCTTCGAATGTGTCCTCGCCAGCGATGCCCACCGACACGACGGCACAGCCGTTCGAACGAAGACCGGGCGATTCGCAAACGTACCACGCCCCCGGTCCGTTGCCATAGTAGCGAGACGCGGTGCAGGCGTCCTTCTCAACAAGCGCCGACGTGGCCCTGCGCAGATTCTTTTGTGGTTGGCCCGGTGTAGCACCGCTCATCGACACGGGTAAGCTAAGCGGTTCCTGTTCCCACGCGGCCCCGGGCCAGTCGTTGGTCACGCGAAGTACACGAGCGACGTGGTCGCGATTTGGTTGGCGGATGTGAGCGCGGCGCGCCATGTGCAGCTCCCTTCTTTCGGGGTCATCAAACGGGAATTCACCGTTTTGCTCCGCAAGTGTGACGAGCGTTGGGGCGTCGTTGTCCTCTTTGTAGAAGCTCTGTTGCATCGCAAACCGACGCTCGAAAGCGTCCACATCGGCGACGCTTGTCGTTTGAACAACAGGGATGTAGAAGAACAAGGACCATCGTGTACTCATCGGTAAGGCGTCGGGAGGCTGGGAACACTCTGAAGACTGGTCACGCGCGGATAGCGTCAAGTGTCGGGTAGTTTTAAGTCACAACAAATTGCCTCGTTAAAAAAATCGGCTAATGCGTGCGTATGAAACGCGCAGTAAAGATAAACCAAAGAGGTGACTTGTTGGTTAACAACAACTGATCGCGCTAACGTAAACAAAAAAGTGATAAATCTAACGGTTCAATTACAAAACAAACATCATGGTTTCACTTCCAACACCAACATTTCCCTTAAACGATGGATACATTAAACCACAGCGTGGAACCCCGGCTTCGTCGACGGGCGACCTCGTCAAGTTTCACGGAGAGGTAAATACCCCTGGGTCGAATGTTCTTGCGCCAAAAATTTTGGCGTCTGCATCGCGGCAAGATCAAGGAACAAACGTTACTATACCTTACGCGAGAGTTGTAACTCGTGATGATTTGATTAATAAAGGCCGTCTGTACCCGGGGGACATTGCTTTCATATTGAAGTTTCCCAATGGGAACATTGGCGCGGCACCAAGCATTTCCCGGAGCAAACAGCTTGTTGAATATTCCAACATACCCCATGCTCGAACCTCACGAATTGTTGGGCTTGACTACGTCAATAGACAACTGGAAAAGTACACGGTCGGCGTAAGTGTTTTGCTTAATTCGGTTAACCCACTCGACGATTGGCGCCAACTTTCGTTCCTCAACGATTGCAGTATAGACGGAGTAGTCTTATCAAACGACATGCCCGGATCGATGTCGTCGACTTCTACAGGAGTAAGAAATGACCAGATATTCAACATTGGAATCCAAGGACCTGTTCAGATAAATAACGGGTACGAAAGCAACACAGGCCACGGAATGCAATTGCATTATGATCGAACAGTCGAGAGTCTAATGAGCGGTGCACATTTTGAAACTTATGGGTTGCAAATGTTCGACAGGAAGATTAGTCCAATGTGCGATCTTTACATTGGCCTGGTATGCGAGAAAATTCCGTACGAAAGTATCAACACAGACTTCAAAAACAAATTAGGACCTGCTGATTTCATTCATACGTTCAAATACGTCTGCTTTAGTTCGCGTCAGATTTACCAATTTGCCACACAAAATGACAATCCGAATGGGACACCAAACTGGAATATCGTCGATGCAAATGGAGCTTTCGATTCGGAGCCTGCAAATCGCCGACGAGGTCCAAATTCAAAGCGGCCACGCGTAGCTGCCGAACACTTTCTAGGGATCGACAAAAACGACGTTATGAAGATGGTTTGTGCTTGGAAGATTGGTAACGTCCTTGATGTTGCGTCAAAACGCAGGGAAAAATATATGAGCGGCC
>Ga0315315_10004294_pt1 | contig 13133 bp, 5 predicted proteins | sample M140m3416metaG_FD_203699 | JGI IMG/M metagenome (GOLD analysis project Ga0315315, IMG submission 203699) | Ammonia-oxidizing marine archaeal communities from Monterey Bay, California, United States - M1 40m 3416 | ecosystem: Environmental > Aquatic > Marine > Intertidal zone | place: USA...
AATATCGGGTATTGGAAGGGGCGGAAACGCTTTATGTGATTGAAGGGCCGCGTCACGCCGTTGAATTTCAGCCCCTCGGATTGAAGCAATGGATGCCTCATGCCCATGTGGCCACGGATTATCCGAGGTTTGTTTGGCTGCAAGAATTGCAGAATGAAACGGGACATGCCCGGGCCATCTCGCGGGAAGGGTTTTTGGAGCTCCTTCAGACCCGGGAAGTCCGAGGTGCGTCCAGCCAGCTGGGACGTTTTGTTGCAGAAGATCTGCATCGGAATCTGAATGTTACTTCGGACGTAGCACTTCAAGAACGGACAACATTCGGGGTGCCTTCGGCCACGAAACACTACGCCTTGGTGTATTCAGATGAGGAGGTGCGTGAGGCACTGCTTATGTCTGCTGAAAAGAACTGGGAACTCTTGATATTAGGAGGTGGCTCGAATGTGCTGATGCACTCGGATTGGGCGGGTTTGACCATTGAGATGAACATCAAGGGGATCGAAGTCCTCAGCGATGACGGCAATCACATAGAAGTTGTTGTTGGCGCGGGGGAGTCGTGGCATGCGTGGGTGTTACACGCTGTGAACGAAGGATGGAACGGACTCGAAAATTTGGCACTGATTCCCGGTTCGGTTGGAGCATCTCCCATGCAAAACATTGGCGCGTACGGCGTTGAACTGAAAGACCGATTTGCGTGGCTCGAAGCGATTCATCGGGGCACGGGAGAGCTTCGCCGATTTGACCATGGAACCTGTGAATTTGGTTACCGAGAGAGCATTTTCAAGCGAAGTGCAAGGGACCAATGGATCATTGTTCGCGTCGCATTTGCACTGGAGCGCAACGCGCCTTTGCACACGGATTACGGTGCGATTCAAACGGAACTAAAGCACCTCTCTTCTCCTGATGTTACCCACAAAGATGTTGCCGAGGCCGTGATGCGCATTCGAAGATCTAAATTGCCTGATCCGGCAGTGTTGGGCAATGCTGGGAGTTTTTTTAAAAACCCCATCCTCGAAGCTCATGCATTTCGATCTGTGCTGTCAAAGACCCCCGAGGTTGTTCATTACGCCCTCGAAGATGGATCGTACAAATTGGCTGCGGGTTGGTTGATTGAGCAAGCAGGCTGGAAAGGTTACCGACGCGGAGATTGTGGGGTCCATGACCGACAGGCTTTGGTTTTGGTGAATTATGGAGGAGCCACCGGTCAGGAAATTTGGCAATTGGCCCTCGACATCGTTGCCGATGTAAAGCAAAAATTTGGGGTTGAGCTGCAACCGGAAGTCAATCAACTAGGAGCCCGCTGAAACGGAGCAAGCCCGACCGCTTCAATTGATGTGATCAACTGAAACAACCGGACTTGCGTTGTGAATTCTGATCCGCTTAACTATCAGAAAACGGGGCAAGGCAAGTAACGCGGCGACTTCGGCCGACTGCGCTGTTGCGTTCGCCAGTTGTAACTCAATACGATTTCATGGCTTCCACCCGTTGTGGCCAAGCCCAAGGTGCTCAAGGTCATGTCATAGCTGTAACCCACCTTCCAGTTCTCTTGTCCATAACCGAGGATTGCGCTAACAGCGTCCACGTCGGCTCCGCCCTCAATGGTGTGCCCAAAAGGCAGCCCTTGGTACCACAATCCGAAACTCAGCGGCTTCGTGTCGTAATACACGCCCAAGTCCATTTGGTTAAACGGTCCTTGCGCCATGTAATTGAACGCGACCACCAAATCACCGTGGTGTTTCTTGTGCATGTAATCCACGAGAGGCATTCGGAACCCTCCATGAACCGAAGCTTTGACATCCATCGGGTCAATGAACATTGGATTTAGGCTTTCGTTCGGATTATTCAAGTGATCAAAGGAGAATCCCAACCAGGTGAATTGTCCGGTCAACAGCATTCCCGCCGCAAAATCAAAGTAGTGCTGAGCAACACTTGGACGGTCTTCAATGGAAGAGACTTGTGGGCCTCGAATCAATTGATCTCCGAAGGTTAAATCTTGCATTTGAATCGAACGCGAAGCCAAACCGGCCTGCAATGCAGGTCGCAAGCGCCATCCGTTTCCAAGCGGCACTTCGTAGGCGAATTGTCCAGCAATTCGCGTGGTTTGTAGGCCGCCGGCACCGGCTTCTTCGTTGCTGAATAATATGCCAAATCCACTGTTCAAATTCCGGTTGTACCAGTCGTGTGCGACGTGCATGGCGACATACGAACCCGGCATGGAAGCCCACTGATTTCGGTAAACGCTGGAGACACGTGCGTCGTCCGAAGAACCAGCAAAGGCAGGATTTACAATCGTTGGAATGGCATTGGATTGCGTGAAACGCAGATCTTGTGCCAAGCCTTGACTGGTCAAAAGGGTGAAGGTCAAAAGACCAATGATGTTAAACGCTTTCATGGCGCGAGGGGATATCAATTGAAATGTCATGGTTCGATTTTTTTACTGAACGATCAGGGTTACATCACCTGCTTTGGTTACGCGGTGACCATTGCTAAACTGGGCGGTGGCTTTCCAAGCATAGACGTCTTGTCGGGCCAAAATCCCTTGGTAGTATCCGTCCCAACCAACATAAACATCGGTCGATCGGAAGATCAACTCTCCCCACTTGTTGAAGATGATGAGCTCATAGTCAACAATTCCAGTGTGATGAGGGTGGAAGATGTCATTGTCGAGGGCTGCAGGGTCGTATGCACCGCCGTTTCCGCCGCCGTTGATGGGCGTGAATGCAGTTGGAAACTCCATGAATCCGCCGGTTGTTGCTTCTACTGCATGCTCCAATGTATAAGAGGTTGGGCAGTTGAAAGCGTTGTTCGCGGTCAGCGTCACATCGTAGATTCCGGGCTCTGTGTAGAAATGGATTGGATCCGCTTCTGTACTCACTTGGCCATCGCCAAAGTTCCAAAGGAATTCAACGGATGCATCATCCGAAAGGTTGACGAACTCCACCGGCTGGTCGGGTACGATCACTTCGGTAGGGCTATTCACAAATGCGGCGGTTGCAGAAGGGAACACTTCGACTGCGCCATAGTGAATCACTTCTTCTTCTTGGCCTTCGAAGCCAATCACCGTGAGGGAAACATTGTACGTTCCAGGCCGTGTAAATACATGAACAGGAGATTCCTCTGAAGTCATCTGATCGTCGTCAAAGTTCCAAACGTATCCAGCACCGTGGTTGGAGTTGTTTTCGAATGCAACCATGAGAGGAGCGCAACCGCTTCCGCTTCCTACGAAACTCGCCACGGGATGCGGAGACAAGATGTTGATTTGCTCCGTGTGCGCATCTGCGCAAATGCCGTTGTCGACGAGCAGTGTGATGTTGTAGGTTCCCCACGAATCAAAGGTGTGAAAAACCGGTTGGTCACCGACCACTTCATCGCCATCACCAAAGCTCCAGTATTGAACCGCGCTCGCCGAAGCTAAGCTGTTGTTGTTGATGCCTACCGTAGTGTTGGGGTACGTTTGAATTGCAGGAGTCACGCTGAACTGAGCTGCTGGCATGGGGTAAACCTCAACACCAACGGTGACAGTATCAACGCATCCGTATGCGCTCAACGCAATCAACTCTACCTGGAAGGTTTGGTCTTCATTCGTAGTATTCACGAATACGTGCTCGGGATTGGTCTCATTTGATGAGGTAGATCCGTCGCCGAAGTTCCAGATAAATGATGCAGCGCCTTCGGACTGATTGATCAATTGACCATCAACCGGAGAGCATCCTTGGCCAATCATATCAAATTGGGCGTTCAAATGCGGGGCAACATCGAAAGCAACACTGGATGAAGCTTCGCAGTTGTGCTCATTGGTTACACTCAAAATCGTAGTATACGTGATCAACGTTTCGGTCGGATTGAAGAAGGTCTTCGTGTGCAGCGAATCGCTGATCGCGCTGAACTCTCCGTTGCCATAATTCCAAGAAACAGAAGTATTGCCCACGCTGTTATTGGCGAAAGTGGCATTTACCGGGTAGCAACCTTCAAGGCTGTCCAAAGCAATTTCAGCCACAGGCCTTCCGAAAACAATGACTTCCGCAGAAGTGCTATCCGCACATCCCGCAGCATTTGTTGCGAGTAGGGAAACCGTGAAGGTCGAATCGTTTGTTGACTCGGTTGCAAAAACGTGCATTGGGCTGTTTTCAGCAGATGATGTGCCATCGCCGAAAGTCCATGCCGTGCTGCCTGTTGCGTTCACAGAGTTGCTGGTGAAATTGACCTCAAGGGGTGTGCAAGCGGCCTCAGGAGCGTCAAAAGCAGCAGTTACATTGGGGTGAACGATGTGCGCCAACCCAGATGCCGCTGAGCATCCGAAGTCTGTGAAAGCCAGTTGAGTCAGTTCAATCACCAAGTCTTCCGCATTTTCGTTGGCCAGGTTGATGATGATGCTATCTGCTGGATTGGTCATCACTGTTCCATTGTTGAACACGATGGCGGTGCTGTCTGCAAATTGAGCATCATTGAAAATAATCCATTCCTCGTCGGAGCATGATGCCGCGGATGAAGTGGAAAGGCTCAAGACAGGCACAGGGTGCACCGTGACCATTATTTCAGTCGAGTCTTGGCAACCAAATGCAGATGTAACGGCCAAACCAATGGTGTGCTGTGCATCTGCTCCAGTGATTCCGTCCAGCGTCGCGTTCAATGAATCTCCCACGAACGTGTCTCCATTTAAGTTCCAAACAGTACTTACGTTGTCATTCGACTCCAATGCAAAAGCGGCATCGAGCGGAGCACAACCTTCTGTGGTACCCATCCAAGCAGCAACAGCAGCTGGGAAAACGGTGATGACTTCCTCGTGAACATCGCTGCAACCCAAAGCGTGCATCGCAGTCAAGCTAACGGTATAATCCACGGTTGATTCAGCCCCTTCAAACGAATGAAGAACGCTCGCAAATCCATTGTTGGATTCATCGTTTCCATTGCCGAAGTCCAGGGTGAAGCTATCCGCTCGTTCACTCATGTTGATGAATGCAGCTTCGTGCGGAGCGCATCCTTCTGCATCAGGAGTTGAGAATGCTGCAATTGGTTGTGGCTTTACGTCCACGTCTGCAGTCGCATTTCCCGTGCAGCCGAATGCATTGGATCCTTGGTATTCAATGGAGAACGTTGCCAAGTCCATGTCGGTATTGCTCCAGCTATGCGTTGGTGTGCTCTCGTTGGACAATGTCCCGTCACCAAAGGACCAAAATCCAGTGGTTGCGTTGTTCATCTCAGGCATGGTCAAAACCAATGGCGAGCAAGCCTCAGTTTCAGCCAAGACCAAGTTGAATTCAGGAGTGGGGAGCACCTCAATGTCCAATGTGCGCTCATCGGTGCATCCCAGGTTATCAATCGCCAACAGCGTGACGGTAAACGTACTTGCATCATCGCCCGCTGCGTTGAACTCATGATCCACTGTTGGAGCCATATTGAATTCGCCTGGGAGCAGAACGTCACCGAAATTCCAGATGTATGCATCGCCGTTTGTACTGGCGTTATCAAATGTGGTTAATAACGGCTCACAACCAGTCACTTCCGATGCTGTGAATGCTGCCACAGGTTGTGGCTTGATGAAGACCTCAGTAGACGTTGTTCCAGCACAACCGTTTTCGGTTTGTGCGGAGAATGTGACGGTGGATGCCATCAACTCGCCGGTATTGTTTTCCCAGGTGTGTGATGGAGTGGCTTCATTGGAAGTGTTTCCATCGCCGAAGTCCCAAGTGATGTTGAGTGCGTTGGCAATAGCAGGCAGATCGATGCTCAATGGTGAGCATACAGAGTCATTTCCGAGGTCCAGCGCAAAGTCCGCACCGGGGTGTACCGTTACTTCCTTGGTAGCTGTATCGGCGCATCCGAGGTCGTCGGTTGCTGTGAGTGTCACGGTAAACGTTTCCGATGCATCGCCTGCGAAGAATACCATATTGGGGTTGATTTCGCTGGAAGCATCTCCGTTTCCGAAGTTCCAATCGAAGGCATCGGCGTTTGAACTGTTGTTGCCAAACTGGCTAACCAATGGTTCGCATCCGTTGTCGAAATCGGTGCTAAACTCAGCCACAGGTTGTGGCTTGATGAAGACCTCAGTAGACGTTGTTCCGGCACAACCGTTTTCGGTTTGTGCGGAGAACGTGACGGTGGCTGCCATCAACTCGCCGGTATTGTTTTCCCAGGTGTGTGATGGAGTGGCTTCATTGGAAGTGTTTCCATCGCCGAAGTCCCAAGTGATGTTCTCAACACTCTCGAAAGCGGGCATGGTCAAGGTCAAAGGAGAGCATACGGAATCGATTGCGAAGTTGAGATCGACCAAAGCAGCTGGGAAGATGGTTACCGCTTTTGTCGCAGTGTCAGTGCAGCCCAATGCATGGGTGACAGTGAACGTGATGTCAAATTCCGTGTTTGCCCCGTTGGTCGTGAATTGCTCGGTTGCATTTTCGGTTGAAGCCGTTTGGCCATTGCCGAAATCCCAAGAGAATGAATCCGCGAGGTTGCTCTCGCTCATGAAGTTTACCTCAAGCGGCTCACATCCTGAATCGATGTCCGTGCTGAAATCAGCAGTTGGGGAAGGCTTTACTTGCAACAAGGCAACTGCCATTCCTCCGCAACCGAATTCCGTTTCAGCTTCCAAAGTGATGATGGATGCGACAGCTGCGTCGGTTTCGTTTTCCCAGACGTGGGTAGGGCCATTTTCAGTGGAGGTGGTTCCGTCACCGAAGTTCCAATCGAAATTGTAAAGCCCATCAAATGAAGGCAGGGTCAACTCGACGGGAGCGCATGTCGGTGCAGATGTCAAATCCAATGCAAAGTCCGCGGCAGGGTATACCGTAACAGTCTGTGTTGCAACATCGGAACATCCCAGATCGTCCATCGCGGTCAAAGTGACCTGGAAATTCGCTACTTCTCCGGAGGTGGAGAAGGCATAGGAAGCCGTTTCACCATCGTCTGTGATGCCATTGCCGAAATCCCAGATGTAACTGTCGGCGTTGGTCGTAGTATTCTCGAAGTTTGCAGCGAGTGGCTCGCAACCTTCTACTTCATCTGAAGTAAAAGAAGCCTCAGGTTGCGGGCGAATGTAAACGGTTTCGGTGTGCATGTCGGTGCAACCAAAAGGCGACGTTCCTGCATACGTAATGGAGACACCCATCAATCCCGTACCGGTATTTTGATAAAAAACATTTGGTGCTTCCGCAGTGGAAGTAGCTCCGTTGCCTAGGTTCCATTCGTGATTGACGGATCCACTGACGACGGGCAATGTGAATTCCAGCGGTGAGCAAACCGAGTCGGTTGGCAAGGCGAAACTGAAATCTGCTTGTGGGTATACTTGTGCAACTTGCGCGCTGGAATCGTGGCATCCATTGGCCGCAAGCGCGATGAGCTCAATCTCCGCATTTGCAATGAAATCGCCGTTGTTTTCCAACGCTGTGTTCCAATTGCTTGTAGAAGAAACCAAGGTACCATCCAACCACCATTCGTAGTTGATCGCTCCCAAAGAGGCGTTCGTGATCACCGGAGTGAAAGGCCCACATCCGGCATCAGCAGCCAGGTTGAATTCAGCAATGGCTGAGGGCAATGCTTCGATTGCGATTGATTCGGTTGCCGTGCAGCCTTCATTTGAAGTGGCCGTTACTGCAATCTCATGCATGGGGTTTTCATCCAAAGCAGTGGTTAATACGTGCGCAATTTCCTCGCCCGATGCCATTGCTGTGCCCAAGTTCCAGTCGAACGTGTTCGCAAAGACACCATCTGCGGAAAGGGTCACCTCCAATGGGGAGCAGCCCGTATCAACAGAAGAGGTAATGCCCACGGTAGGGTTGGGGTGTACCGAAACCAATTGCGAAGTTGATGCGGTGCACTCAGGTGTTGTGACGACCAACGAAACATTGTAATCGCCTGTGAATGCATAGCCATTCGATGGGCTCGACTCGTAGCTTTCATTTCCGTCACCAAATGTCCAATACCAACCTGTAATGTTGGAGGTGGCGTGTGCCGTTGATTGATCAGCGAAAACCGTTGGCTCGCCTTGGCAGACGGCATCGTATGAGAAATCAGCAATTGGTTCAGGATGAACTGTGATGATCTCTTGGGAAGAAGTTTGGCATCCGTTCCAACCCGTCACTGCGACGGCAACGGGATGATTGCCCACGGCATCAAATGTGACCGACTCCAAGTTTGTTCCGCTGTAGAACATGGGTTGGTCGGTGTTGTATGTCCAAACGTAGATGTACGAATTGGCTGCTGAAACTTCCGCTGAAAAAGTAACGTCTCCGCAGCCTTCTGTGGCTGTGAATGAGGTTTGGATCACGGGATTCTCCAGAACTTCTACCATGATGCTGGTAGTGTCGGTGCAAGTGGCATCTGATCCAGGAATCGAAATGACGCCTTGTACTTCGTAGTTCCCGGGGTTTTGAAAAGTGAAACTCACATTGCCGGCACCGGTTGGTAGGAAAATGTCATTCGTACCAAAGTTCCAAGTGTAATCGACGCCGACTGCACCTTGGGAAAATTGAATGGAATTGCCTTGGCAGATTAGTGTATCGCTGCTCGTGAAATTGCTTTCAGGCATGCCGATGTTAAAATGTCCAACAATTTCACATGAGCCGTTGGCTTCGGAAAGCACAACCGTGTAATTGTCAGCGCTGCCGTCGTAGACGTGCGTTAAAGGATCATCATCAACGATGAATGTTCCGATGGCTTCTGTGCTGGATCCATCCCCCCAATCAACGACCAAATCGGTCCAAGCCGATGAAGTCTCGATTTGAAGCTCGTTGGAACCCGAGCAGCTGTACCAAGAAGGATTATTGGTGGCAATGCCATCAGAACCCAATACTGTCGCGCATTGCGCGAGGATTGTTTGAGGCAACAATAAGCTACCCAACAATGCGAATGATATGATTTTTAAGCGGATCATATCGCCTTTTACGGCAATAATCCGCGTAGGTTACATTTCACACACTGTCAGCGGCTTCCATGATCTTCTGAACAATCGAGGAGACTGCCGGGCACAAATGCGCATTTTGTTCCGTCAAATTCAAAATCCCTGCCATATTTTTTCGATTGGTGTGGGGATATTCGCGGCAGGCTTGCGGACGCACATCGTAAATCGAGCAGGCATTGGTTTCTGATTCAAGGAAGGAGCAAGGAGAAGTCTGCAACACCCAATCTCCTTCATCATCTCGTTTCAAATATTGCCTTGAAAACTGTGAGATGGACATCCGCTGTGCCCTCGCAATGCGCTGTATGTCTCGCTCCTTAAAAATGGGGCTCGTCGTTTTGCAGCAATGTGCACAGGTGAGGCAATCGACCGTCTCGAAAACGGCATCATGCGTGCTTTCAAATTGCTCATCCAAAGCCTTTGGAGGCTGTTTTTTCCACCGTCGGAATTGCTTCTTGATGGCCTTTCTGTGCTTGGCGGACCAGAGCAAGTTTTGCTGTAATTCGGGTTTCAATGTGGATCTTGGAATCGAGGGTCAGAAACAAAGGCTGTATCGGTGAGGGTATTGAGAAAAGCCAAAAGGTTTCCTTTTTGCACAGCGCTCAGGGTAAGGCCACCGGAATTGTACTTCATGAAAGGGTCGATGGTGGTCGAAGGCACGCCACCGGAATTATAATGCTCGATGACCTCTTCCAAGGTTTGAAACCGACCGTCGTGCATGTAGGGTGCCGACAATGCCACATTGCGCAGCGTTGGTGTTTTGAAGCGTCCAGAGTCTAAAGCGTTTCCCGTCACGCCGGCTAGCCCCGGATCAGGCGCAAAAACACTGTCCAAGCCGTTGTTTCGGAAGAGGTAATCACTGAATTGCAAACCGGCCTCGCTGTGGCAGTGAAAACAATCCCCGCCAAATTGACCGCCCGGGGTTACCTCGGGATCTCCTCCTTCCCGGAGAAATATCTCGTATCCTGCAAATTCGTCATCTGTAAGCGTAGTTTCCCCGCGGCGCCATTGGTCAAATTTCGAGTTAGCAGAAATCAGCGTTCGAAGGAACTGGGCAATGGCTTGAGTGGTTCGTTCAGCCGTGATATCTCCGGGCCCAAAAGCGTGGGCAAACCGACTTGGATAATCGGTTTGGGTCGTTGCGTTTGGAGCATTTTGTAGCCGCATAACTGCTTCACCCCATGGCAAGGCCATCTCGTCCGGATGCGAAACCGGTTCGAGAATCTGCTCCTCGAGGGAGGTCGTCCGACCATCCCAGAAGAAGGAAGTGGACCAGCCAATGTTTACAATGGCCATCGCATTTCGAAACCCTTGTGCTCCTGTGATTCCAGTGCTGTATTGATTCGGATCGGCGAATCCAGCGGAAGGTAAATGGCACGAGCCACAGCTCATGGTGCCATCTGCAGAAAGGGATTTTTCCCAGAAAAGCAGCCTTCCAAGCTCAACACCTTCTACCGTCAAGGGATTGTCCGCGGGAATGTCCATTGGCGGGAAGAAGGGGGGGATTTCCAAGGCATAGGGTGTAGCAATGGCATCGCACGGAGGATCGCACGAATCCGGATTGCACCGCTCACACCCCGTTAAGGAAATGAGGGTCAAAGCAGCGATGAGTGTGTGCAGCTGCTTCGAAATCATCATTGCGGCGTGAGGTTCCAAGCGTCGTCCATCAAGTCCATCAGGCGCTCCCCAAGCACAGTGCCTTGGGCATTATGGGTGACCGGATCTTCGACGATATCGATGGCATCTTGCTCCCCGACCAATGCTGCGGCAGCATTGAAATCAATCGTGAACGCGGTGAGCTCTTGGCTTTCAATGACGAAAACGTCTTCCAGTTCGAAGACCACCGTCCGGTAACTTGCGTCGGTTCCGCAATGGTAAGAAAGAGGTTCTATCAATTGTTCTCCGCTTTCGGTTGCGAACTTCCCTTCGTACTTGACAAATACGTAGCCAGAAGACCAGGTCCAAAACATTCCGGCAGATCCAGGCACGCTCAATGGATGATCGTTGGCGTATGATGCAGGATCGATGTCCGTATTGATTTCTGCCGGCAAGCCCATGCCGAAGCGAATCGCATTGTAGGTACCAACATCTGCAGCTGCCGTAATTTTTTGACCGTGAACCCCAAAGTCCAACAGAGCGACATCGTTGATTTCAAGCCATTCGCCTCGCTCATTTCGAATCTCAATGGGTGCGATGTACATCTGCAAATTATCGATGCGAACAGGATGGTCAAAGTGGTCGGTTTGAACCGTTCCAACGGCACAATCCTCTCCGTTCCATTGGAGGTTGAATTCCAGGCGAATGGAACCGGGGATTTCTGGCTCATTCGGTTGGGGACGACAGCCAGCAAGCAGCAGGAATGCCGCAGCAAGAATGTCCAACCGAATTGTGAAGAAATTTTTGTGCTTTTCCATGGTGCAGTGTGGGTTCTCAAGATAAGACACTTAATTTGCTCTGAAGTTGCATTTTAGTCACAAATTCCGGTAAATCATGGCGCAAAACGTGCGAGAAGGTCAGTTTTTCATTGTTCGGGCTTCTGCCGGCTCGGGAAAAACATTCCGCCTCGTTCAGGATTATCTCACTTGCTGCCTGCGCCAGGATGACCCGCACTATTTCCGACGAATTTTAGCCATCACCTTTACCAATAAGGCGGCTCAAGAAATGAAGGACCGCATCATGCAAGATGTTGTCGCGGTTTCATTGGGCGAAGGGTCCATGTGGGAAACCCTGACCGCCGAGCCTTCTGGTGAAAATGCGGCAGCTCGCTTGACGTTGCATCCGGGTGAAATCCAGCGCCGTGCGCGCGTGCTTTCCGAAGCAATGCTGCATCGGTACGAGGATTTCAGTGTGATGACCATTGACAGTTTCGTCAATCGTTTGGTGAGGAGTTTTTCGCGCGATCTCAAATGGGATGAAGAATTTCAGATCGAATTGGATGAGGATGCCCTTGTTGAAGCGGCCGTGACCCGGGTCTTGGACCGTGTGGGTCGGCCGGGTGAGGAGGCGCTGACTCGATTGTTGGAAGGCTTTGTTCGCCAGCAGGTTGAGGAAGAACGGAATGCCCAACTCAAGTCGCAGTTGGTCAAATTTGGCAAGCAGGTTACCAAGGAAAACATGCAGGTGGCCCTTAACGCATTGGATTCAGAGATTTGGCACCCCAAACGATTGGATGAATACCGCAAAGCCATTCGAAAAACGCTGGCCGTGCAACGCAAGGAAGTGGTGGACAAAGCCAGAACAGCGCTTCAAGCGATAGAAGACCAAGGATTGGATCACTCCGACTTTTATTACGCGGATTTGCCAAAATGGCTCGCTCGCGTTGCGAAAGGTGCAGGGCGTAAGCCGCCAATGAGCAATCGTCTTTCGGGTCAGATTGAGTCGCAGGAATTCTTCAAAAAGAATGCCGCGTCGGATGTGATTCAACGAATTGAAGGCATTTTGCCGGATGCACTCCAATCGGTCGAAGCCTGGCAAACCCTTTATGAAGGAGAATCAGGGGCGAAATTCAAACTGTTCGAGCATTTGCAGGAAAGGGTTAGTTTGATTGGGGTTTTGGGATTGATCCGAACGGAATTGGACGCGGTGCAGGAAGAACGCAACGTGCGCTTGCTTTCCACGTTGAATCGTGAAATTGCGACCATCGTTCGCGAAAATCCAGCCGCTTACATCTACGAACGCATTGGAAACCGTTACCAGCACATCTTCATTGATGAGTTTCAGGACACGTCCATTACGCAATGGCACAACCTTGTGCAACTGTTTGAGCACATCCTGTCAACCGGAAACATGGGAATGGTAGTTGGCGATGGCAAGCAAGCCATCTACCGCTGGCGCAATGGGAACTACGAGCAGTTGGAGGCCTTACCCAAATTGATTGGTGATCCAGGGTCAGTGCTTGAAATGGCAGCTACGGCCCTGGAGCGGACCGAACAACCGGTCACTTTGGGAAAGAATTTTCGTTCCGGATCGGCCATCGTCGATTGGAACAACCGTTGGTTCGCCAAGATCCAAGAATCACTTCCTGAAGGTTTGAAATCGGTTTATGAAGGCTTGCGCCAAGACGCAGCCAAATCTTTTTTGGGTCAAGTGGTCGTTCGCTCGCTGGTGGAAACGGATAGCGATGAACGCATGGCCCAGCGCCATCGCTGGGTACTGGATCGCATTTTGGCACATACCGGTGGCAACCTCCGCGAATCCAATGGAAAGCGCACATTCGTTCCCTCACAAGATCCTTCTGCGTTCG
>Ga0315315_10004296_pt1 | contig 13132 bp, 3 predicted proteins | sample M140m3416metaG_FD_203699 | JGI IMG/M metagenome (GOLD analysis project Ga0315315, IMG submission 203699) | Ammonia-oxidizing marine archaeal communities from Monterey Bay, California, United States - M1 40m 3416 | ecosystem: Environmental > Aquatic > Marine > Intertidal zone | place: USA...
CGTACTTTCGCAGGCCGCGCACTTGGTATCGCTTGGCTTGTTCGTAACCATGCACATCTCACACTTCCAGGACCCTTCCTCGGCCTTGCCAAATGACGTTCCCCAACCCTCGACCGTTGCATCTACGTTCTTACCCCCGCCACCTGAGGTACCTTCAGCCTCGTCGACCTCGTCAAAGTCCGATTCGTCATCCCCCCCGAAAACCCAATCGACGTACCAGGACGCAAACGCGCCTTTCTCGATTCTCCCGCCGCTGTCCGCTATTTTCTTGACAAAGCGTCCATGATCCTCATCGCAGTAGGTCGTGCCCATAGCCTCCATGAGATCGGGAAAGGCGTCCTTGGAGATCTTGCCATCGTCCGTAGTCGACGATTCCTTCGTCAAAATAGAATCGAAAGCCTCTATGGCACTCTCCCTCTCTTCTTCTCGTTCCTCTCGCTCTTCCGTATCAAGCGACCCGCCATCGTCCTTATCATCAGTCGAAGAGACGAGATCTACATACCAGCATACAAAACTCTCTTTTGTGATGAATCCTGTATTCTCGGGGTCGACCATACGAAGCTGCACATTGAGCTCGTCGCCGTGCAGTCCTTCGCCGACGGCATCAAGGAGGGAATCGAACTGAGCGACAGGGACCTTGTTGGAGCCCGAGGTATCGACGTCATCGTAGGCCTGGGCGGCCTTGCTTGACTCCGAAGATTGATCCACGGCACTCACGTCTTCCTTCGCCTCACTTTGCTGCCCGTCAGTGGATGTGCATGAGGCGCCGTCCGCTGATGATTCGTCGTCCGAAGCAGGCCGGTCAGCGTCTCTTGGACCTCCGCTGAAGAAAGGCTTCACCTTGGACGCATCATCACGACCGAAAGGCGTACCCGTGGACGAAGACGCCGGAGCTGGGAGTTTGCCGAAGGAAAAGCCGCTCGAAAGACCAGCTTGGGGCGCATCCCCGGAAGGCTTTCCAAAGGGAAAAGAGGTCGCAGCGGCGCCAATGCCTGCAGGAGAACGAGAGCTGGCGGAACCAAATCCCTTGAAGGCGGCCGAGCTGTCGGGAGATTTGGCGAGGGCAGCGAAGCCACCGGAGGAGGCGCCCCCCCCGAAGGCGGGCGCCCCGGATCCAGAGCCAAAGATCGCGCCAAAGGAAGGAGCGGCCGATCCGAAGCCAAAGGAGGGGACGGACGATCCGGATCCAAAGGCAGGCACAGCAGATCCGGAGCCGAACACGGGGGCAGACGATCCAGAGCCGAGCACCGAAGGGGATCCGAAAGCGGACGGTGCCAGGAAGGGTCCGGCCGTGGAGGAAGCTCCGGGGGGAACGGGTGGGGCCGCGGCTGCAAAACAATCCGCGGTCTGGACGGTGGGGACTGCCCCCGGCCGGAGCAGGTCGCCAAGGTCCTGGGGTCCGTCAGTGAGGCGGCCGAACGATCCGTGCGGGTCGTCCATCCTCTCGAGGACGTGCGGCGTCGCTGACCCGTCCGTCGCGGCCAGGAGGAGCGCCGTCCTCGCTGTCGCCGCCGTTCCTCCTTCTCCTCCCCACCCGCAGGTTCGGACGGCAGCAAAGCCGCATGGGAAAGTAAACTCGTCGTCCTCGTCAGACACGGGGCACGTCATTGCGTTGCCCTCCTGCGGGTCGATGATAGACCACTCCCCCCACGGGTGGTGCTGCTGCTGATCGCGGATCCGGGCGACGACCGCGGAGTCGGAGCTGACGTTGCACCCCACGACGAGGAGCTGGACGTCGGGAGCGGACCGCACGTACGAGGTGTAGAAGACGTGGCGGCCACGCCTAGGGACGGAGAAGTACGGGACCACCTCCTCGAGGTTCAGCACATCGCTGGCCACGTAGGATAGGGGTCGATCAGGACCGGAGTCGGATGCAAGCTCGACGAGCAGGAGCTTGGATTGGTGCTCTGCGTCGTCGTCGTCGTCGTCGTCGTCGTCGTCGGCGTCGTGTTCTTCTTCTTCTTCTTCTGGCGCGTCTTCGTCGGGGATCACGCGGCAATACCCGGCAGCGAGGGTCCCCGCCGCAGCCGATCCGTTCCCATTTCCACTTCCATTTCCATGTTCACCTCCGCCTTCATCGCAGCGGGGCAGCCAGTCCAGGTGGGTGCACGCCCAGGCTATGTCGGGGTGCTCATCCTTGTCCTCGCTGTGGTCCGCCGCCGCCGCCGACAGGTCTCCGAGGTCGGTCAGCCTGTCGAGCGAGTACGACCTGACGGCCCCGTCCGCCGTCGACTTGAGGGCGCAGAGGGCGACGCCGCCCCCCTGCCTCCCGACGGCAAGCTCGAGCTCGAACCCCCCCGAGGGTTTCGCGCTGGGTTGGGGCGACCAGCAGGCCGAGGTGATCCTCTCCCCCCCGCCCCCGCCCCCGCCGCTGCCGCCGCAGTCCGCGCCCCAGCGGGCCACGGCAAGCGTTCCAGGTCCCGCGCCCGCCGCCTCTTCCGCCGCCATCATCGCCTCGGCGGCGGCGTCGTAGATGGCCAGGGATCCCTCGGCTGCGTCTACCAGCAGGACCAGGTGGCCGGCCCCGCCCGCGGCCCCGCCTGCGGCCCCGCCGGGGGAGGGGGCGAAGGCGAGGGATCGGACGGCCCCCCCATTGCTGCCGCCGCGCCGGTCGTCGTGGGAATGGGCGCCGGGAACCGCCCAGCGGGGCGACAGCCTCACCGCGTCCGCGTCCGCGTCGCCGCCCCCCGCCAGGACGGCGTCGTAGCAGCGGAGGGAACCGTCGGAGCAGGCCGCGCAGACCATCCGCCCGTCGGCGGAGGCGGCCAGATGGACGGCCCGCAGGCCGGCGGCGGCCCCGGCCCCGGCCGACAGCGGGACGGAGGCCAAACCCTCCGCGGCGGCCCCGGCCGGGAGGAACTCCTGCTGCTGCTGCTGCTGCTGCTGCTGCTGCTCGGCCCCTTCTTCGCCCACTGGCCGCGGCCGCGGAGGGGCCAGGCGGACCCTGACGGCCTCGAGGGTCGGCCCGTCGGACCGGAAGGCCAGCCCCGGCACCCCCGGCCCCGCCGCCACGCAAACCCTCCCGTCGGCGGCGGGCCTGGTGGGCCTCCTCCTCCCGCTGGCGGCGGCGGCGCTTGGGGGCAGGGCGCCGGTGGCCGCCGAGGCCGCTGCGTGAAAGACCTCGCCCAGCCGGTCCGCCGACGGCGTGGGGGGGGGCGACGGGGCGGCCGACATGATATATAATATACGACTCGTACTCTGGTACGGGTATATTATATTGTACGGCGGTCGTTGGATTTGATTTGTGAGGGCTGTGGGGGGGGGGGTTTCGGGGCTTTGCTACCCCCCGTTGGTCCATTATTGATAGTGTGGATGGATACTGTCTACTATGCATACTAGCTACATACGCTCGTACTCCCCTCGTATGCATAATATGCACACTCTAGTAGTGCAAGAGTATCATACGAGTCGTACAGTACACTGTAGTATCCATAATGTACTAGTCCTAGCTAGTAGTATCAGAATGGATCCATCCTGACATCGAATACGAGCGTATGCATACTCTAGTACGATTAACATACGAGCTCGTACATTAATTGCTGAGGTCTGCGCCCCGGCCCTCCCACTCCCCCCATCAGACATGCACACTCAGACATATTCTATACTCATATTATCATAAAATACGAACATATACTCCTAGTAGGCAGGGCTGATCGCACAATCGCACAGGGGTCAGCAGGCTGCGCATCTCTCCCTTTTGGATGCCGCGGCGGACCTCGCCGGCGGTCCTTCTGGCCGTGGTGCTGCTCCAGGCATCGACCGCAGCCGCAGCAGCAGCAATGCCCAGGGTACCGAGGCTGCCGCTGCCGCTGCCGCTGCCAGCGTCCGCATCCGCATCCGCATCCGCCTTCTCCCGGGGGGTCGCCTTCGCCTCCTCCCGCTCCCGGTGCCGCTCCCGGGCCCAGGGTCGTGCCGCCCGTGCCTATTTCGGCGCCGCCGGGGCATCGCGCGAGGCGAGCCGTTGGGTCCGGGCCGGGGACCTGCGGAGGCAGCTGCACGTCGTCGGACCCGGCGCCGGACCCGGCCCGGGCCCCGGCCCGGGCCCCAACCGCCTCTTCTCCGCCGTCGAGAGGATCCGCGGGGACGGCGCCGCCGAGGAGCAGCACCCGCAGCAGCCGGATCTGCTCAAGGCCCATTCCGACTTTTCCGCCGCCGCAGGTGCCGCCGCAGGTGCCGCCGCCCCCCCGGGCTTGGAGGACCACGCGCAGGTCGAGGTCAAATCCCGGCCCGTGCCCGGGGGGAACTGGGACCCCAGCGACCCGCTGGCGTGGGCGGAGGGCTTCGGATCGAGGTCCGAGGCAGTCCAGACCGAGCTCGATCCTCTCGTCCGCCTGGGTCCGGGAGACGAGGAGAGGGGGTACTTCGACTCCTCGGACCTGGAGCTTCCCTCCATCACCATGGTCCGGACCGTGGAGGATGCCGAGAGGGTTATGGAGGTCCTCATGAGCGCCGACCCGACCATCCTGCACGCCTGCGACACGGAGGTCATGGCCATCGAGCTCAAATCCGTGGGCCCCGTCGGCAACGGATACGTGACCTGCGCCTCCTGCTACGCCGGACCTAACTTCGATTACGGCCTGGGCGACGGACCCGGCACCGTCCTGTGGATCGACAACCTTGACGACGCTGCGGGCGTCCTTCAGGTCTTCAAGCCGTGGTTCGAGGACGAGCGCTTTAAGAAGGTCTGGCACAACTACGGCTTCGACCGGCACGTCATGTTCAACGAGGGCATTGACGTCAGGGGGTTCGGGGGGGACACCATGCACATGGCCCGGCTGGAGAACACCGCTAGGGCCAAGATCGGGGGTCAGGGCTCCGGATACAGCCTCGAGGGCCTGACGAGTGACCTGCTCAACCGCAGGAAGAAGCCCATGAAGGAAATCTTCGGCGTCCCTCGCCTTAGGAAGGACGGAACGCCGGGTTCCATAGTCGATATTCCCCCCGTAGAGTTGCTGCAGAGGGACCCGCGCTTCCGCCAGGCCTGGATTATGTACTCGGCCTACGACGCTGAGGGGACCTGGCAGATCCGTGAGGAGCTCCAGAACAGGCTAGAGAAGAAGCCCTGGATCAGGGGGCGGAATCTGTTCGACTACTATTGGACATTCCTTCGGGATTTTGGAGAGGTCCTAACCGACATGGAGCGTCGGGGGATCCAGGTTGACACGCAATACCTTGCGGACGTTGAAGTTCAGGCCCGGGCCGACCGGGAGAGGCATATGCAGGCCTTCCGTCGGTGGGCAGCGACGCTCATCGGTCCGGATGGGCTTGCCATCAACCCCGCCAGCTCGGTGCAACTGACAACCTTCCTCTTCGGGGGGGCGGAAAACATAAAGACGAAGGAGAGGACCGAACAAGTCAGAACCTTCAAAGTTTCGAGGGAGGAGATCTCCGAAGAAGCCATAGAAGCCTTCCACGCCTGGGATCAGACTGTTGGGGACGCCTCATCTTCGGCCGATAATGATACTGACGAATTCGATCATATGAAGGCAGCCCAGCTCAAGAGCCTCTGCAAGGAGTACGGCCTCAAGGTGAGCGGGAAGAAGGCCGAGCTGCAGGAGCGCCTCCGTGGCCACTTTCTCGCTGCTGGCATGAAAGAACAGCAGATTGATAGTCGTGGCAATGGCGACGACGTTATTCCCTCCTCGGAGGAAGACTTTGATTCCATGGAAATTGCCGAGTTAAGGGATGCTTGCGTCGCACGGGGCCTCGGTGATAAAGGCAGCGAGAAGGCCTTGAGGGACCGGCTTAAGGACGACACAGCCTACTCTCTCGAGCTCCATTCTGCCCTGTCGCCCAATGATGTCGACGGCTACCAAACAATCGCACAAGCCCTTGCGGCTGCTGAGGACCGGGACGGAAATCTAGTCCTGAGGGAGACGCTTGCTGAGGTCCGCGAACGAACCTCTGCGGAGCCCAAGTATGTTGACGTGACTATCACTAGCATTGGCATGGAGCCCGATAAGCACACAGCTAGCGGTGCGCCGAGCGTCACCGCCGCCGTTCTTAGAAAGCTGGCGGGAGATCCCCTAGGGGACGATCCGAAATATGGAACAGCCTATGACTTTTTCGGAGGCGGAGAAAAGGGTCACGAAGCATGCGTCGGGCTATATAGCCTAACTGCCATTGGATCCATCGACACCATGATTGCCAACTTCATCACAAGCTTGCAAACTCTCGCCGACGAGAAGAAGAGGGTTCATTGCTCGCTGAACCTAAATACAGAGACGGGTAGGCTATCGTCTCGTCGTCCCAACCTTCAGAACCAGCCAGCACTAGAGAAGGATACGTATAAGATTCGCGAAGCATTTCAGGCGTCGCCTGGCAATAACTTGATTGTTGCAGATTATGGTCAGCTAGAGCTACGTCTGCTAGCGAGCATGACGGACTGCACAAGTATGATCGAAGCATTCCATGCCGGTGGAGATTTTCACTCGCGAACCGCCCTTGGGATGTTTGACTATATTCAGGAGAGAGTAGACAGCGGCGAGTGCCTACTGGAGTGGGACTACGCCAACGGTGATCCTCCGAAGCCTATGCTTAAGGACGAGTTCGCCTCGGAGCGGCGAAAAGCCAAGACACTCAATTTTTCGATCGCGTATGGCAAGACTGCGCACGGACTGAGCCAGGATTGGGGAGTTAGCATTGAAGAAGCGGAAAAGATGCTCAAGGCATGGTACGATTCTCGGCCGGAAGTACGCACCTGGCAAGAAGAAACTAAGAAGACGGCAATGACTGAAGGCGTATCTCGGTCCCTTATGGGAAGGTACAGGGACCTGCCTGAGGCCATGGGTAACAACCGAAAGCTCATAGGCCACGCCCTCCGTGCCAGTATCAATACTCCCATCCAGGGCGGAGCGGCCGATGTTGCAATGAGTGCAATGATCAAAATAAATAAAAGTCCTTTGCTCAGAAAGCTAGGTTGGATTCTGCTGATGCAGATTCACGACGAGGTCATTCTAGAGGGCCCTGAGGAGACGGCTGAAGAAGCCTTTGCTGAGGTGGTCAAGTGCATGGAAGAACCATGGACCTTCGGCCTCGACAAGACAGCTGTGCCGCTTCTTGTTGATGGTTCTTATACACACAAGAATTGGTATGATGCCAAATAATCAAATAATCATTGGGCTTAATTCCGTGGATTCACATTTAATTTTTTAAACAAATGATGTTGCAACGTAAGAGACGCGACGTCACAGTTACACTGTTATACTTCCAGGTGTGTATGTTGAACGGCATTGCGCAACCCCGCTGTGCTACTATGCCTGCACGTATAGGATGGCTAATCAATCCGGTTCGCTCACGCAGCAAATTCGGTTAGGGACGACGAAGACATGTTCCTTACGATTCGGACAGAACGTTGCGAATTCATCATAGGTCGTTGCGGGGACATGCCGCTTGATTCTACCGTTTCTTCAAGTGATTCCCCGTCGCCAAACTCCTGCTCGATGACATCATCAATCAGGTTCATATCAACCTTTAGCTTATGCGACCCTGGGTTGGTGTAGAGCACCGATGCGTGTTCGTACCCGACCAGGACGTCACCGAACTTGAACCTTTTGTAGGCGTGGACGGTAGAAGCGCTCACATTGGAGATACCGATGAGCGTGACAATAATGTCCGTAAACTGCAACGCGTTGCGAATACTTTCGGCATTGGCCCACTCCTTCGGCCAAAATCCACCGTTCTGGCGGATCTTCGACTTGGCAGCCTTACTGAGCAGGGAAGAATCTGCGTCAAGAATGTGCCGGCCGTGCCACACCCGGCTGAAGAAGGGGTGCTCAATCTCCTTTAAGTTCACCTTGCGATACGCAGCCTGCATACCCACCACGTCCGACCGATTGTTAGCCGCCACCATCTTGAGCTGAGCATCCATAATCTCTCCTCCCCGCTCGTTGCAAAGCTCGTTGATGACCTGGAACTTTAGGACTGGGCAGGCAAATCTGCCCATATTGCCCTCTTCCGCCTGTCCCATAGGTTTGCCTGAATCAGATGTGTCACCAGCAGGATCAAATGTGATGCAGATGGCGCTTGCGAAGCGGACCTGCGCGTGAGACTGCACGCGGGTAATTTTGCCAAAGAGAATCGCGCCACACATTCCGGCATAAAGGAGGCCGATGAAGGACTCGGAAGTACAAAGGCCATTGACGACCCAACAATTGAGCTGATCAGGCGAGTGGTCGTCTTGGCCAGTAGCAACGTATGTTGCGCCGTAACCAACTGTGGTGAAGGTCGTCCAGGAAAGAGAATACGCATCTGCCAGCGTGCTCTCGGGGTTGGTCCCGAATGGCTGACCGCTGACGGTGATGCATCCGGGCTGCGCCTTGCCAGCAAGCTCGAGAAAGCCGCCGAACGAGAAGGTAAGAAGCGTGAAAATGCAGAGGAACGACATGAAGACCATGGTGAAACCTGCGCGGAACGTCCAGTTAATGTAATGACAAAAGAGGGTGTTGGGTGCGTAGATGTGCTCGTCGACGTTCGGGCTCAGGAAGTTAAGGGCACGTTCCGAGAGAGAGGCGCGCTTCTGGATGGTGTGGACGCTGTACTGGCGGCGTTCATCTTCCTCGCTTTCCGAATCGTCGTCGCCAATGTCGACCGCTGTCCCGGACTTCCTGGTGCCAGCGATGGCGTCGGGCGATGCGCTGGAAAGCTTCTTCTTCCACCGAAGCAGATTGGACATGGGGTCGCGTTCCGATTTGGATCGGACTTCGACTTCGTGGACCCATAGCAGCCTAGATACGATCGGGAAAGGACGAGCGAGAGAATCGGTGAGAAAGAAGGAAAAGGGGAGGGGGTGGGAGATAGGAACGCGCTCCCCAACGATTCAACTTGATTAGTTCGATTCCGCTGAATTCTCTTATATGTGGCCTGTTCGATTGAAACCACCGGGGTCGACGACGACGGAAAAAAATGCAAGGTTTGCCTCACCCATCATCCTCGTCCTTCTCCGCGAAGGTGCGAGGCTCCTCAGCTCCGACTTTCAACTTCCTGGTCTTTTTCCTTCCCATGGTGACTTGCTGACAAAAAGGTTAATCCGTTTCGGTGCAATAGTTGCGAAATGAGGAACCCTTGAAGCTTAAGCCACACAAGAGAAACCGTCATGCGGCGAGGTGTACGGGTTCGCGAGTAATATTACTAATAGTAGTATGGATAGAACAGGCGAAGGCGAAAAAAAGGCGAGAGTTGTAAGTTTTTCGTTCGACGAATAAGAGGCGTGTAAACTGTTACATTTTACACACGTGCTTACACGAATTCAAGATCGCGACAGGGCTTATGAGTGACGTAGATACGAGAGAGCGGTTGGGGTAGCGATCGGGTACGCATACTACATAGAGTATCCATATCGGATTGTGTAATGCACGAGCTGAGACAGAACCCCGAATCCTATTACTAGTAACCTAAATACTCTAGTAAGCGTTCGCCTTCACACTAGCTGCGAGTGCGCGAGCGCGCCGCCAAGGAAAGCGGGCGCGCCATCATTTTTTATTTATTTAAACGAGTCGTACAATACTAGCTACTCTAGTAGTATATATTTATATTTTTAGACCACTAGGAATTAGCATACCACACCTCGACACTTACTTTGACAATAATTATTGTTAGACTTGGAGCCAGTCGTCGATGGAGGCTCGGCCACTCCCCGATTGATTTATTTATTGCTGCAGCGTTTCATACATCATAAGACATACCGGTAGCCATCGAGCCGATGGCGTCTTGGCCGCCTCCGCCTCCGCCCCCCTACGGTAGAGGTCAACCTCCTCCGTCGGGGGATCCCTTCCTGGCCGGCCTGCTGCTGCGGCAGCAGCAGGACGAGGAGCGGCGGCGGCTACTATTGGAGACGCTGCAGCTGCAGCAGCTGCAGCACCAACCGTTCCTCCCCAAGCCTCCTCATCCTCCCCCCGCTACTCCACTGCTGCAACAAATTCTGGTGCAGCAGCATGCACCCCCGCAGCCGATACAGCCCCAGTTGGCGCTGGGTCACGAAAGGAGTGCATATATGCAGATGCAGCGAACGGAGCTGGACCGGGTGGAGGCCGAGCGCTTATGGAGGCAGATGCATGAGCAGGAGCGGGAGGAGAGGGAGATGGCGCAGGCGAATGATCGGGAGGCACAGCACTTACCCACCGCCGAGGCCGCTCAGCCATTTGCTCAGATGCAGCAGCAGGAGCAGAAAGGCGTTGCGGGGGAAAGCTCCGAGGGTGACCATGCACCGGCGACCGTGGATCGGACCGAGGCCAGCGAGGGGAGGCCGACATCTCCTTCCCCCGCGTCTGAACTGGTCGCGGTAAATCCTGCAATCGAGGTGAGGGTCAGGAAAGAACGGCCAATGCCGCCCTGCGCGTACCAAGGGGTCGTGCGGGGTGGACTCAAGAGCGAAGACTTGGTGGAACCCGCGCCAGCTGCAGCCGAGGGCAAAGGTGAAGAAGATGGCAAAGTGAGCAATGAGCCGAAGGGGAAGAAGTTAAGGAAGGGCGAGATAGAAGGCAACGGCGCAGGCGAGGCGATCTCCCTCCTTGAGCACATGGCCAGTCTGCCCCGCCGCCGCTCCCGCCGCGGCAATAACGCCCTGACCGCCCTGGCCGAGCACCTCATCGAGGGCAGGAATGCCGTCATCATCACGGGAGCAGGCCTTTCGGTCGGATCCGGAGTCCGCCCATTCCGCGGGTCAGAGGGACTGTGGTCTCTAGCTGTGTGGACTCGCGCGACCCGCGAGTCCTTCCGGGAAGATCCCCTGGCATGGTACAACGATTTCTGGCTCCCCCACTTCTCCCCTTCCACCTACTCAGACCACTTTCGTCCTAATGCCGGTCACGAGGTGATAGCTCGCCTCGCGTCCCTTCCCTTTGCTGAGGTCCGCGTCATTACCCAGAATATCGATGGACTGCACACCAGTACTAAACAGAGGTGGAACTGGCCTGAGCTCCTAATTGAGGCCCATGGCCGTCTGGGCCTGTATCGCTGTTTTCCCGAGGTAGATTCTGACACTGACAGTGATTCTGATCACGACGAGGACCGACCAGTAAAGCTGGGCAACCGGCGCAAGACCGCCAATCTGAGGGAGGCATATTATAAATACGGGGACGGGGCTGCCGGAGGAAAGGAAGGGAAAGCGGGTGTTGGAGAAGGGGAAGATAAGGCAATCAATGACCCTATCATCCTCAGCGCCCCCCCAGGACCCACCCACTCTGTGGAGGGCAAGGAGTCGGGAAAGACCCACAACCACGTTATTTGCCGCTATGAGCTCGAGGAATGCTTCCCGGCCAGTCTCCTCGCCGAAAACGATGAGAAAACCAGGAGGATCATGCTTGGCGGCATGCCCTCTGACGACGACTGGAGCGACTGCGACGAAGGTCAGAATGAGCGGGAGGGAGAAAAGGGACCAGAGTTCGCCTTGGGCTCTTCTGCAGGCTTCGGCAGTGAGCCTGGCAAGGCTGAGGACAAAGCCGGGACTAAGAGCGGGGGTGCCGGAGTCGGCGTTGCAAAGGGGAGGCCTTGTAAGTCAAGATCGAAGAAGAAGCGGCGACGCTCCGGAAAGTCCGATGCGTCAACAATCAAGCTGACGGAGGCCCCCATGTGTCCCGAATGCCTCATTCCCTGTTTACCGCAGGCCCTTCTCTTCGATGAAGGCTACCACGCTCATGACTACTACCAGTTCGAGCGCATGGAGGAGTGGATAGGGTCGTGTGACCTCATAGTTTTTGTGGGGACGAGCTTTAAGGTCAATATCACAGATGTCGCGCTTGAGCACGCCAGGGAGAGGGGCATACCGGTTTTCAATTTCAATATGGATAGAAAGGGCGACGGTGCTCTGAAGAGCACGTCGAGGCTCCATGCCGAAAACATTTTTGGAGACGTTGGTGAGACGCTCCCCCAGCTTTGGGCTGCGTGCGAAGAGGAAATGAACTTGCGTGGCATGATCGATGATAAAGGAAATACAATTTCTATGTGATGCTACTTGTAGGATGGCACGACATAGGTTTTTTGTTTAAATGTTGAGAATGTGCTAGTTTATACATAGATAGCGCTTCTTATGTAGATTTATGCAACCATGGGTGAACGATCGCTTCTTCTAGCGTCATCCGATCCTTTGGATCGATTGTGATGAGACCACTTATCAAGTCGACAGCCTCGCGGCTCAAATCGAGTCCCCAATGAACTAGCAAGCCTGCGAGGTTTTGTGTCATCGCATTGAAAACAGGGTCATAGGGGCGCTCATACTTGGTCCCGGTCAAGAGAAAGAAAAGGATGGTGCCCGCTGTCCACATGTCGACCGCGTAACCGTCGAAGCCTCGCAAATTACGATATATTTCTGGAGACATATAGGGAAACTTTCCCACCGTACCTTGCGGCTTGATGAGCCGACGACAACTAGTGCCAGATTCGACTCCGCTACTATCAAACTGATTGCTCGCGGCCGGCGCGTGTGGCACCCGTAGGCACATTCCTAGGTCAATAACGAGCGCCAGATCAGACCTGATGAGTAGATTTTCTGGAGAAAGATCTCGATGGCAGAGTTTCAGCTCTTGCAGCCGTTGAAGGCCCTTCAACAGCTGACGGAACCACTCGCGCGCCTCGTCCTCTGGTATGCCGTAGTCAGTATCACCCCGCTGCCTTTGGCAGTCGACAACGAGATCGTGAAGGTCGCCACCGTCGCAGTACGGCATGATAATGCTCAAATTCTCGCCATCATATAAAACCTCAGTGCAGCCCAGAACGTGTGGGTGGTCCACGCCGACAAGGCGCAGGGCGCAAATCTCGACGATGGGATTCTCCCCAGCGTGGATGGATTGTCCACCATTAGTAAGAGCCTGCATCCGAGAGCAGTAGTTCACCTTGACAGCCACGATCTCTTCGGTGAGAAGAAATACCAAGTCGCCTCCGTCGCTGCTGGAGTCGTCGTCACTACTATCTCCAGGGACGCTGTCATCGTCCGCCTTCGTCATCCGCCTTAAAACGTGGCACTTTTCCAAATGGCCCATCCGCGTTTCAATTGTGGCTTTGTTCGGCATCCGCCAATAAACTCTGTCGATTAGGCGCATTGTCCAGTCGTCGTCCTGAGACTGGGTGCGGAAGAGGACGTCGTGGGCCTCAAAATGGCTTCTTGTTATTGGATTGTAGCAGAGGACACGATTCGCCC
>Ga0315315_10004298_pt1 | contig 13128 bp, 8 predicted proteins | sample M140m3416metaG_FD_203699 | JGI IMG/M metagenome (GOLD analysis project Ga0315315, IMG submission 203699) | Ammonia-oxidizing marine archaeal communities from Monterey Bay, California, United States - M1 40m 3416 | ecosystem: Environmental > Aquatic > Marine > Intertidal zone | place: USA...
AAAATGGGCAATCGCAGCGGCGCCCAAGCAGCCCCATCATCGTCAGACGCCGCAACTGAGTTGCCCGACACTGGCGACGGTTCCCTACCGCCCGACATTGGCACCTCGCCCTCGGTCGGGTCCCGATTTGGGTCCTCGGCGTGCTTCAACGGGTGCTCAGAGTCCGGCATGCAGTGCTTCTGAAGTGGAAATACGGCGCTTCTGAAGTGGAAATACGGCGAATCGAGAATCAGACCCACGGAACGACGCCAATCCCCGTGAATCACGGGGCTGGCATCCTCGTGCACTTTAGGTTGGCCGTAAACCCGGGTTTCCCCTGCCTGCGAGTGGATTGTGAGCTACCTTTGTTTGTGTTGTGAATACGCGGAAGCTTTGGATGCAGGACTTTTCAAATGATTGAAGTCGAAGGTCTTCGGAAACTGTATGACAGCTATTTGGCGGTCGATGGCATCAGTTTCTCCATTGACGCGGGTCAAATCTGCGGCCTGATCGGTCCCAATGGGGCAGGAAAGACCACAACCATGCGTTGCCTTTCAGGCCTGATTTCAGCGACCTCCGGATCGCTAAAAGTCGCTGACTGCTGCGTTCAGACCAATCTCAAGACGCTAAAAACCCGTCTTGCCTATGTCCCTGATGATCCACCGCTATTTGATGACCTGAGTGTCGGTGAGCACATGGAATTCATCGGACGCCTTTATCGCGTCCCTGATCACCACGAAAAAGCGATTGAATTGCTGCGGCAGTTCGAACTACTGGACAAATACAAAGCAGGCGCCACCACCCTGTCACGTGGAATGCGCCAAAAACTAGCTGTCTGTTGTGCCTATCTCTATTCGCCTTCAGTCATCCTGCTAGACGAGCCTTTGACAGGCCTGGACCCACCAGCCATCCGTACCTTGCTGGAATCAGTCCGTGTGCGAGCAGCAGCAGGTGCAACGATTATCATTAGTAGTCACTTACTGGCGATGATTGCTCCTATTTGCACCCACTTGCTCGTGATGCAAAACGGCAGCACCCAATACTTTGGCGACACCAATACATTGCGTGACCAGTTCCCTCACGCAAAGACTCTCGAAGACGCCTACTTTGCAGCCACTCATCCTGACGCCTCTCCGCCAGCCTCACCGCCATTCAGCACAAGTGTCCTGCCCCAGAACGAAAACCAAGATCACAGCCCAACCAGCTCCCACGGAGTAACCGAGGCCATTTCGTGAATTTACTCGCCAGATGGATCCATCGTCTTGCTGAGCGTCCGACCGACGGAGAGACAAGAGCCAGCAACGGTGACAGTGCCAGCAACGGCGGAAGTGTGGAATCACAACCTTCGCTCGATCCCGAATGGGATTCTCTTTACATCCATCGACAGTTGGCATGGTTGGCTGCAAGAAGGATCAGTTTTCGTGCTGAACGATTTTTGCAGCGTCTTCGATCGCCTCGCCGCCTTCTCGCGACATCATTGGTGCTTCTGTTCTTTTCGTTTTATGTCATGAACGGGATCTTTATCCTGTCTGCACGCGCCGCCACTGATCCTCTGCATTTGCGGCTCTGGCTCTCTGGTGGCATGGTGCTTTACATGCTGTACCACTTAGTCAAATGCGCTTGGTCCAACACACGAGTGGACCTGGAGCTGTCGAATGCTGAAACTCTCTGGCTTGGCAACTCTCCTCTTTGCCGCTCATCACTAGCGGTTTACCACGTTGGAAATCTGGTGCTGCCAGCAGCTTTGAAAACAATGATGTTATCAATTCTGCTCGCACGGGATGTAAGGTATCCGCTGTTCTTGGTCATCGGAACGTTCACCTCTTTGATGCTGTTAGAAATGATTCGCCTGACGTTTGGCCGTTTGGTGAGTGGCATGAGTACGAAACAACGTGGTTGGTTTCGCTTGATCACAACTTCCACTGCCGTGGCACTTGTGATTCAACTACTTGCATGCGTGCACTCATTGACCCCTTCGGGTTCTCCCATGTGGCTCTACGTCATCAATAGCATACGAGGACTGGGAGAAATCGCATCAACACCGACGATCCAAGTTCTATCGACGCCATGGATTGCCTCAGCTTACCTGACCGTTACGGAGAGCTTACAACCATTGACGGTGGTGCAATTGCTGGCTGCTTTGGGCATCTTCCCTCTCTCGCTCATGCTGCTGGTCAAAGCAGATCGCTGGAGTCTTCGCCAAGAACAAAAACGAGAGGTGTCTCGACTGTCGGAAGGCCAGTACGAAACACGGGAATCGCAATCACAAAGCTACAGCGGATTACAAGTCAACCGCCTACGGAGTGCAGTCGAATCCTGCACCCCTTGGATTGCTCGCGATGCATTGAATCTGGCTTACAGGCAGGCGATCAGCATTCGGCACTATCGCTACAAGATTGCACTCAGCCTAATGCTGCCAACGGTCCTTTGCTTGTCTCCACTGTTCATGGGCCGGATCACCGAACAATGGTTTTACGTGGTGAGTGGCATTGCCTTATGCACAATCCTGCTGGCTCCACCCGCATTACGCATCGACTTTCGACGTGATTTGAAACGGATGGTGCTATTACGTTCGTTACCGGTCAAACCACTCTCGATGGTCGTGGGGCAACTGGCTCTTCCGATCCTGATCACGTGGACATTTCAGTTGGCAACAGTGACCATCGCAGCATTGCTGACTCATCCGGGTTGGGATCAATTCATCCTGTGGACAGGCGTGCTGTTTGCTCTCGCGGTTGTGACTTTCGCGGCTGAAAACGCACTATTCCTCGCCTATCCGCACCACCAACACAACGAGGGTATCGCAATGATGATGCGCACGAAACTCACATTCCTGGGGAAGGGAACCGTCATCGTGATTACCCTTTTCCTGTTGGTGCTATGGGCAACACTCTGTCGAAATCTACTTCCCGAACCTTATGCCTCAGTCTGCTACATCTCGGGCTCGATCACCGCGACATGGACGGCGGCATTTTTGGGACTGGCGACAGCAACACTCTGCTGGCGTCGTTTTGATATCGCGATGGACACGCCTCCCGAATAAAATCCACCCGGAAGGCATGCACATCAATTCCGCACTGCCAGACCTTCGTAACGCCCCAAAATAGCTACGAGACAAGAACCAAAGGTCGAATCACCCAACCTTACTTTTCAGCAGCGTCGCCTGCACTGCCACCAGCAGCTTTCTGCTTTAGTTCATCCAACATGACCATCAGACGTTTCTTTTGACGTTCGTCATCCGTTGCATCGATTGCTGCCTGCTGTGCAGCGATTGCTTTCTTGAGATCACCTGATTCACTGGCCAACATTGCCAAGGTATTGAACATTAACGGTTTCATTTTCGGATCTGCATCCTTGGCAACCTCCTCCACAGCGGCCATCACATCCGCAAGCAGTGGCTTGATATCGACTCCCTGTTGCGCCTGACCGTATAGCGAGTAGCCGAATCTAGCCATCGCGAGGGGATCGCTTTTAAGGGTTTTGATTCTATCACGAAAGAAAGCAAGCGAATCATCATCCAACATGCCAGCAGAAAGTTTCAGGCTGTATTTGATTTCCATCCACTGCTGCTTGCTGGCATCGGTTGTCGCTTCCTTGCCTTGTGCCTCGGCCAAGGCAATCGCTTCTTTGAATTTACCTGTGGATGCCAACATTGAAAGCCGCTGCATACTCTGCTGCATTTTCTGTTCGGCAACCATCTCCGCAGCAAATGCTTCGCGGTCCCAATTCCCATCAACGACGGCAGCAAGCGGTTCATCCATGTCCATTGGGTGGCCGATCCATTCCACAACTCCAGTCTTTCCGACGAGAAACGCGGTTGGGATCCCCTGTTGTTTCGCAGCAGTCATGTAGTCCTTGTAGACCGAACGATCAGGATCCGTTGTCAGTGAATAAGCAGCAGTCACCTCAGCAAAGGTTTTCCCAACATCCTCATTCTTTTTCCCAAGCAGATCCTTGACCTCATCAAGCGACTCATCAGACACACTGATAATCTGAACTCCATTACCTCGATACTTGTTTTGCAAGTCGGCCAGATGGGGCATACTCTGAATACAAGGGCCGCACCACGTTGCCCAGAACTCAACGACATAGACCTTGTCTTTTTCAAACTCTGTAACCGGTTTAAAAAAACCATTTCCATCTTGAACCCAATGCTCAATATTTAAGGCGGGAGCCTTGGAACCGATACCCAAGTCTTTGGCAGACGCCGCCTGCGGCAGCAAAGCCGAAGCTCCAACAGCGCAACACATCAGGGCAGTCAACATCAATCGAAATTTCAGGCGTGTTGTTTTCATTTTCAATGAACTTGTTCAAGAGTGAATACGGATAGTCTTTCAGTGCTGCCATGCTTGCACTACGACCGCATCTCCAATGCGGATCGCTTCAGCATTGCCACCACTCGTGTGATCGCTTCTTTGGACAGTGGTGATCCATCTGACCACCGCGTCAGTTGCGGCTATGCCAGTGAGTCGATTCACCGAAGCCCACTTTCTAACGTGAGCTTTGCCGAAAAGCTACCTTGGCATGACATGACAAAAAACAGCGTCTCTGCCACCGCTACATGCTACGCAGCAACCGCTCAGTTCGCCCAGTCACCTGACGAAGCAAGCACTCGATTTCCCAAAAAAACAAGGTCGAATGCTTTTCATCATGAATTCAAAACGTGGACAAAACTGTCCTTTTTCCCATGATACAGCCGAGGCTCATCCCAACCAGCAGACGGATTTAAGCGAGTCCACCGAGATTGTCTTTCTGACAGCAACAGACACTTTCCAGTCGACACATGGACTTTAAAGCCATACGCGTTTAGCTGGCAGCCAAATTCAATCGACAGAGGGATACATTTCGCTCTTCAGAATTATTCTTGACCGCCAGCATTAGCGTCACCATCGCCCCGCTTTCCTCGTTTTGACCGACCGTTTGCTGGCGTGGTGGCAGCAGCACCCGTTTGAACGCGATCTGTGGTGATTGAGATTGTCTTGGCGACCACCTTGGTATCATCGGGCAGGCGATAGGTGCCCGTGACCGTGACGGCGTCACCTTGCTGTGCGAGGTTGAGTTGATTCAAACGTAGATTCATCGTTGCTTTTTCAGCGAGCTGGACCCGCAATGGTCGCCTTCCAGCTTGGACAGCAACCAACCCAGTGGCATCCCATCCCATCAATTTTCCGACAACCTTGTAATTTGAAACTCCATCCGGAAGATTAGATTTTTTCTCGCCGGGATAAACACCTGGCACGAACTCATCTGATTTTTTCTTGGCAAGTTTTTCAGTCAGAGGCAAAAACGCTGTAAGCCCGTCGATAGGGTCGGTGGGAACACCAGCCTTATTGAAATTACCGTTGAACCGGACCATCATGCCGCGTTGTAAAAAGCTGACTTCGATCGGTGCTTGAAAATCGAAACCCAAAGCATCCTCTGGTGGTTTTACAGTAACCTCAACACCATCTTCACGTGTGACTAGCAACATGCCCTGCTTGAATCCAGCAAGTTTGCCTTCAACCTCAATATTCATATTCTGGTTGGCGCCCTTGAAGACAAACCCTGGGGGATCATCTGCCATGACCTGACGATCAACTGGGTCAAGCCACAGGGCAGAGACCAACCCGAGCATTGCGGTCACCCAAAACGCAGGAAAGTCCCGCTGACAATGGAAAAACCTGGCTTGATTCAACATTTACTTGCTCACAATTCAGTTCGTCGGCGGGCAGGCGGGTAGACGCCCATTAGTGTAGGGTTAGGTTGTTCCATTGTAGCTGCAGAACAGTAAACCCCAAAACGACAAATCGTCGTCCGCATCAAGATCGCCGGATCATCCCATGGCCGCATCGACTTCCGAAAACCCACCCCCACGTGTCACAACGCGTAGTTTGCAAAAAATCCGCAAAGACGGCGGCAACATTTCCATGTTGACAGCCTATGACTATCCGACTGCTGAGGTTTTGGATGAAGCAGGAATCGACATTCTGCTGGTGGGCGATTCGCTAGCGATGGTTGTCCAAGGGCACGACACAACACTAACAGTCACCATGGATGACATGATCTATCATGCCAAGATGGTGGGTCGCGCCGCCAAACGGGCCATGGTGGTCGTGGATTTGCCCTTTCCTGAAGGTCAACTTGAGATCATGCGGAGCGTCGAAGCCGGAGCCCGCGTGCTGAAAGAGTCCACTTGCCACGCGGTCAAACTTGAAGGCGGCGCCGAGCAGGCCAAACGGATCGAAACCATAGTCACTGCCGGAATCCCCGTCATGGCCCACGTCGGACTGCGTCCCCAAAACATCCATGTCGATGGAGGCTACCGAGTCCAACGGAATATGCCGACACTGATCGAGGACGCGAAAGCTGCCGAACAAGCCGGCGCCTTTGCCGTGCTGGTCGAATGTGTCCCAAGTGATGTTGGACAAGCAATCACCGAAGCTGTCAAAGTTCCAACCATCGGAATCGGAGCAGGCCCCCACATGACAGGACAAGTCCTTGTTACCCATGACATGATTGGTTTTAACTCCGGATACCTACCAAGCTTCGTGCGACAATACTCTGATGTCAGAACAACGATACGCGATGCCGCGGTCGCTTACCGAAAATCAATCGAAGAGGGTGAATTTCCTACCGACCAGGAATCATTCCGATAACGCTCCTATTCGCTACTCGAACCAAAACATGAAATGGAAATCTTTGACGAACTAAGCCAACTGCATGAAGCAACCACTCAGGCTTTTTGCGATCTTGCGAACACAAGCATCACGTCGAACGGGATCTTCCGCGTCGCACTCTCCGGTGGTTCAACGCCGAAACGGATCTACGAACTGATTGCCGAACGCAACCTTGACTGGCCCAATATTCACTGGTTCTGGGGTGATGAACGCAATGTCCCGTTGGACCACTCAGACAGCAACGCCCGCATGGTTCATGAGGCGTTGCTGGACCGAGTTGATATCCCACGCTCCAATATTCATGAAGTTCCCGTCGACGTCGAAAATCCGGCAGAAGCTGCCAAGCAATACGAACAAATACTGCGACAGCATTTTGGTGAAGTAAATTTCCCGATATGGGACTTGGCTCTACAAGGCCTAGGAGACGATGCACACACAGCATCTCTGTTTCCTGAAACCAACGCTCTGCAGGAACACGAACGCTGGTTCTTGGAGAACTGGGTTGAAAAACTCGACAGCTACCGATACACACTCACGGCCCCGGCGATCAATTCCGCCCGACAAATCTGGTTCATGGTGGCCGGCAAAGGAAAACAGAACGCCCTCAAAACCGTTCTCTCCGGGCCCAATTCTCCTGAACTCTATCCTGCCCAGCTGATCAATGGCACTCGCTGGCTTGTCACTCGCGACGCAGCAGGAAACTAGCCCAAAACCGACAGCTTTCAGCTCTAAAAATCGGGCAAGGAGTCCACCAACGGCAGAAAAAGGGCATTGGCATGCACCTGTGTTGCAGCATCCAGCCCCTACTATGCCGCAACGAATTCACAAAAAAACCCCGGCAACCACGTAATCCGCGGCAACCGGGGTTTGAAAGTTTCAGACTGACTGCAGCGACAATCAGTTTGCCTTGGCCAAGTTCTCCTTGCGGAGACCGTCGATGTAATCTGCAACAATGTTCATTACTTCACTGTTGTAGTAATTCTCTCGGAAAATCACAGCATCTTCGATCTGCTGCTCCAGCTCTTCCTCTTCCTCTTTCTGAGAATCAAGCTCTTTGCGTCTTGCCAGGAAGGACTCCTCTTCTAGCGAGACTGTTTCCTGATCTTTTTGATCCACATAGATTTCGACACGCCTCAACAAATCAGCAAAGTCTTCGTTCTCTTCGACACGCTCAGCTGATTTCTTACGCAACTTATTGACCAAGTCAGCGGGAACCATGCTGTAAAGGTTGTGCCGTGCAACTGGAACAGTGTCGTGCTCCAGAGCATATTTAAGATCACCTTCACCGACATCCATTTTGGCTGTAAGACTTGGCAGGATGACGTCTGACAAAACACCTTTGAGTTGCGTGCTCTGACCATCTGGAAGATAGAACTGTTGCAAAGTGACTTTCAATGCACCGTAGTTCTGTCGATTGTTACCAAACAAACGCTGTCCCAGATTCATCAATGTCTGAACCGTTCCTTTTCCGTGTGTTGCGGGATCACCGATGACGAGCCCACGTTTGTAGTCCTGGATGGCACCGGCGAAAATTTCACTGGCACTTGCACTGAACTTACTGGTCAAAACAGCCAGCGGCCCATTCCAAGCAGTACCGCTATCTTCATCTGCGTAAGCCTGCACAGAACCATCTGAATTCTTAACCTGAACGACAGGACCACTGTCGATGAACAGACCTGTCAAATTGATTGCTTCAGTGAGACTTCCGCCACCATTCTTGCTGAGATCGAGCACGATCCCGTCAACACCCTTGGTCTTGAAGTCATCGAGAATGCGTCGCACGTCTCGGGTGCTGCTACGGAAGTTTTTCTCATCCCGTCGTGCTGCATCCATGTCCAAGTAGAAGCTGGGCAGATTGATGTACCCAATCTTCAGTTCTTTGCCACCATCAGGATTCTTGTGGTTGATGATCTCGCCGCGGGCAGCCGACTCTTCGAGAGCGATGGTTGCACGGACGATTTTGTACTCTTCAACATTCCCGACTCCCCCTGGCTTCACACCAAGTCGTACCGTACTGCCCGCTTTGCCGCGGATCAGGTCAACGACATCGGAAAGTGGCATCTCAACGATATCAACCGATTCACCCGATTTTCCCTGCCCGACAGTCACGATTACATCATCTGACTTGAGCTTGCCATGCTTGGCGGCAGCACCACCAGGAATGACTCGCGACACTACTGTGTTGCCGTCCTTTTCGCGAAGCTGTGCTCCGATCCCGTCAAGGTTCAGACTCATTTGAATCTGGAAGTCCTCGAGTGTCGAAGGCGACATGTAGGTTGAGTGCGGATCATATCCATTGGTAACCGAGGTCAGGAACATCTCCAGCAAATCATCGCTGTCTGTTTTCTTCCAGCGTCTTGCGTAGCGACCATATCGACGACGAAGAGTGTCGACGGCCTCTTCTCCAACCTTGCCCTCGTCCTTTAAATCGAGCAAAGCATACTTGATCTGCCGACGCCAGCGATCTTTCGCAGCTGCTGGTGTCTTGGCGTACTCGGCGACATCCGGATTAATAACGATGGCTTCATCTTTTGAGAAATCAAAATCACCGTTGAGCAGTTCTTGGGCAACCGCTACTCGCTCATCAACACGTTGGATGAATCGCCCGAAGATCTTGTAGGCAAGCGAAAGATCACCCTGCTGAACCATGTCATCGATTCGGCTGGCATCACGATTGAACTCATCGATATCGCTTTGATAAAAGTAGAGCTTGAGTGGATCAAGGGACTTGGTGAACAGAGCCAGTGCACGCTTGCTGATGGTGTCATCCAATCCCCTGGCGGAGATATGATTCTTGGGCATCAACTGAGCGATCAAACGAGCAACGATGCGATCGTTCCCCGCTGGCTTAATCAGTTGTGCGGGTGCCTGTTCGGCCACCTGAGCCAAGGCAGGCACAGGACTGACTACGATTACCAACGTTGCGAGAAAGCCAAGCAGAGCGTTACGGAAAACGCCCGCGTAGCGACGCCTGCCGCAAAGCACCGGTCGACCCCCGGTATCTCTGGATTCTGAAAACTGATGCGAACGCCTGACCATGATGAAATCCCAGTAGGTTTGATTCGATGAAGCTTGAATAATGGGCGAAAACGGGGAGAGCCATAGCACCTCACCTACTCCTGCACCTGTGTGGGATAGTAGGAGAGCGGCAAAAATGGAGCAACGGCGTTTTCACCATAGTCTACCAAGCCGGCGGACCGGTGAGTGGCGGACCACCACTATCGCGTCAAAGCCCGCAAGAGTCCGCAACTGCGGGGATAACTGCCGCCGAGCCCCAAACCGCACACTACAGATACGCCGGACAATCGAAACGAAGTCTGCGATGGGAAAAAACTCAGTGATTTTCCCAGCAGGATGTCTCGCAAAAAAGTGAGGCACTTACACGAAATGGCCAAAGATGCCCCGCAAATCAGCCGCCGCATGAAAGCGACGTTAAAAAATGCGGCTATCTTCGGGCTTAGAACATAAAACTTTCGGCATCTTCCTTGGGTGCAGGCTGGTAGCTTAGCGGTTCCATGCTGCCAGCCGCCCGCCCTTGGCTCAAGCTGCGAACAGCACCGGAGTACCCAAATAGTTCCTTGAGAGGAGCATGAGCAATGATGACGGTCATGGTTCCACGGGTTTCGGTCGCAGCGATGATTGCCCGCCGCTGCTGCAGGTCTCCCACCAGCTCGCCCATATAATCGCCCGGTGTCGTGACTTCGACCTTCATCACCGGCTCTAGCAGCACCAATCCCGCTTTTTCCATCCCTTTGTCAAACGCGTCTCCAGCGGCGATTCGAAACGCAACTTCATCGCTTCCCTCTTCCTGCATCTGCGCATCGGTCACGTCGATACGAACTCCTGAAAGTGGAAATCCTGCGAGTAACCCACCTCCGGCAGCTCGCTCCCGAATTTCGTCCATGGCAGCCTGCCTGATCGCATTGGGCAATCCCACCTCAGGCGGCAGACGATCGAACACCAACACAGGTGCTGAGACATCCTCGAGCGGTGAAACGCTGACATTGAGCCGCGCGAACATTTGCGTTGACCCGATTTGTCGATTGCATTGCCCAATCACATCAGCTTTTTCGGCGACGGTTTCGCGGTAGTTCACGCGAGGCTTGTAGAACTTGACGTTCAAACCAAAGTCTCGGGTCAGGCGGTGCTGAATCACCTCAAGGTGCAACTCCCCCATGCCACTGATCAAGGTTTGACCGGTCTCTTCATTCTCAACTGCACGGAACGTGGGATCCTGACGCCGCAGCATGTCCAAAGTTTCTTCAAGCTTCTTTTTGTCACTCGTACTTTCTGACTCGATTGCCATCGAAATTACGGTATCAGCAAAGTTGATGCTGGGCAGCTCAATCATCTCGCGTGTGTCGCAAACAGTGTCGCCGGTGATGGCAAACCGGGGGCCAATCACGCAACAAATATCTCCCGCCTCGACCGAATCAATCTGGCCATCACGATCCTTTTTGGTGGCATGAATTTGCCACAATTGTGCGATGTTTTCCTTCTTGTTTCGATTAGGGCACTGCACTCTGGAGTTTTGTTTCAGCTGGCCGCTGTAAACACGAATCCAGTAATTGTCACCCGTCTTGGCAGGCAGAATTTTGAACACGAGCCCACAAAAGGGATCATTCGATTTGGGATTCCGGATCAGAACCTTGTCAGCATCTTTCGGGTCGACCCCTTCAACGGGTGGACGATCCAGTGGACTTGGCAAGAAGTTGCCAACGGCGGTCATCAGAGGCTGCACACCGATGCCATGCAACGCAGAACCACACAGAACGGGCTGAATCACCCGATCGATGCACCCCTGCCGCAAGGCGCCTATGATTAGGTCACGAGGCACTTCTTTCTCTTCCATCGCCAAGTTGGCGGCCTCTTCACTGAGGTCGTAAACCTTTTCCAGCATCTGCTCTCGCCAAAACAGTGCTTCATCCAACTGGTCTTCTGGAATCGCAGTTTCCTTGACCTCCTTGCCTTCGGTCTCCGGGTCGAACTCAAGCATCTTCATGTCAACCAGATCAATCACGCCACGAAAAGGATCTGCGACGTGTGCAGGCCCTTGCCCGACAGGCAATTCGACTGCGAGAGGACAACCACCTAAACGCGGCTCAATGTCGTTGAACACCGTTTCAAAATCTGCGCCTTCCCGATCCATCTTGTTAATGAAGACGATCCTGGGAACCTTGTACCTGTCAGCCTGCCGCCAAACTGTTTCACTCTGCGCCTCGACACCTTCACGGGCCGAAAACACAACCACCGCTCCATCCAGCACGCGCAAACAACGCTCAACCTCGGCTGTAAAGTCAACGTGCCCCGGAGTATCAAGCAAGTTGATGTTGTAGTCCTTCCATCCGTACTTCACGCAAGCACTGAAAATAGTGATCCCGCGTTCCTGCTCCTCGGGGTCATCATCAGTATCCGTCGTGCCGTGATCCACACGCCCCACACGGTGCTTGGCCCCGCTGAGAAAGAGCATCCGCTCGGTCACGGTCGTTTTCCCAGCATCGATGTGCGCGATGATGCCGATATTGCGAAGCTTGGAGATGTCAAAAGTCATGGAAACGATTCAGGGATTGAGCGATTCGGGAGCCGGACAGATGGGTTCATTCGTCAGACAGCAACAACACTCGGGCAATGGCTGAAAACTCTTTGAAAATTCACCAGGCAAACATATTGCCCGGCACCACCCCCCGCTGTTTGAGCGGTAAGGCAGAATAGTATTGCAAAACAGCCACCGAGGCTATCGAAAACAGGTTCAACAGAAGCGACACGCAATCCGACGCTAACCCCGCAACCACAACACCACTACCTCGAGTGGGTTGGCCAACAGTGAATCACCCAAGGCCTGTCGGCCCCTTGGGTAACACCGGCCTGCAAGGTAACAGCGGCTTCGAGCGTAACGCCAGCCTTTAGCGTAACGCCGCGCAAAAAAAACCGCGACACGGCCAACAGCCGTATCGCGGTGATTTGTGTTTGATTTTGGCTCGTACTACCAAGCGAAGTGAGCAAACGCCTTGTTGGCATCAGCCATACGATGCGTGTTCTCACGCTTGGTGTAAGCCACGCCTTCCTTCTTGCACGCTGCCAGCAGTTCGTCTGCAAGCTTCATGTGCATTGGACGCCCCTTCTTCTCGCGGACGGCACCGAGCAACCATCGCAGAGCCAAACTCTGCTGACGGGCACGATTCACCTGCATTGGTACCTGATAACTGGCACCACCGACGCGCTTGCTTCGGACTTCGATGTAAGGCTTCACGTTTTCGACTGCCATCTCGAATACTTCGATCGGAGTCTGGTCAGCGATCTCGTTGCGACGACCAATCTCCTCAAGTGCATCATAAAAGACTCGCTGAGCAGTGGTCTTCTTGCCGTCAAGCATCAAACAATTGATGAACTTTCCGGCGAGTAACGAGTTGTGCCGCGGATCACCCTTGAGTTGGGTGCGGCTGGCTGTGATTCGTCCCATTCTTAAACTTCGACTGTAATGGCTGGATTGCTG
>Ga0315315_10004299_pt1 | contig 13124 bp, 8 predicted proteins | sample M140m3416metaG_FD_203699 | JGI IMG/M metagenome (GOLD analysis project Ga0315315, IMG submission 203699) | Ammonia-oxidizing marine archaeal communities from Monterey Bay, California, United States - M1 40m 3416 | ecosystem: Environmental > Aquatic > Marine > Intertidal zone | place: USA...
ATATTCTAACCCGAATCTCACCTTTTCGATTCCAGCATCCTGGTTGCTGATGTTGAGGATCTTGTACTTTTTCAGGTACTCCTCGCTGTTGGGCGAGAACGTCATTTCTTTGACGACGTCAAAATTGAACGAGAAGACTTTGGTTTTCGCTCGGATGTTTTCGACATCCACGGTGGTGGTCGTTTCCTCTCCCGGCAGTTTCGTCATTTTGAAGTCGAGCCCCGGAGTTAGCTGCACAATCCCCTCGTACTGCGTCCCGTCCGACATAGAGACCAACGCGTGTCTCTTGTCCGCCGTGTCTTGTGCCGACAGTCGTGCTGGCAGCAAAGCGAACATCGCGATGAGTAGCGTTAGGTTGATTTTAGTTCTCATGTCCAAATCTTTTTATCTGTCTTGCTATCGCTGGCTTAAACGATATTCATACGTCTACGAAGGACCCATTCCCAAAGCATAACGCCCATCACGAGCAGGATGAAAATTGGCAGCACGCCGAACAGAGCGGGCTCCCTCACTAGCGGCGTATCATGCGGATCCGCGCTGGTCATCAGCATCGCCTTGAGACGTTCGATCAGTTGCCCGGTGTCGGCTTCCCGTTGATAATTTCCACCACTACGTGCGGCCAGGTTCTCGAGGAACGGATGATCCACCGCGAGGTCCGCGCCCTCGCTGACATTCGATCCCACACGCAGGACACGCTGATAGGAATCCAGCGGTTCACCGGCGAGGGTCGCCTCGAGTTTGATCTTGTAGTCGCCGCGATCAGGGAAAAACACTTTCGTCGTAAAGTCATTGCCATCGGTGAGTACGATCGAAAGTTCCTGGGTGGTCCCCTCATGTTCGACCGATCCCTTCAGATGCACTTCGCCTTCTGCATAACGCCCAACAACGCCAATCTCCGCGTGGGCTTGTTCACTGGGGCGGTATCGCTTGCGATCCCAGTCGACAGTTAGGAATCGACCGCCCTCAATCTCACCGGCCAAATACCGAATGGAATCTCTCCAGAACTGTGCGAAGGCTCCAGAAATATCGCCTTCCATCCGCGACCATCTCCAGAGCGTATCGGTGGCCACGCCCAGGGTCTGGCCCTTGCCGTAAGGTTGCAGGGCAACAATGGGCACGATCTGAGTGCCGACCGAAGCATTCATCAGGCTGAGTGCTCCGCTACGACGTTCTCCTACTGTATTCACCGAAAAGAACACCGGGCTTGTCACGTCTTTCAAGATCGCGGCGGTGGCGGAAGACAATCCATGCCCCGAGCCTTCCGGAGGGATAACGACGGGGAATTGTCCCGCGCTGATTCCTCGGGCGGCGTTGCTTTCCTTCCAGGGGATCAGTGGTGCCAGAGCTGTTTTGAAGTAGCCACCTTTGTCAAAGGACTTGGGACCTCCCAGCAGAACAAGGTTGCCGCCATTCTCAACGTATTGTTTTATCGCGGTGAAGGAAGCAGGATTGATAAACTCCGCAGGAAAGGAACCCAGGACAATGCAGGTATATAGGTTCAGGACCTCTTCGTCAGCAGGAAACCCTCGCGAGAACACCTGGTCGCCTTCCTGCCGCGCGCCATCGATCAGAAATACCTGCGCGTTCTTTCGGTAAACCGAGGTCAGCTTGATCGTTTCATCGTCGCTGAATTCCCGTTTGAGCATCGAGAAATTCACGTCCAGCATGTTGCCATACAGGAGTACATTGATGCTCTTCTCGCGGACGTCCACGGTAAATTCCCGCGCGTTGTTCAGCGTGGTCATTTCGCCATCCACGTCCTTGACCGACAGCCGAAAGTTGTAAACCCCTTCCGTCTCCTCGGCAGGAAGTTCGAACTCCACCCGCCCATTGTTTTTTCTCGGGTCGACCGTGACGGATTGCAATTTCTGGTACTGCCCAGCGACTTCTTTCTCAATCCATGCATCAACTTCCGCAGTGTTCTTCACAAAAGCTTCCGACGTACTGTGTACGACAATGTCCGCAGAAACCTTGAACGGCGTGTCCAGTTCCACTTCTTCAGGGATATCCGTATTACTGATTTCCAAATCGTCCCAGATTGAGGGATCCGTTCCGACGCCGAGGATATAAATGGGGACCCCGGGAAGCCGCTCGCTACGGATCACTTCGTCACCCCCATCGGTGACCAAAACAACCGCCTTGCAATCCGACAGTCCCGGTTCTTCGGAGAGCGAAACCACCGTCCTACCCAAATCCGTGTTTCGTGTTCCGTTTACCGGATCATCTTCTGCTGCGAGTATGTCGACATCGAACTGGTAATTCTCCACGCTGGCGATGCCTTTGAGTTCGCCCTCAATGGCATTTATCATCTTCTGGGCACGCCCGGCGCGGGAATTTGATCCGTCGTCTTCCACATCCATCGAGGTGGAGATGTCGTTCACGACAGCAACTTTTTGAGAATCATCCGAGGGCCTTGCATTTCGCCACGCTGGATCCATCAGCGCAACCATTGTGAGAATGGTTAAGAGTAATTTCGGAGCCAGCAGTAGCATCGTCCTCGGTACTGCGTAACGCGACCGGTACCGGTACCACAGCAGGCATAACCAGCCCATCAGCGCAAGGATCACTAGACTGTTTGCCAGCGTACCAAGGTGCGGTTTCCATATCAGCATGCCGATCATCAAGCGACCTCCCTGCCGGATTCTGTAGATGCGGCCAAAGGCTTCTGATCAGACTCGTCCTTGGCGGTGTCTTTCCATTTCTTTGCCGGCGCTCCCAGCAATCCCTCAGCCATCATGAATGCCAGGGCCAACAATAGAAACGGTAAATACAAACCGGTGCCAGCAAGTGATTGTTCCAACTCGTCCCGAAAGTCATCTTCGTCGGAGAGCGTGCGAACTCCGTAAGGGATACCTTCTAGCGCGCCGATTTCCGTACCTTCGATAAAGGCGGTGTGCCCCTCCAGTTCAGACGGCAGAACTGTGAGGCAGGTCTCGCGGTTGCTCAAGGTGGCGATGTAAGCGCCTCCACGCACCAAGATCGGAGAGCGGTCCTTTAATCCGGACCAGTCGACCTGCTCACCTAGCAGAGTCGTGATCGACATCTCAGTCCCTTCACCGGGCAACAAACGCGGTGACTGGCCTGCGACAATCGACAGAGTTTCATTCGCCCGGCTCGACACGGCACCCAATGCGATCGGCTGAGCCAGCACCAGAAAGATCTTTTGTCTGGGCAGCGTACTCCAGGCACCCGTACGACCGAACGCCATGCCGCTGACAACAATCTGGCCTTTTCCGTGTTTTCGAATCGCCAACAGGCCACGGTCTTCATTCGCGCTCAGTAAAGGAACGTAGCCAGCATCTTGCGTGAACGTCATCGGAAAGTATTGTTTGACAAAAGCAGTGCCGATGCGAACCCGGCCGTCCAGTCCGCGGATGTCAGACCAGAATGGCGACGACTGATTGGCAACTCGCAACGGTACGCTGATCGGCATCGATTTCAATGGCTCTGGTTTCGCTCCCAGCCAGCCGGGTGCGGCGCCCGTTGACTCGCCTGTTGATTCGTTGGCATCCACAGCCGGTAGTACCAGAATGTTTCCACCCTGCTGCGTGTATTGATCCAAAAGTGCGTTCGTTTCCTGGTCCAGTGCCCGCGCATCTGCCCAGGTCAAGACGACCAGCATCGGCGTCTTCTGCTGCAACCGACTGTTGATCGTGTCCGGGGGTAAAAAACTCGGAACCAGGGAAGTGAACCGGCCATCACCTCCAGGCGAGAGGGCAAGTGGCAGGAGACCAAACGTGCCGGTCGCCCTTTCGCCGGGTAACTGGTCGCCAAGAAAATAGATATCCCCTTTTCTCTCGCAAATGTAGGGGACAAACACACGGTTATCGCCATCAAAGCCATCTCCTTCAATCCAGATGCGGACCCAGTGACGGCCGGGGGTTTTAGGCTGGAGGGGTAACTTCACAAGTTTCTGCGCGCCGGCGGCGACGTCGACATTAACGATCTCCGAAACGCTGTGCTCAGAATCCTTGCGATTGACGCGGACCTGAAAATCTTTGGCACCATCGTTCCGCAGCAAGACCTCCAAAGAATACGGCTGATTCGGAAGAATCCTGCGAGATGATACGGTGGCTCTGAGCAGACAGATATTCGGCAAAGTAGATTCGGCGGTGGGCACGCGATGCACAAACACGCGAGCCACTTCGTCCACCTCATTGGCCGCCAGGACGGGAGTTTTCCATTCCGCTTCCTGAAGGTCGGTAAACACATGCATTGACCCACCTCCGCCGGGTGAAACTTCCTTGAGCAACGCCGTCGCCTGCAGCATCGCTTTGGACGAATCCCCAGTTGCCTCGGTGGCCTGGATCGACTGGAGAAAACTCAGCAGCGAATCTTTGTCGGTGGTCATGCCTCCAAAACGGTCGCCACTTGAGTCGGGCACGAGCAACACGATGGCTGCCTTTCCTCGCGGATCCATATTCTTCAGCAGCGCACGCGCGCCCTCTACGGCCACACTCAGCTTCGTCCGATCACTGCCCTCGACTTGCCCAACCATCGAACTGGAGTTATCGACGACAATCACAACCGCCTGCTGGCCACCTAACCCCAGGACGTTCCCCATTTGTGGAACGGACAGGCGGGCCAGGGCGAGCAGCAGAAACAAAAGCAGCAGCGTTCTGGCCGCCAAAAGCAACGGTTCCCGAAACTTTCGATGAAAAGATAGCCGGGGTTTCATGCTGTCAAAAAACATCCTCGTTGAAAACAGCACCGTCTTACGTTGGCGGCGCATCAACAGATGAAACAGCACGGGTGCCGCGGCCAGCGGAAGCAAATACAAAAACAGGGAGGCACCTGGAATCATCAGCTGGTTGCCCTTTTCAGCAGAGCGTCGTGAATATCCGTTGAGGTATCGACCAACAAATAGTTGGCCCCCTCGTTGGTGCACCCAATGCGAACATCGTCTAAATACTCACGGATTCTCTGCAGATATAAGTCGCGGAAGTCGCCGATATCGACGTTCATCTTGTCGTGCGTTTCGAGAAACTCGACCTCAATCAATCCCTCTTGAGGCAGGCGAATTTCGGCCGGGTCCAACACATGAAAGACCGTCACGTCGTGGCCGGCGTAGCAGAGACTTCCGATTCCCTTGAGCGTTTCACGCGGGTCCTGTAGCAGGTCGGAGATGACGACCACAAGCGACCGCCCCCGGATAAATTCAGTCGCCTTCGACAATGCCTTTTGAATGTTACTTTCGCCCGCTGGCTTAATGTCCTCGAGCCCATGCAGCAGCGGCCGAAGTGTGCCGAAGGTGGCAGCGGGCTCGTACGTTTTTCGCAAGTCATCATCAAAGGTGACCAGGCTGGTCGAATCGCCCTGATTGACCATGACATACATCAAAGCCGCAGCCAGGTGGCAGCCGTAGTCCATCTTGGACATTGACCCCATATTCTGGAATGACATACTCTCGGAGGTGTCGAGCAAAACGTTGGCCCTGATATTCACTTCGTCGTGAAAGCGACGAATCACGTACCTGTCTGTGCGGGCATAGACATTCCAGTCGATCCGTTCAATCGGATCTCCCTGCATGTACTCCCGATATTCAGCGAATTCGACAGAAGACCCGAATGTTGAAGAGCGGTGCCGCCCTTGCAAGCCGACGTCCATCCGCTTGGTAACACCGATCTGCAAATTCCCCAGATGGTCGGCCATCTGCGACGGTAGGAACTGATAAGTATCCGCTGGTGTAGCCATGTTATTTCACCGCTGCTTTCTTTTTTTCGCCCCAGATTTTTCCCAATAACCCTGCCTTTGGTTGATCGTCATGAATCACCGGCACGGCCTCTAGCAGCCAGTCGATAATCGTGTCCGTATCGTAGCCCTCACTGACAGCAGTGAAGTTCAAGCCAAAGCGGTGCCGGAACACGGGATGAACAAACTTGCGAATGTCCCGCACGGAAACATTGAATCGCCCGCTTAGCAGAACGTGAGACTTGGCGGCCAGTAACAAAGCCTGCCCTGCTCGTGGACCGCAACCCCACTGCACCCATTTGGGAATAAAGTCAGGGGCGATGGAGTCGTCAGGGCGTGTCGAACGGGCAAGACGAGCGGCGTAGTTTGCCACATAGCGACTCACCGGCACACGCCGAACCAGGTTTTGAAACTTCATAATCTGTTCGCTCGTCAGCATGGTTCCCAGACTGGGAGTCGAATCGAGCGTTGTCTTGATTAGGATTTCCTGCTCCTCATCCAGTGATGGGTAATCGACATGGATCATGAACAGGAAACGATCCAGTTGCGCTTCGGGCAACGTATACGTCCCTTCTTGTTCAATTGGGTTCTGCGTGGCCAATACGAGAAAAGGCTCGGGTAATGGGTGCGTCACGCCGCCTACGGTCACACGTCTTTCCTGCATACCCTCGAGCAGAGCGGCTTGCGTCTTGGGGGGCGTACGATTGATCTCATCAGCAAGCAGCATGTTGGTGAAAATCGGGCCACTCTGAAACGCGAACGAGCGGTGCCCCCGGCCCCCGTCATGGTCCCCTTCTGCCAATACCATGGTCCCGGTGATATCCGTCGGCATCAGGTCGGGCGTGAATTGGATCCGCTTAAAATCGAGTGACAAGGTTTTCGCGAGACTGCTGACCATCAGCGTTTTGGCGAGTCCCGGAACACCAGTCATCACGCAATGCCCCTTGGCAAATAGGGCGGTCAGGACTTGATCGAGCACATCGCTCTGTCCGACAATGAGCTGCCCCACTTCCTCCAGTAGACTCCTGCGAGTTTCCGCAAGAGCCGCGACCAACTCCACTGTATCCTCCGACAACGCATTCTCGGATGAGTCATTTTCCTCCGCTTCGCGTGGCGACAGGTCGATCGGAAGTGAGGCTGGTTTATTTGAGGTCATTTATGTTTTCTTGCGGTAGTAAAGTCACCTTTCGAAACGCGAAAGTGGCGTGACTGAACAGCGTTTTCGCTACTTTCGCGGAGCGAAAGGCGAGAATGCTCGTGAGGCTTAATGTGTCATGGCATACATGATGATATTGCTGCCAAGCTTCTTCGCCGAATCAGATTGATACCCGCGACTCAAGGGATATCGAACCTCGTTCCAGCCTCCTTCAAGGTCGTAGGGGCTGTAAATGACTCGTAATTTCCCCGCAACCTTTACTCCAAACAGTACCGGTCGCCCCCCTAACTTATTCCCCTGATCCTTCATTAGCGTCGGGGTGTATTTCACACTTGATACTGCGTGGAGCGAACGGAATATCTCGTGCGTTTGCGGTAACAGCCTGAATTCGTCTGCCGGGAAGACCCGACGCATCTCCCTGACAGCCGCCTGATGAAACGTAGCCAGCCCCAACCCATTGTTAATCACCAGCGTTCCACCTTGATTGACGTGCCTACGTAGAACTTCGATTTGCTTGGCGGTCAGCACAAAATCGTCGAGGCCGGTAAAGAACAAAAACGGATAGGCTGAAGTGTCGTCGCGATTGAGGTCCACCGAAACTCGTTTCAGATTTACGGGAATCGCCGAATCCTTTTCAAGTCGAGTCAACAACTGTCTTGCCGCACCCGGATGTGTATTCCAATGGCCATCGTGCTTGACTTGGGCAAAGACAAATTCCGAAGTGGGAGGATTCTGATCACTCGCCCCGAATAACTCTGCCTTGCCTTCAGCTTCACCCACGCGCCCGTAACCGACGATGTACGGCGCGAGGTTTTCGCCGATTTGGCGGGCACTCTGCTCGCTGTATGCCTTCGGCTTAAGCCCCTTCTTTTCCAACTGATCAAAGACTTTCATCTCGCCAGCCATGCCGCAACCAAGACCATACTTCGACACCAGCACCCCAATCCGGCTGCCAATATAGAGACCTTCGAAAAAAGGCTTACCGTTCTCTCCCTCGCCACCGCTGCGATACGTAACCGTTTCAATATCAGAGGTAATGTGATAGAGAGGGTGGTCCGGTGGCAGGACCCGGAATCGCGATTCAGGGAACATGTCATCGAACACCTTGAGCGACGATTCATAAAACCATGGAGAACCATACACCGAGTCACATACAATCATCCCGCCATCAAGAACGTATTGACGCAGCTTGTTGATCACCGTCGGCGTAAATTTTACCTCACGAACTCCGCCCAGCAGGATCGCCGGCATGAGCGCCGGGTCGTAACTAAACTCGGCGAGCGACGTTTGGGTGGGCATATACTTGAAGCCCTTGCTGCGCGCGTGCCTATGAAACTCGAGCATGTCATTGGGGGCCAGATTCCAATCCTCGGTCAGTTCCTTGCCGATGATCGCACCACTGCCCCACTTCACCTTGCCCAACAGAAAATCAGGCGAAGGCGGCTTGATCCGCTCGGACTGTGGAATCGGCATACCAGGCAGCGAGGGAATGATGTCGCGTTTCTCACCACCCTTGATTCCCGTCTGAAGCTTTTCGTTCCTGTCCTTAGCCGACTTGATAAACCAATCATCAGAAGACACGCCTTTTCCCGCTTGCCCCAGTGCTACCGGTTCAAAGGCCAGCAGCGCAATTGTCAGGATGGCGGCGGTCAGCAGGAAATTCGAACGCGATTTTGGATAGGATCGAATCATGCCTGACTCCTTAACGTTGAACGATTATTCATCTGTAGCGTTACTCCCGTCGGCGGAGAATCTGGACAGATTACTTTCAAACATAGTTGCCTTTGGCTCCGCGAAAGTAACGCTACTTTTGCGGAACGAAAGGCCACTATAAGTTACCATTGAAATCACCGTTACGGACACTTCCCCCGATGATGATCTCGGCGGTAGGTGGGGGCGGAGGGTCGGGAAAGGGTGTCCCCTGCAATTGAAAGTCGTCCAGGCGAGGCTGCCCGGGCTCGGGAAAGTGCGTCACGTGCAGTTGGAAGTTGTCTAATCGAGCGACACCGTCGAGTTCTCCTCCGCCATCTTGTGTGTCGATCGCGACGAAGAGTCGCTTCCTGGCTTCCGTTGCTGTGGCAGTCGCACTGCCCGACGCGGCTTCGTAGTTCCCTGCGGTGGTCAACGTTCCGGAAAGCACCGTCGCGAAAGTGGTTGGTGTGCCGCTGATCAAATCGTTGTCGGTGGTAAATAACCTGATAGCGACCTGGTCATGGGCCGTCCACCAAGTGTCGTCAAGCCAATCGTAGCGGATCTCGTATACGTCGCCTCTGCGGATGGTGTACCCGGTATCCTGCGCCGGCAAAATTGCAGGAGCTTCCGACAACAAAAGATTGCGAGTTCCGTCGTAATCTCGGGCTTCTTGCGTAGCAATCGAGTTCTGACCACCAGTGGTTCCGATGTTCTCCCAAACCGGTGTTTGGGACCACGTCCGCTCAGAGGCGACGAACCGAGGCACCATGTTGCTGTCCGCGGTTACAACAATGCGGTGGTTTGCAGATACGTCAACCTTCCTGTCGTCATGAACGCGACGGGCTTGGACTTTCCCCTCTCTGACATAGAGCATTGTAGATTTGGGGCCTGCTTCAACATCAAACTGCGTTCCGATCACCTTGAGAACGGCCGACGGTGTATGAATCAGCATCGGTTTGCCAGCCGGTTGAGGAATCACACTGGCTGAAAACCGGCCCTGTTTTAGACGCAAATCCTTCTGCCCTCCATCGGAAAAGGTGAGTATCGAATCACCGGAGATCATGCCTGTCGAACCGTCGTGGAACTCCAACTCAAACCACGAGTCCGGCGCCATTCCTTCAATCGTTCCGCCGGGCAGCTCGGTTCCCTCGCTAAGTACGTTCGACCACCGCGTTGACGCTTGAGGTGAGCCCACGCCTTGAATAATCTGTCCACCGTCGCCGATCCAGGTGAGCTTTCCGTTGAGCCCAGTAATCCGGGCGATGCTGCGGCCTGCGTTCACACGCTGATAGTACAGGGTTGCCGTCAACGCAATGATAATTCCGGCAGCAATCGCCAGTGATGCTCGGACGTAGTAAGTCTTCGCTGGCTTCGTGATCGAAACGCTCGATCCACTGGCTTGCGAAATCGCACCGATACTTTCGGTATCGGCCACTTCACGAATGACCGCATCGAGCTGTGCGTAGCTTTCAAAAATTGCTCGCGCCTCGGCCGACTCACGTAATTCTTGCTGGAGTGTTTCAGACTCTGCTTCGCTGATGCGACCATCGAGCCAAGCACCAATCCGTTGCTCTAAATTCGAATGGGACATTATGCGTTCTCCGCCGCAAGTGCTTTTGTGACGCAAGTGAGCACGACTGCACGTAATCGTTGAATAACCTTGTAGAACGCCTGCTCGCTTTTCCCCGATTGCAGCGCCACTTCTCGCATGACCACACCGGGCGAATGGACGTTCAACAGAAGATCCCGCTGACCGGGCTTCAGTTTCGCAAGGCAGTGCTCCAGATGCCGCCGACGAATCGCCTGAATGTCCTCTCCACTGGCCTTTTTCGCCAGCAGATTCCAAACGTCATCGGCAAAGACCAGCGGACTTCGAGCCACTCGACGTCGATGCTTCAATGCCTCGTACCGAGCGATCGTGAGCAACCAGCCCCCGAACGACGTGCCATCTTCAAAATTATCGAATTTCCGCCACGCTATCAGGCTTGCTTCCTGCGTCACTTCTTCGACATCGTGCCATGTCGGCAACAATCCGCGCAAAAACGAACGAACGCGAGGCTCATGTTCTACCAGGAGTCGCACAAAAGCTTCATAACGCTCGTCGTCTGAAGCGGTTCGGTTTTCAGCAGCTAGATCGTCCACAGACCACTTACTCCCGCCAGTAGAGTATTTGGACGGAAATTTTCCAAAAAAACTCCAAACCTATCACTCGCTCCTGACCAGAACGAACTGGCCCGCCAGTTCGCCATCGAAACGGATCTGGCAAACCTTCTAACCCATCCATTTAGCACGTTGATAGCATGACTGGGCGGGGCCAAATCCAAGCTAAATTTAACATAAGGGGCGCGGAACGACGGCGAATGCCTGTTACGGAACGCCGACCGGCAAGCGGCAACCGTTCCGTCGCAGCTGCCGCCACGGAACACGCAGTACGAGGCCTCGGTTGGACCAGTCGGATCGCTGGTGGGTGACGACTTATGGTAGTCAAGATCGTACCAAGCTTGCCTCGCATTGCCCAGCGATGGATGAATCTGGGATGTGCCGCCATCTGTTTCGCTGCGGCCGTCGACGATCCGGCGTCGATTCCTTGGTGGGATCAGCTAGATGTTGAAGGTGACACCGATACGCCGCGACGGAGCAATCTTGATTCAGATGTCAGAATAAAGAACATGCGGCCAGTAGACGTGCAGATTCTTTGCGTAGTGAGTGCACGCACCAAGAGTGCATTGCAGCTCGGTGAAAAAACAAAGCATTTTCTAACAAACCGCCGAGCTGCACGGAAACTCACATGCTGTTGGAATTCTCTGGCAAAAACTATGGTGGGATAGGTGCGTGCTGGTCGGTACTCAGGTGGGTTGACTGCTATGTAAAAGGGCCATCACCTCTGCACGCACTTGGGCAGGTAAGGTTGGCCATCTACTCAGGAGTTCGATGAGGTCGGCATAGATGGCGTCGCTTTTGGCGTCACTTTCAACCAGTGCGTTCGTGTTGTCCAGTGTTTGAATGCCGTCTTCGAGTCCCGTAGGGGTCATCAGGCATTGATAACTTCCGTGTTCTACGGTGTTTTCAAGGCCTTTTTTTATGGGTGCTTGCCCATTCTCTCCCATTCTCGGGAGTGCTGGCGTCGCTTTTGGCGTCACTTTTTCAGGTTGCTTGAACGGATCTTGTTCTCTTGCACGTGCGAAGTCTGCGGGCATCACTTGATGGTAATGCTTCAGTGCCCTTGCCACGTCATGACCAAACCACTCGGTGACAACCTTCATGGTAAACCCAGCACGGCAAATATCATTAGCTGCCGACAATCGAAGGTTACGGAAAGGATTTGGGAAAATCGGAACACCCGCCCGCTCACCGATGCGATTAAAGGTTGTGCGAAGGTATGCGTCTCGAGATCGCAGAGCTGCGTGTTCGATGACATATTCGCTTTGCGATCCAGTTATTTCAAAGTGTTCTGTTAGCGCTGTTTCAAGTCTGGGGAACAGCGGGCACCTTCTTCGCCTTACCGAGTTCAAAATCGGCTTTGCGCAGCTTGGCAACGATCTGATCTACTGTATGAGGTGTCTGAGGTATTCTGAAAGTCCTTTCCGAGCGGTACGCCCGATCAAGATTCTCTCACGCACTGAGGTTCAATTCTATGGAGGGAGGTCACCGTGATTTCTTGCGTTATCCATCTAAAACAGGGCAATGACACGGAAACTGTGATTAACTTGCCAATAAGCAACGCTGGCGAACGAATCGCCATCCATAAACCCGTAAACACAACAAAACCACCGCTAAACTAAATACTCTCGAATGAGCGAAATAGACGAAATCACGAATGAGAAACCGAAAAGATGCTTATCCGGAAATGGAAATAGAATTGGAGTTGGTGTCGCACTTGGTGCTGCGATTGGTGCGGCATACGGAGCATCATCTGGAAACATGGCACAGAGCGTGGCAATGGGCATAGCACTCGGAACGGCGTTCGGAGCGCTTTTAAACTTCAACCAAATAAGAAGATCGAAGGCGGGCAATTCCCAAATGTAACAATGAGGGGCGGACAACCAAGCGGTTCACTCAAACCGCCGATGACCCGAGTTTCGCAATCATCGTTTGTTGCCGACGCTTCCTATTTGTCCCTACCACAAGTCTTGTGTGCATTCTTGTTGCTGCCAGCAGTAAGTCTCCACCCATCTCGTGGATCAACCAACTGAGCAGCGAGTTCTGGGTTCGTCTCCCACATGGCAGGTTTGTTCCACCAAGTGTGTTGCTTACCTGCTGGAATTGTGGGTGGGGGGATCACACAAGGTTGATTCCTTTCGAGTACGGGTTCGAGTTTTAATAAAACAGAACAGGCAGGGTGACTTGAAGCACCACTGCCACAGTTGGGTACTTAGTTCAACTGCTTGTCGCTAATAGCAGTTGATCTCCCCCCAAAGAATTGCACCGTTGTGAGTGAGAGAATCTTGCTCGGGCTAACTGCCCGGAAAGGACTTTCATAATGTCTCAGAAACGTCACACAGTGGATCAGATCGTTGCCAAGTTGCGTGATGCGGAGATAGAACCCGGTAAGGGTAAGAAGGTGCCCGAGGTTTGTAAGTGCGGT
>Ga0315315_10004300_pt1 | contig 13124 bp, 3 predicted proteins | sample M140m3416metaG_FD_203699 | JGI IMG/M metagenome (GOLD analysis project Ga0315315, IMG submission 203699) | Ammonia-oxidizing marine archaeal communities from Monterey Bay, California, United States - M1 40m 3416 | ecosystem: Environmental > Aquatic > Marine > Intertidal zone | place: USA...
TGTTGAAGGTGTTACAGAAATAGTTTCGTCTGATTCATAAACAGAGTCATCTATTCCAGTAATATCAAAGCTTGCTGAAAGAGAACCAGCAGGGATAGTCATTACTGGATTTAAGAGAATTTGTCTAAACATAGACTCATCGCGATCATAGGTATACAATACGCCGTTTACTACAATCATTGCTTCAAGTCTTTTAAATTCAGCAACATCTGCAGTACCATTTACTGTTCCATAATTTCCATTTCCAGCAAGTGTAGTTACTTTAGAATCTCTCTCTTTTACTCTTCCCTGTGTATCTCTAGTAAGAGTTATTTTTCTAATTCTATTGTTTTCAGTATCGTTAACTAAAATATCATTATTAGAATCTAGTGCAATTCCATAGGGATTTCTAAATCTTGCATTTTCACCCAATCCATCACTATATCCCCAATTTCCATTTCCAGCAATAGTAGTTACAACAGCATCAGGGGTTACCATTCTAATTTTATTATGGTGAATATCAGCAAAGAAAATGTTATCGTTTGCATCAATTACAAGATTCCAAGCATCACTAAATCTAGCTGCTGTTCCTACTCCGTCTTCGCCTCCCCAGTCACCATTTCCAACAAAATCTTCCACAACAGCAGAAGCACCTGAGAAAATAATTTTTCTAATACTATGATTTTCAAGGACAAACATATTTCCTTGAGAGTCAAAAACTATGTCCCTTGGACTCTTAAATGTAGCTTCATCAACTGGACCGTTATTTCTACCGTGTTCTCTTTTTTCATTAGCCCATACCGTCGCTTTACCAGCTGCATTTATTTTTATAATGTTGTTATGCCATGCAGCGGTAATGTATGCATTACCAGACGAATCGAAAGTCATTCCGGTTGGACCTTCAATTCTAATACTTAATTTATCTTGCTCACCCTCCCAGTGACCATTATCTCCGCCACCAGCCCAGGTAGTAACATTACCGTCAGTGTCAATCTTTCTGATCGCTCTATTTTCAGTGTCAGCAACATATATATTGCCTTGAGCATCAGTGGTCATATTTCTAATATTATTTGAAAATTCCGCTTCATCCGATTCTCCATCCACATAACCATTTCTTCCTTTTCCTACCCAATTAGAAACTGCATTAAGGTCTTTAGACTGGTAGTCGTTGCCGAACAGAGCAATTAAATTACCAGAGTCAGCAAAAGCTAAGTCTACAATAACAGGGAATAATTTAGTTTTTTGTATGGATGCCTCAATAGAAGCTTGACCACCAACTTCACTAATTGTACTTACATTATTAGCAATTGATAAAGAAACTTCAGGTTTTTCATCGTCACTAATAGTTACACTTACAGTGGTGTTTTCAGAATTTGAATCTATAGTTGCACCAGTTGCAGCTGCTAATTTTACAGAAAAGCTCTCTACGCTTTCATCAATATCGTCATTTACAGCAGTTAGTACAATATCAGCAGATGGATTTCCAGCACTAATAGTAAAGTTTCCATTTGATAGATTTGAAGTAAAATCTGCTCCGGCTCCCGTAAGGGTAACACCAGATGAGTTGGTATCTTCAAAAGTAATTCCAACTGTTGTATCAGAGTCAGACGTAGCTGAAGAATACTCAATTACATAACGTCTAGTATCTCCATTTCTACCACTATGCCAAGAACCATCAGAGTGCAACCAAGCACCTTTTCTGTTTGGATGCTCATTTTTTTGCCAATTATCTCTCCATGCCTCAAAACCTGAAACCATGTCATTTTTCCAACCCCACTCGTCATTATCCTCGTTGTATTCGTATCCAATCCAGTGATTTAACCATCTGTTGTCGTCTCTTTGGTAATCAGGGTCGTTTTTAAAAATACCATCCACAACCGCTTCTTGTTCACCAGCAGAAGTTATAATAGCCAATTGTCCACCAAGTTCAATAGCTCTAGCATGTGCATCGCTGAAATTAAGATGACCATATTCATTATGGTTTCTCGAACTGTAATATTTGGAACCATTGTATTCACCTAAATAATAATAACCAGGTTTTTCAGAAATATCCATATCGGTTTTAGAACTCGAATAAACATCAGAAAGAGAAACCTTAACATTTAATGTTCCTGCTCCTTTTTCCTCTAAAATATCATCTGAGGCAGAAATTTTCACTATTGGCGCTGCATCTTCACTAAGGACAGTTGCATTAACCACAGAAAAATCACCAACACTGTTCGAAGCATTTGTGACACTTGATACTGCAACTGAAATGGATTCACCAGGCTCGTAAATAATATCATCCATTCCACTTAAAGTAATTTTTCCACTAGTTTGACCAGCAGGAATTATAATTTGTGGAAGAAGCTTGATTTCCCTAATCTTGTGAGCATCTTCATCTGAAATATAAAGTGAAGAGCTACTAGCTGTGATACCTAGCGGTCTTTTAAATCTCGCGGATTCAAATGAACCATCAGTGTGTCCGTAGGAATCTACTTCTCCAGCCAATGTTGAAACCGTGCCTTCACTGACATCAATAAATCTAATTCTTGGACCTTCACGTTCAGCTACATATAAATCTCCACTTGCGGTTATATGAAGACCAGCTGGTTGTCTGAATCTTGCATTAACTAGCGATCCGTCTTCATCACCCCATCCAGAGCCAGCAAAAGTTGAAACTGTTCCATCAGGTGCAACTTTCCTAATTCTATGATTGTGCCTGTCTGAAACGTAAATATTGTCGTTAGCATCAATAGCGATACCATTTGGATGTCTGAATGCAGCATCCACTCCAGCACCATCTGCAAATTCGTGACTTCCTGAACCTGCAAGAGTGGTTACACTTGCCTCGCCACTAGAAGCATCGAAAGTTACCTTTTTAACTTTTTCAGCACCTCCGTCAATAACAATTAAGTTTCCAGAGGAATCAAATGCCATTGCATCAATACTTCGGAACTGCGCCTCTAATTTACCTCCATCATTGTCTCCGTGATCCCCATTACCAATTACAAGAGTAACATTTCCATTAGTGTCAATTTTAGATATTCTATGTCTACCATTTTCACCAACAAATAAATTGCCACTGGAGTCAAAAACCAATGCTTCAGGACGTACAATTGCAACTTCCAATTTAGATCCCTCTTCCCTATCATGCCCCCAATCTCCATTACCGGCAAAAGTAGTAACAACACCAGACGGGGTAACCATTCTAATCACATTATTTTCTCTGTCAGCAACATACAAGTTGCCACTTGAATCCACAGCTAATCCATTTGGTTGACGGAACTTTGCAGTATCGCCTGTTCCATCAGAGTAACCTCCATTGGATCCAGCAAGTGTCGAAACACTAGAAAGTTCAGCGATTTCATAATCCTCACCTAAAGTGGCAGTATCAGATCCTCCAGAATTAATTGTTAATCCAAGAGTTGTTGCAAATGGTTTAACATTGTCAATAGAAGCAGAAATAGCTAGAGTACCATCTTTTTCATTAAAGGTTGAATCGGACGGAGCTGCAAGAGTAACAGTCGGATTGTCATCGTCATTAATTTTTATTGTTACGGCATTTTTTGAACCTATATCTCCATTATTACCAGCTGAAGTAATGGTGTAGGTAATTGCATCTGCTCCCTCATCGTCATTATCAGACTTTGCTGAAACAGAAACCGTAGCTGTTGTTTCTCCAGCGGGAATAGTGATGGGAGCAACTGTTGGATAAGTAAACTCATCCGTTGCACCTGTTACAGTATAGGTAACTTCAGTAGGTAGTGATGAAACTGTTCCACTGAATTCAATTATAAACCTTCTGTGGTGGTTGTTTGGCAAATCATTCCATCTTCCGTTATTTAAAAGTTCTGTGTAATCTTCACCACCAGCGTTGTCTGGTTGTCCATTATTCCAATTGGTGTAGCTTGAATCACTACCGTTAACCCATTGGAAATCCCCTTCATTCACAGAGTCGTGGTATCCCATCCAAAAACTATTCCATCTATAATCATCAGGAATATTATCATTTACCCAAGTATTTTCAGAAGAATCATCTAAAACTAATAAATATCCACCGGCAGAGGTTGCAATTTCATTTGCTTTGGTCCAACTCTCGTGGTCGTAAGACATGTAATATTTGTGCGTACCAATACTACCAAGATAAGCATAGTCTTTTTTCAATCCAGGGCTCATATCAAGTCTAGCACCTGATTCAGATGCATCCCCTAGTTGAAAAGTTAAAATTGTAGAGTTATTACTTCCAGATTCATCGATTGAAGCTTTTGCAGAAGTAACTTGAACCATTGGTTTTGCATCGTCACTGTTTATTGTGACGGTCTCTAGCACAACTGAGGAATCAAATGTTAATAAAGGAGCCTGAGAAACTTTTAATTCAACTGTTTCCGCATTTTCATAAGCTGTGTCGTCATTAATATCGAATGTAAATGTACCTGTTGTTTCCCCTTTTGGAATTCTTAATTTTGTTGCAAAGTCAATTTTTCTTAAACTACCATTACTGTTTTTTTCTTGAACAAAAATTAGCTCACCAGATGAGTTGTAAAACAACTCGGAGGGTGTATCAACTTTTGCAACATTTGTGAGACCATCGACAGTTCCTGGGTCCCCTGGGTTATCTACAATTAGAGTAAGCTCACCAGCTCCAGTAATCGGTTTAGCATTGTTTGTTTCAGCTTCCCCACCGGAAATTAAATAGATTTGGTTTCGATCCGGTGCAGAATAATATATATTATTGTTTCCATCAATTGTCAAGTCTCCAGAATGCCAATCATTCTGTAATATAGTAGTTACTGCATCTCCATCGATGTCAATTTTTCTTATTTTTCCATATTGTCGTACAAATAAATCACCATAAGAGTCCACATCTATTCCTCTTGGTCCTTCAAATCTTGCATTAGCTAATGTACCGTCTTGATATCCCCAATCTCTATCTCCAGTAAGAGTAGAAACTGTTTGATTTTGAAGATTTATAGTTCTAACAGCGTTATCGTCAATTAAATATAATTTATGGCCATCATTAGAAATCGCTATATCTTGAATGTGTCTAAATGTTGCTTCAGAAAAGGAACCGTTAGTAAAGTTTTCGTTCCATTGATCTGATCCTGCAATGTAGTACATGATATTATTTCCTAAGTCTAATTTTCTAATAACTCTTTCGTCATAGAAATAAATTACATCAGCAGGGCTTGTATTGCTATCGCTGTCTGTTGCGTGATAAGAGTAGGAACTAGCCTTATCAATGACCATTTTACCAATTCTTCTAAATTTTGCTTGAATCGCTAGCTCAGGCTCGGTTGAATAATTACAACATTCACCAGATCCAGCAACAGCGGTTTTAATTCCTTCAGAGTTTACTTTATAAATAGTCCTTTCCTCCCCTACATAATAATCACCACTTGTAGCTTGAACAGCCCCTTGGGGTCTTTGAAAGCCAGAGGCGATAGTTGTTAAATAGGTATCATCATTGGTTTGGTAATCATCGCCGATTGTTGCAGTTCCTGAAAAATTAAGCGTAATATCAGTATCAGTTGGTCTAGTATTGGCTAGTGTTGCTGTTAGAGTAACGCTTCCACTTGATTCATTAACAGTATCGTTGTTGGCAGCTAGTGTGAAAGTTGTATTTTCATTATCAAGTAGTTCCAAAGTAACAGATTTTTGACTTTCCTTAAGTCTTGCATTAGAAGAAACATTCGATGCTGTCAAAATGATTGTTTCAGTATTTTCAGCGACAGCATCTCTAACCTCTGTAATTAGTATTTCAGTTGAAGAATCTCCAGATGCAATTGTATGATTGGTAGCATCTATTGTATAATCAGCACTGGAAGTAGCTGTACCACCTGTACCAACAGTAAATGTAATATTTTCTGTTGCTGTCTCGGCATTATCGTATTCAACAATAAACCACCTATGATTATTTGTACTAGTCCTATTTTTAATGTAGGAATCATTAGTGTACCAGTCACCAAAGGAATCATCTAGAGAAATACCATTTGATGAATTTTTGTACCAAGACCAAGTATCATTTGTTCCGTCATTATTAGCGTCTGATCTATTTTCCCACAATGGAAAATTATCAGCAACAGACGCTCCAGTGACCCATTTCCATTTATTGGTATTTATGTTGTCTGAGGAAGGGGGTAATTGAATATCGTAACTCAACCCTAAATGAACAGTGTGATGTCCTATACTACTTTGAGCATCGATTAATGCTTTTACACCCGCTCTTTCCGCTTCAGATTCAAGAGTTAGTAAATATCCTCCTCTCGAAATAGCTATATTTTTAGCATCTCCCCAACTTTTATGATTTTGTTTCCAGTAATAATATTTATGACCTCCGTAATTACCTAAGTAAATAAATCCTTGGGTATTTTCTTCTCCTTCACTAACTGCAGGGGCATCCATATCTCTTCTACTTGAATAAAAATCATTACTAACAAGTGTAGCTATTACTTTTTGAGTTGCTACAGAACCACTCGAGGTTTCTGAGATAGTAGAGGAAGAAGAAGTTAAAATTACTTGAGGTTTAGAAACATCGATTCCGTTTACTGTAATTGAATATTGCTTAGAGACAACATTTACACCATCTGAAACTTCAATAGTAAAAGAGTCAGATTGAGAACCTCCAGATAAATCGGCTGTAGTGTCATTGAAATAAGTAAAAACATTTCCTTCAAAGAGTAAAGTTCCATTTGATGGATCTCCTATTACTTTGAAAATAAGATCCGCCAACTCCGTTTCAGCATCGGAAGCAGGAACGTCAAAAGTTTTTTTATCATACTGATCCACAGCCAATGTCAAACTTCCTAGGACAGGAATGTCATTTACAGAATTTAAACTCACCTTAACTTTACCAATTTCGCTCAGAGCAGTTGAATTAGTGTCTAAATTATTACTTGAGTCGGTTGGAATTGTATTGCCTGTAAATGCATGGAATTGAAACAAATCAGTTTTAGATTCTCCTCCACCATGTACGTAAGTAATATCACCAGAAAATATTTTTGGCAAGTCCGAGGATGCAATTACTGTACCATTTAATGTTAATGTTCCACTACTTGGAAGTTGTGTAATTGCTAAACTAATATTTTCACCTTCCTCATCTTTTGCATTGTTTGTAAGATTTATTGTATTGCTAGCTCCTTCATCTATTCTGAAGGAAACAGGTGTTACAACTGGTTTGTCGTCAGCTAGAGTTACAGTGATGGATATAGTTGCTGGAGCACTATCTGAATTTCCATCATTTGCTACGATTTTAAATGAGTCATTGTTTATATGAACGCCATCGTGAGTGTATATAAAACCGCCTGTTGAGGAAACCGAAACGTTACCATTTGTTGGCTGTGTAACTAAGGAATATTTAAGTGCGGAATTTTCTGGGTCAGTCCCTGCAAATGATAAAGCAACATTTTCAGCACCTTCACTAACCGTGTACGACTGATCAGATGCAACTGGCGAATCATTAACTGCTGTAACAGAAATACTTGCTTTCAGATCTGTTATTGTAAAATCCCCATCTGAAACGCTATAATTAAAACTATCCGAAGTTGTTTCTCCTCCGTTGTGTACATAAGTGAAAGTACCATCATTATTATCTGAAAGAACCCCATTTTGAACAGTTGCTGAGGATAATGCGGAGATGATAATAGCTGTTTCAGGTGAATCTGAATCCTTGTAAGACGGAGTGAAAGTAACGGACCCTCCCTCGGCAACAATAATTTCTGAACCAGATGAAGTTGGAGCATCATTAACATTTGTATTTTTAATTACAACAAAAGTAGATTTACTCTGGTTGTCATTTGCATTTTTTATTCGGTAAGTAAAAGTATCTATTCTATTTTCTGATCCATCGTGAACATAAACAAAGCTGCCATCTTCAGCTAATGTCAAAATACCGAAAGCTGGTTTAGTATCTAATACAGCCTTGACAGGGAGACCATTGGATTCAAAATCCCCAGCTAATATTCCAGTTTCTTTATCAACAGTTAAAGTTCCTCCCTCTGTAGTTGAATAATAATCTGGTTTAGCATAAATATTTGCAAATTCAATGGTAACTGTAGCTTCTGATGAATTAAACTCTCCATCAAATACGGCATAAGTAAAAGAATCAGTCGTAGTATTATTTCCAATAGTAACATCGGATTTAATTTGATAACTAAAAGAACCATCCTCATTTATTACGACATCTCCATATTGTGCTGAAGTTTGCCCAGTTAGAGTTTTAAGATTTGAAAAATCAGAATCTAAGTCAATATCGTTACTTAAAAGTCCCGTTTCTTTTGGAACTTCAATTTTTGGATAAACAGTTGTACCATCAGTGGTGACTGTGGCTGTTTTCTGTATGAAATATGTATCATCTTTAGCAGTAGGAGCATCATTTACTCCATTAACGTTTACGGTAACTTCTCCACTTGCAGTAAGAGTTCCATCAGAGACACTATATGAAAAAGTATCCTTAAAATTTTCTGTTCCATCATGCTGATATGTAAAAGTTCCGTCTTTTGCAGCAGTTGCTGTTCCGTAAGTTCCTTGACTTGATATATTAAAAGTTAAAACATCCGTGGTATTATTATTAGTAGTTGCTGCGTAATTAATTTCTGCATCAGTAGCTCCAAATGATTGTGACTGAGACGTTCCACCCTCTGAAACACTAATAGTCAAATCTGGAGCAATAGGCATATCATTAACATCTGTAACTGTAATTGTAATGGTTTGTGAACTAAAAGAATTTACGTCGTCAGACTCCCTAACCCTAACAACTATTCTATCTGAATCCGCTTCACCACCACCATGAACATAAGTTCCTGAACCCGTACTTTTGTTAATTAAAAATGTACCTTGAGTTGGAGGAGTAGTAACTTCATAAACAAGTGTAGCTCCTTCTGTATCAGTACCGGAAACCACCAGAATTACTGTTTCACCCTCATTTATTGTTTTGGTTGCTGTTGAAGTTACACTTGGCTTATCATTTACAGGGGTAACAATAACAGTTACTGTTGCAGCTGGACTTGCCGAATTATCACTTCCAGTCACGGTAAAGGTAAATGAATCTGAGGTGCTTTCTGCTCCATTGTGGACATAAGTAAATGACCCATCATTTTGTATGGTTACGGTTCCATTTTTAGGAGTTGCCGAGACAGAAAAGGAATTTGCACTTTCTCCAGTCAATTTACCGCTGTAAGTACCACCTTCTGCTACAATAAATGTGGCATCATTTGCTGTTTGAGCTAAAATAAATGAAGAAAAGGTTAATAAGAGGAGGGAAAATATTTTTTTCATATCAATTAATTATATACAGATATTTGCACATACTTCAATTTGAAGAAGGGCAATTATATCTGTAAGAGGGTTAAATTATGTATAAGCTTTTATTTAAATTAAACAGTTTAAAAATGGGCCAAATAGCCCACATTTTATGTTATTAAATATATACAAAAAAATTAAATTTTAAAAAAAAACACAAAACATTCTTTAAAGAATTTTTTGTGTTTTTTTAAATGGTATGAAGTTTTTCTAAAAAAATTACTATCTGTTCCAAAGATCTTGTTCGAAATTTAATATTTCATCCTTAATTCTTTGAGACTCAAGAATATAGTCTAATCCTTTTCTTTTGTACGCTTCAATAGCTCTATCTCCGTACAAGTTATCTTCCTTAAATATATAAGAGCTAAATCTTCTTGAGAGAAGCAACTGATCAAAGGAAATTCTATTGGTATTACTAGTGTCATTAAATACTAACTCAGTGTGCAAAATTTTTCTAATGCTGGGATACCATATCCAAAAAAGCTTGGTATTCATTTCCTCATCATCAGGATCTTTAATGTTTTTTCCAATTGGTTGAAGACCAAGTAATCTATACATCAATTCACCTCTTCTTTTGTCAAAATACCACATTCCTTTAATATTGTATGCCGTTATGTCGGACGATCCAATTTCGGCAGGATAAACTTCCCCGTCACCAAAATCTAATTCAGTCTTAACACTTTCCAGAATTTCGTTACCTGGCATTAAATCTCTAAAATTATCGTTTCTTGAATTATAAACTCTAGTAATTTTACCGTTTAGAATGTTTTCTTTTAAAACTCTCCAAAGAGATTTTCGACTATTCTCATATAAATCATCCTCTAAAGGAAACAGCAAACTGAAATTTAATCTTTCGTTAAGGTCTATTTTTTCATAAACAATTTTTGACCACAAGATATCTCTGTCATCAATAAATTCATATTCCAAGAAAGAATCCATATCGTCCTGTAACTGATCAATATTTTTTATACCTATTTCATCAGGTGTTGCAGCATTTAATATGTTTGATTGAGCATAAGCTGGTCCTGTTGCAAGGAGTAAAAATAAAAAACAATAAAAGTGTAAAAATCTCATTCTAATTAACAATAATAATAAAGTTTTCAACTACATAATTTGGAGTGATTGTATCTCCATCCTTAGAACTCGCTTTGATATTTGAAATGATTACGGCAGTTCCCTTTCCAGCACTTTTCACATCTTTTACAGCATCAGAATTGGCACGAACTTTATTTCCTTTTACAGTTTTAACAGGAAGGTTTCCAACCTTGATATCAAAACCAGTAACAATAATTGAATAATCGTAAAGAAAGTCTTTAGGTTTTGCTCCAGTTACCACACCATTTTGTAACAATGTTTTTCCAATAGAACCACCTGTCTCAATTACTTTACCCATACCTGTAACTGAGCCTTTTCCAGGGGGAGGAGCTAATATTCTGAATGTTCCTCCATTGAAATTTTTTCTGTTTCCATTTAAAACTCCAGAAACATTAACTTTCATTTCTTTTGCTTTCGGATTGGATGGTTGGGCAGCCCATCCTTTTGCAGTTCTTGAAAATTTTGCATTAGCACTAGAGGGCACAATAGTGTTAGAAGCCACACCAGGTATTGAAATTGAAACTGGATTTTTAAGCCCTCTGTAAAAAACTTTCATGTTATCAGCAGAAACAACTGCAGAGTTTGGTTCTCTAATTATTACTAATTTTTGAGTAACAGGAATTGAAACTAACTCTTGGGTGTCAGCATTTTTTTTCGACAACGTACCTGTCAAATCGTAAGTGCCTGGGCTTGAAATTCTCTTTTTCAAGACTACCTTACCATTTTCAATAAAATATTCATTTTCATTTAGAGGATTTCCGTTAAGAAACAACTCCACCTTGTCCGGTTTGAAACCTTCATCCTTTTTACCCATAACAATTGCAGCATCTACCACATCAGTAGTATAATAAACAGGTTTAGTTGTCTCAAGTAAAGTCTGAAAAGTATTAAAATTATTTCCTTTACCAGAAATTGAAGTGATTATTTCATTTAAAACTTTGTTTTCAATATATCTAATATCAGCCTGTATTTTAGTAAGCTTTGCAAGAGATGCTACTACAGGAAATCCAAAAAAGTTATAGTTCAAAAAGTTTTGAGAAGTACCCTCACTATTAACAACTGTCTCCGTGTAGGCAAATCTTGTTTTTAAATTACTTTTAGTGGAAGAGAAATCGTATTCAATAAATACACCGTCTTCACCTTTTGTTCCGTCTAATGCTGTCCTAGCAATTTTAGATTCTTCTTCCAAAAACACTATTTCATCCATAATTTTAGTGATTTTTCCAGGAAAGTCTTTAAATTTTTCAAGGAATTGCTTACCCTTAGTAGTAAGAAATTCTCCCTCAAAAAACATATTATCTAAAACTTCGGATTTATCCATTTCTTGATACGCAGTAACTTCAAATTCTTCTCCAGTTTCTTTATTGGTTACCATTTTAAGATACTTATTCTTAACACCCTCTTCACCAACAATTAGTGAATCTTTAATCCCTTGAATGAAATTGAAAAAAGCGTCAGCTTCGTCCTGCATTTCAGTGACTTTGCTTGCAGCAATCTTATAATCCAGAGAATTTGCGTTTGATTGTATAGTACCATATGCCTCTTTAGAAGAATCATGTAACTCAGTTATAGATGACTGTAAATCATCATTCAAAATTCCAATAGTGGCAAGAACCTCTTTTCCAATATTTAATGCAAGCATAGCAATAAACACGAGATACATCATGTTTATCATTTTCTGTCTTGAGTCTAGTTTTCCAGCCATATAATTTTATTAATTGTTCATAGCATCCAACACCCCTCTGTATTTGGTATTAAGTTGAGATACTTTATTTTTCATTTTAGCTAATTCTTCATTTAATCCTTCAGGAACATGCATTTCACTTGTAGAAGAATTTACTTGAATTAAGTGAGAATTCAAAGATTCGTAAAGCTTATTAATTTCGCCTAATTTTACAGAACCGGTATGAATGTTAGCGTTATACTCACTCATATGCTCGTTCATGTCATTAGGAACATGAAGAGCACCAATTGACTTACTTGCAGCGGTTAAATCTTCATTCAATTTAGTAATTTTAGAAATAGATGTTGCTACAGCTTTGGCAAGTTCATGAGTTTCTACTTCAAGTGTTTCGATATCATCACCACTTTCAAACCCATCCGGATCTATTGTCATGTATCCCTTGACACCAGAAATACCAAAAATTACAGCTTCGGTAATAAGACCAGCAGTTAGCCATACATTTCCAGGGAAAATAAAATCACCATGTGTTATTTTTAAAAGTGCACCTACGATTACAACTGAGGCACCCAGTCCAAAAAATAATTCTAATATGTTGTCTGGGATAAAAAATCTTTTGTGTTTAATTGTTTTCATACTTATAATTTTTAATATTTATGTTTTATGTTGTTTAAATTTAATACTTATTATTATTATTTACTAAAATATTTTATTTGGATTATCATTTATTCCAATGTCTTCACCCAAATAATCTTGTACTGTTCTAAATCCAATGTAGGATCTCTTTTCGTCTTTATACTCATAATCACGAGCACTAACTCTTAAAAAATATGCAATGTCTTTCCATGACCCACCTCTAATAACCTTTCGAAGATTTGTTGAATCAGCAACATTAGGATTAAGTCCAGAATCAAAATTGTAAGCTCCCTTGTCGTAGGAGGAATCTGTCCATTCAGAAACATTTCCTGCCATATTATATAGACCATAATCGTTAGGCCAATATGATTTAGCTTCTACAGTGTAAAGAGCATTGTCGGAGGCATAGTCTCCTCTATTTGGTTTGAAATTAGCCAGAAAACAACCTTCCCCA
>Ga0315315_10004301_pt1 | contig 13124 bp, 14 predicted proteins | sample M140m3416metaG_FD_203699 | JGI IMG/M metagenome (GOLD analysis project Ga0315315, IMG submission 203699) | Ammonia-oxidizing marine archaeal communities from Monterey Bay, California, United States - M1 40m 3416 | ecosystem: Environmental > Aquatic > Marine > Intertidal zone | place: USA...
ATAAATTATATAATTTAATAGATTAATACATTTTTTTCTTTTTTTTAATAGTCAAAAGTATATTCTCATATACAATTATTTATCATAAAAACACTCACTCAGAAATTTAGGTTTGAAAACTGTTAAAAAAAGAAAAAATATCTACACAACCTAGGTAAATTAAAAACTAAACACCTTTTTTAATGAAGGGTCTTTATGTAGGACTGAAAAAAAAGAACTAAAGTATCTAATTTTAAAAAGGTTTAGGTCTTTTTATGTAACCATATTATAGGGTTACAATGGATGACAAAAACGACCAAAAACGACTAGTAAATTATCATTGTGAAAGTTGTGACTATACAACGTGTGATTTTAGCAATTGGAAAAGACATATTAAGACGAAAAAACACAAAAGGTTACATATGGTTACAAAATGGTTACAAAACGACTACAAAACGACTACTGAAACGACTAAAAAGGCCCACATATGTGAATGTGGAAAAAAATATAAACATAGACAAGGATTATGTAGACATAAAAAGAAATGTTCTTATTATAATGAAGAAGAGGAAGAGTGTTCAGCTCTTTCAAATACTAATACTAATACAATAGGAGGTATCGACAAAGATGAATTGATTTTAAAATTGATAGCACAGCAAGGCGAATTAATAAATGCTATAAAAAATGGAGGATTAGGAGCAGGACAGACGGTTGGTCAAGAAGGAATGGGTATACATGGAAATAATAACAACCAGATACAAAATAATTTCAATATACAACTTTATTTAAACGAAGATTGTAAAAATGCAGCTTCTATACAAGATTTTGCAAAAAAATTAAAATTAACTATGGAGGATCTAACATTAATGAAAGAAAATGAGCCAAAAGCAATGGTAAATATTATTACTAAAAACCTAAAAGACTACACGCAATATGAAAGACCAATTCATCATCATGAAAAGAAATGGTATATAAAAGATAAAGAAGAAGGATGGGATCAAGAGGGAGATAAAGATGGATCTAGGCTAGTTGAACATGCAAAAAGAGGTGTATCCCAAAAAGCGGGTTCTGTATATGTAGATAATAATCCTGATTGGTTAACAAATCAAAAGAAAGGTGAAGAGTTTGCAGAATGTATGTCTGTAGCTATGAAGGATGTGTCTGATAGAAAAACTAATAAAATACTTAAAAATGTATTAGTCTCATGTGAAGCAGGAAAAGAATAATTTATAAGGGTATTTCTCTCTATAAATTATTTCCAACCTATCAATAAGATGTCAGAAGTTATACATAAAAGTTATGTTCAAGGTATTAAGAAACTTCCTAATAAAGATAAAAATCAAAACAAAGAGAGAAAATAAACAAAAATATTAATTTCTACTAGATTTGTCCTGAATCCTTCTGAGCAAATCTTGATTATAAATAAGATTTCCAGATGGTTTATAAGAATCTATATCTTTATAATCTTTATTACCATTCTTTTTGTTAACAACAACATTTTTATTTTTAAGTCCAAGAAGGAGAGAATTGGGGTCGGAATTGTCAACATAATTATTGTCATTGTGTTGTTCATTTTTAATTTTCTCATTACCAAATCCATCAATAATAATTCCGGTTTTCTTTTTGATTTCGTCTCTAACATATCCAGGCATCCAATGTTTCCATGCAATAAAAAGAAGGTTAGGGTGTGTGTAGCGTACAACAAATCCATTATCCCTTAATTTATCAATTAAGTAGGCAATGCAAGCGCCGTTATCATATCTTGGAACACCAATGATCATTTCTGGAACAAGATACCAACAGTGTTGTTCATTAGTTTTAATTCTAGAAACATATTTGATTCTATCATGTATTCTTTTAAGTATTTTGTTATAGACTGCAAGAGTATTCAAGTCACTTTGTTTTTTCTTTTCATAAAGTTCATCAAGGTTAAGTTTAATGTCATTGTTGTCGTCGCCAAGAGTAAATATAGTATCCATAATTAAAAAATGTTCAGAAAAAAACTTATTAAATAGCACGAATATATTATATTAGTAATGCCAATACAGCATATAGTAATTTGCGGTGGAGGACCAACAGGATTTTTATCATATGGAGCTTTAAGAAAATTACATGAGGAAGGAGTGTGGAATAAAGATGAGCTGAAATCAATATATGGTAGTTCAATCGGAGGTGTGATAGCATTAATGATTAATTTAGCATTAACATGGGAAGCACTGGATGATTATTTAATAAAGAGACCATGGGTAAAAGTATTTGATAAAATAAGTGGTGATATATTAGATTTTATAGAGAATAAAGGGATAGATGGAATAGAATTAGCAAAAATAGTATTGGAGCCTTTATTGAGAGCTCGTGATTTAACGTTGGAAGGGACCTTAAAAGATTTATTTGATAAGACAAAAATAAAACTAGTATTAACAGCAACAAATGTAAATGGAAGTGGAAAAAGATTAATACCAGAGTTATTAAATTATAAAACATATCCAGATATGAAAATATACGAAGCAATGGCAATAACGTCAGCATTACCAATGTCATTTAGGCCAGTCTTTTATAAGGATAATTGTTATATAGATGGTGGTTTTATGCATAATTATCCAGTATCTCAATGTTTAGAAGAAGAATCGATAAAGGATACTGAATTGTTAGCTATAAATAATAAATGGAACATTGTTTATCCAGTATTAACTTCGGAAACAGGAATAATGGAATATTTAAAGTTTTTCACACGTAGAGTGCATAATACAGTAGATTCTAGTTCAGAACAACCAAATATAACAAACGAAGTAATATGTGATGCAGCAGGTTTATCAGAAATAAGTGTTTGGATAGAAACCTTTACAAAACAAGAAATGAGGGAAGAGTTAATAGAAAGAGGAAAAGAAGCTGCTGCAAAATGGTTAGAAGATAGAGAATTAGAAATAGAATAATATTTATATTACTGAAATGTAAATGTTTATTTAAGTGAAGCCTCTAAAAATTGGATAAGTGTATCCATCTGAGGCTTTGCATCATATTCGATGACTTTTCCTTTGTAAGCAAGTTTAATAGTAGGATAACCATCTACATTGAACTTGTCAGCTGTTTTAGTATCATTTTCACAATTAATGTCAATAACATTAACTTTAACGCCGTTAATAGCACCTCCTTTAGATTCAATATACTCCTTAAGTTTCATAATAACGGGTGAAGCTTTTTTACAATGAGGACACCAATCAGTATAAAAATAATAAAGGTCTGCACCGTATCCGGTATCAACTTTATTTTGTTGGATGAACTCTTTGTTGGGAACATAAGCAGCATCCATTCTAGGTTGGACGTAATTACGATAAGTATATATGGCTGCAGCAATAAAAATAATAGCAACGAAAAGTATCGCTAAAAACTTTTTATTAGACAGCACATTCATGACACCATTCTTAATCTGATCAATCATTTATAGTATATTATGTGATAAATGATTGATATTGTTTAACGAACAATATCTAAAGGAATGATGCTAAATAATCTTAGTAATGATATTCAGAGGTTCTGATGGCAAACTTTACGAAATTAATAAACGTGATTATTTAACAGAAAAAGATTATAATAAAGCAATAATATCAATAAAATCTGAATCTACTCGACATAATTCTGTTAATATAAAAAAAGAGATCATCGACATAATTAAAACAGCAATGAGTAAGTAGAGTATAAAATAGTAATGACAAGAAGAATACATACAGTGCAACTCATTAATGTATTCTTTTTGAAATCAGAGTATTTTGGATTGATAAGGATATCTGGTTTGTCAATAATTAGATTTTTGACTTCTATTCCAAAAAAATAAAATGCTCCGCATAGCATAACAATACCGGAAAGTTTTACTAATTTAGATGTAATATTTCCTAGAATTCCCTTTGTAAAAGTGGCAAGAGCAATTATTAATAATCCACTTGTAATGTACATACAAACATCTTTAGTATTTTCAGCAAATTGCATAAACTCAGTCATAGTATATAATATTTGGAAATATGTTTTTCTAAATATACATTAATGAAGACGCGTAAAAATATAAAAAAAATACGAAAAAATAAGAAAAAGAGGGTTTTTACAAAAAAACATTGGAAAAGTCCAGATGGTATGCTCACTACAGTATGGGGACCTAGTATGTGGCATTATCTTCATACAATGAGCTTTAATTATCCGATTAAACCTACAAAGAAAGAAAAAAAACATTATAGAGATTTTATATTAAATCTACAAAATGTATTACCATGTCGTTATTGTAGATTGAACTTAAAAAATAACTTTAAAGCGCATCCATTGCGTATGTGTGATATGAAAAATCGAAATACTTTTTCAAGATATATTTACAAATTACATGAAGTTATTAATAAAATGCTGGGGAAAAAATCTGGATTAAGTTTTTGCGATGTTCGAGAAAGGTATGAACACTTTAGAGCCCGATGTACTGAAGAAAACCCCAAATTATTTAAGTTTAGAAAGACACATAAAAAGAAACATAAGGGTTGTACTGAACCATTATATGGTAAAAAGGCAAAATGTATAATAAAAATTGTACCACATGATCAAAAATGTAAAACTTTAGAAATAGATGAAAAATGTATTAAGAGGCGTTCTTAATTATAATCTAAATATAAATTATAATTATGGCACAAACAAAAGATGAATTTATCAAACAATGTGCAGAACAACAAGGTGTCCGCAGTAACTATCAACGAACATTTTGTGAAGCTGTAAAAGGAGCTGCATCTGAGATGGAAGGCACTGTGCAAGTTTTGGCCCAGGGAGAACAATCACTTTGGGCAAAAATGGACATGATGTCACATGTTGATAAGGATATATTTTTATCTTCTATGATACAATTTATTGCTATTAAAACATTTTTTTTTCCCAACAAAGATTATTGCATTGCTGAATTAAGATCTGTATGCGGCTTGACGGATGAAGATGAACAAAGAATTAAAAGGTTATATGATATGATTGATACGGTAATGGTCAAATCTCCTGGACCGAACTTCTCGGCCGAAACACATCGTGTCATTCGGCAATTGCATGAGTATGGTGCGGAAGTGACCAAATTCAATTCTGAGAATCAACAAGCATGCGTAAAAAACAGAGAAGTCCAGCAGCATCTCCCGCAGCAGAAGAGGAGGAGGACGTCCGGTGGCGGAAAATACAAACAAAAGGGAGGGTTTGGTTGCAGTACAGCTGGACGAAACACTATGTCATATATTTTAGCAGCTGGTGTAATTTCAGGATTGGCGATGGGAGGAATGGCGATTACCGGACATTTGCAAAAATTAGCAAGTTTACTAACAGGTTCTTTTGCCGCAAAAAATCTTGTGGATGTTTCTCATTGCGCAGGATGGTGGCCTTATACAAAAGATTATATGTGGTCATGGGTGTATGCCGGTCATGCTTCCTGTGATATGCTTACAGTACAGAACGACCCTGGAATAACATGGCTAACAACAAGTTTGGTCGGATGGACTACAGCATTTCTTGGCGCAGGCGCTCTTTCAATTACTGGAATTAAAAACTTAATGCGTCGTTATGTTGTTGATAAGTTATGTGATAGAAATTTCAAGCCTAGCTCAAGATTTGCTCTACCAGCCGCTCTCCCGGTTGATGGGCTCTCACCAGAGCGCGCAAATGCAATGCAGGCTTTATCAATTAGAATAATGTCTCAAGCAGAGGCGCAATTGGGTAATCCTGATGTTACTGCTGAAAAAATTAGAAGTATTGGCTTTGTTGACGGCGTGGCGGCGACACATGAATTAAGGATTCGTTTTCCTGAAGCACAAAATACAAATATGGGTAATGCTGATGGACCATCTCGTGAGGTGTGCAATCATGCGGAAATGAGCGTTGTACAGATTGGGACAGACCTACCAGCAGACGGAGAAACAAGAGCAGCGACACCACAAGAAAAAAGGGTTTATTGTGAGGAAACAGTAAGAATATTACGAATGAGAGGACAAATATGGGTTGGAGCTGCAAATGCTGCTATAAAAGATAATTTTCCAGGCAATAATGCTGTAAATCAAAATGAGCAAGCCGCTCAAGCACAACAACAAGCTGCAGCAGCTGGGCAGGTTGTACAACCAACTATGCAGCAACTTCAAGATCAAATTGCAGCAATGCAGGCGCAGCTGGCTCAGCAAGGGCAAGGGCAAGGGCAAGTGCAAGGGCAAGGGCAAGGGCAAGTGCAAGGGCAAGGGCAAGGGCAAGGGCAAGGGCAAGGGCAAGTGCAAGGGCAAGGGCAAGGGCAAGTGCAAGGGCAAGGGAAAGGGCAACAGCAAGACCAAGGGCAAGGTGGTAGGCGACGAAAAAAGAGAAAGACTAAAAATAAGAAGAAAAAACGCCGTGGACGCAAAACTAACAAGAAACAACATAAAAAGAAGCACCACAAAAAGAAAGGAAAGAGAAAGACTGTAAAGAAGCACCACAAAAAGAAGGGAAAGAGAAAGACGCGTAAATACTAAATCATTATATAAATAAAATAATCTATAAAATGATTTACATACCAAAAGAACTAAAATCGTTTAATACAGGACGAGGCAAGTATTGGTCATTGTTAGCAGAATAATTAGGAACTTTCTTGCAATCAAATGATGGTTCAGGGCATCTTGCACACGGAGGGCATGGTTGACATGGTTCTTGTCTTGGACAAGTAGCTGATGAAGGGCATGCAGGGCATACTGGTGGAACAATTTGAGATTTCAGAATATATAAATCTTCATTACCGGAGGGTATTTGTGTACGAGGAATGCCTTGTGATGGGTCTACTGTAGGATAAGAATTGTTTTGAGGATAATAGTTAGGATCTTGTGGAGGAGGAATATATCCAGAACCGGATCCAGAGCCAGAACCGGACCCAGAGCCGGACCCAGAACCAGAGCCGGACCCAGAGCCAGAACCGGACCCAGAGCCAGATGTTCCAAAATAAGAGTCTCTTAGTCTACTATCGTAAACATCCACAGTATCACCAGCAGGAGCAACAAAAGAACTAACTTTATTATTATCAACTGTAGTTACGTAACCATTTTGTTTTTTTGTTCCAGTACTTGGTGAAGAATTGCCAGAAAAAACACTTTCAATATCTGTAACCCCATCACTGAATGCATTTTCAACGTCATTAATGACACCTTTACCACCCGATGAGTTATCTAACGGGACAGGGCTCCATGTGTTTGGATCTCCACCAATATTCTTTTTATGTTTTTTATGATGATGATGACCATGATGGTGTCTATGATTAGATGGAGGATAATTTTTATTAGGGTCATCAGTAGGCAAACCTTCTCTAGCTAGCTCAGCTTGATATTCATTGTAATCGGATTTAGCTTGTTTTTTTCCAGCTTCTTGTACCTCAAGTGCAACATCTTTTGAGGCTTTCATGCCTTCTCTAGTAGGGAAACATGAACCAATAAAGCTACATAAAATTAAGCTTCCAATTAATATAATAAATAGGTGAATAGCTCTCAACTTCATTATACAGTATAGTTGGAAAAAAGTTTATCGAGAAATTGATATAAATTATTAACTTGAATAAATATCAATAATATGTCAAGAAAACCGAAAGTACCACTAAAGAAGTATTTTGAATTAGAATCTTCGGAGATAGAGATTGGAATAGATGAAGCAGGCAGAGGCCCTATGTTTGGAAGAGTATATGCAGCAGCGGCAGTATTGCCAAAAACAGATGAGTTTAGACATGAACTTGTGAAAGATAGTAAGAAGTTTACATCTGAGAAAAAGATAATGGAAGCATATAATTATATAAAAGAAAATGCGATAGCATGGGGAGTAGCATATAGTAGCGAAGGAGATATAGATGTTTATAATATTAGAAAAGCGACTCATATGGCAATGCATAAGTCCATAGGACAAGTCATTGATAAGTTAGGCCTAAATAATGACTATCATCTCTTAGTTGATGGAAATGATTTCACTATTTACTCAAAATTAAGAAATAATTCTTTAATAACAGAGAGACATACATGTATAAAACATGGTGATGATAAATATACATCTATAGCAGCAGCATCAATAATAGCAAAAGTAGAAAGAGATAATTATGTAAGAAAGTTGTGTGAAACAGATGAAAGTTTAAATGAGAAATATGGTATTTTGAAAAACAAAGGATATGGGACAAGACAGCACATGGATGGTATTTTGGAATATGGAATAACAAAATATCATAGGAAAACTTTTGGTATATGTAAAAATTATCAAGTTAATTAGCTAGAACCAGAACATTAGAGAAAATCATCCATCCTAATAGCAATTTTGCAGAAAGAGATAAAATAACATACGATTTTTCTTTAGTGTATTTATTGAAATTATTACCTTTAATTAGCTCAATAAGTTGAACAACTCCAAAGGAGGCATAAAGTAGAAAAAGAGCAATAACAATTGCATAAACAAATGAAGGTGGTCCAGGAGTATCATTGTCTAGGCCAGATTTGATAGAACGAAAGAAAGCATGAAAAATAATACCATAAGCCCAACAAAATTGCAGCCAGCCAGTAATATGAATTAGCCATTTAATTTTTGTATCTTCAATAAACTCAACGGCTAATCCACAAAGTTGGCAAGCAGCAGTAAGAATAGCAATGGAAGTCAGCAGATTAATATCTGTAACACCATTGAGAACAGCAATAGCAAGAAGCATAATGCTAGCACTAATACTATATTCAATAAATCTGAGAGGGTTTTTATTAGCAGCAATCATATCATCGTATTTATAGCCAAGAATCGGTCCACACCAATTAGTCGATTCAGCTCCTAGTTGAAAAATGAAAGAGAGTACATGAAATGAAATGATAAGTAAGCCAAGATCAATACCATAACAGTAATCTTCATCACAGGAGACAGGTTTTGTGACAGTGGTAATACAAAAAGCTCCATCAGTGGTGTTAAATGTCCTGCTACCAAGAGGACAAGAAACATTGGAAGGTTTGTTAGTATAAGCAGAGAAGGTCTCAGTGAAAGGTACAACAACGGAGCTTTTACCAGAAAGTAAAAACAACATAGTTGCTGCACTAGCAAAGTGACCAAAAATAGCGAAGTAATTATATTTCTTGTAAGCATAGTCGTTTGTGTCATGAGTATTCATTGATATAATAATTATGTATGTTATTTTAAGTAGATTAGTTAAATATTTTATCACGGTTTATGCTAACAAAGTATTTCAAGAAATATTGCAACGAGTACTTGTAGAGAACCAACAATTAAAACAAAGAGTTCTTTCCCCACAAGCAACATAATCGCATTTTTTAGGTCGCGTATTATCCCATTGGATAGTTAAATGACAAAGATCACATTTAACTATAGCATCTTTTCTCAAAAATGAGAATATTTCTCTAAAAATATCTTTATTATTCATAACTTCAAACATAGGGTCATAATTAAAATTATTTTTATTCATTATATAAGTATCACAATTTTTTTTATATAGGGTTAGCATTATATAAAAAATTGAAATACATTAGACTGATAAAGTAATTAACATATAAGAGAACAACTATATTATAATCTTGACACAAAGAAAAATGGCATATAAAAGACAAGATAGTCCGGATAGTATTATGGCATTGCGACCTGATAATTATTATTTCGCAATAAAAACAGGGGGAACTGTATATCTAAGTAATAAGAGGTTTCTTCTAACAAGTGTCCAACCGACATTTGATGGTCTATATTTGTCATCAAATTGGTTCAATCCTAAAATAGAAGCAGATAATTATAAAAAGGATATATGGTTGGCAATAGTGAAGATTCCAAAGGCTACACTATGTCAAAGTAAAATGACCACACTAAGTGAGCTAACGTGTACGAAAGGAAGTAGTTGGAAGGATTTAACATGCGTAGTTTGTTGTGTAAAATACAGTTGGGAATGTTTCTACGAAGATGTGACAGACGGGTCAAAGTTTTTGAGAAATAAAGTCAATTTTGGAAATGTGAAAATGATACAAGTGTCTCTACCATGTCTTCTACATGGTGATGACAACAGAATTAATTTCACTGTAGCGATGAGCTATGAAGCACAGATGAAAGACATAAACTATTCAGACAAACATCTATTTAGAGACCCAGATAATGAGAAAGAAAGCGAAGTGCTTATAGCATCAATTCAGTGTCCGTCATTTGTTATTACGTCAGATAATTGAAAACCATTGTTATAACTATTTTTTTGTTATAAAATTGAATAGCCTTAAAAACAAATAATTAGTTATAACAAAGATGAAAGTACTAGTATTTGATACCGAAACGACAGGTTTGCCGGAGAAGAGAAACACGTCCATCCTAGAGACAGAGAAATGGCCTTACATAGTTCAAATAAGTTGGATGACATATAATACAGAAACAGAAAAGTGGACAGTTTCGGATCATATAATTGATTGTGGTGTAGAAATACCACAAGAGAGTGTAAATATTCATGGAATCTCAAAAAAGATATCAGAGCGTAAAGGTGAGAAATTATGGGATGTGATGAATATGTTTGATACAGCTCTAATAGATTGTGATATGGTAATAGGTCACAATATATCTTTTGATAAACGTGTCTATATGGTTGAAGCAATACGCAATAAAAGACGACAATACTTTACACGTAAAGGTGTGAGAAAGCCGGAGTTTTGCACGATGAAGAAATCAAAAGAAATGTGTAATATAATGAGAAAGAACTCGAAGGGCGATACTTACTTGAAATACCCATCATTGAGTGAATTGCACGATAAACTATTTGGATTTATTCCAAAAGGGACACATGATTCAATGGCAGATGTCCTAATATGCCTACGATGCTTTTGCATGTTGGAAGGAAATGTGGATATAACTAGAAATAACCGAAACTTAAAAAAAATGTACGAACTGTATTGTGGAAATTGTTAAAATTATATAATTATATTTTTAAAGTATTATATAATTTACGAACCACACATAAGACACTCTTCTGGCTCATTGTCTTCAGTATTTTTGTTAACGTCAATAGTAAATTGTTGAGGTTGATGTCTAGGTTTTCTACGAAGATAATAAATACCTGTTTTAAGCCCCTTTTTATGTGAATAGAAATGCATTGAAGTAAGTGACTTATAATTTGGGTCTTCCATCCATAAGTTCAAACTTTGACTTTGGTCAATGAAGGCACCTCTATCTGCTGCCATATCAATAAGTACTTTCATTGGAATCTCCCAAACAATTTTATATTTCTCTTTCAAATGGTCTGAGATACCTTCAATATGTTGGATACTACCGCGATTAGCAATAATACTATTTTTTAAATCTTCGCTCCATATACCAAGGTCTGTAAGTTCGCGCATAAGATAATTATTAACCACAACGAACTCCCCAGCTAAGGTTCTACGGTTATAAATATTACTAGTAAACGGCTCAAAACACTCATTATTTCCAAGGATTTGAGAGGTTGAAGCAGTAGGCATAGGAGCAAGTAGAAGAGAGTTTCTAGTTCCATGTTTCATAATATTTTGTCGTAGTTCTGGCCAATTATATCTATCGGAAGGACTTACACCCCACATATCAAATTGAAATATGCCATTAGAAAGTGGTGAACCAGCAAAGGTAGAATATGCTCCGGCAGGGTTTGATGTATAATTAACCGGTTCTATCTCTGCTGGAATAGGTTTACATTCTGAAATTGCATTATTATACTCAGTCCATTGAACATTGATATTCTTGTATTCTCTTCTTGTATCAAGAAGTGTATAATCTACATAATTAAAAATATTATTTTTAGCATGTTCTATTTTAATCAATTCCATTTTCTTTTCTCTAAAAATAGCGATTTCATTTGATGCCTCAAGTGCTGCATGATAAATAGTTTCAAATATATCTTTGTTTAGTTGACTAGCCTCTTCGCTATCAAATGCTATATCCATTTTCGCAAAAGTATCAGCAAGACCTTGAACACCAATTCCAATTGGACGATGAAGTAGATTGCTAGTACGAGTTTTTGGAGTAGGATAATAATTAACATCAATAACTTTATCAAGATTTTTTGTTACTACTTTAGATACTTGGTGCAATAAATCGAAATTATATTCAGGTTTTACTAGAGAAGCAGTTGCAGTATATCCTCCTACCAGTTTATTATTGTGATACAGTTGTGGTAGTGTTTCTACTCCGTGTTCTTTTTTGAAATTATCAAATAGTTCATCTTTAACGCTAACTTCATCATATTTAATATTTGCGCGTAATAAAAGTGTTTTCAACATTCTACACCATTTACATTTATCTTTTGTGTATAGAACAAGTTCACCATTAAATGGATTGTTATATTGAACAAACTTAGCCAATCCAATACTAGCTAGATTACAAACAGCTGTTTGATTTTCATCACTATATTCAATAATTTCTGTACAAAGATTGCTACTTTTAATAGTACCAAGATTCTTTTGATTACTCTTTTGATTACACGCATCTTTGTAAAGGAGATAAGGAGTACCTGTTTCCATTTGAGCATCCAAAATCTTGAACCAAAGTTCTCTTGCCTTCATAACTTTTACGGCTTTACCTTCTTGAACATATTTATCATATAGTGCATTAAACTCTTCACCGTAAGTATCAGATAGGCCTTTACAAATATCAGGGCAAAATAGATGCCAATCTTTATTTTCTTTAACTGCCTCCATAAACTTATCTGGAACCCAAAGTCCATAAAATAGGTCTCTTGCACGCTGCTCTTCATCACCATGGTTCTTTTTCAAATCAAGAAAAGCATTAATATCAGCATGCCATGGTTCAAGGTAAATAGCAAAAGAACCATTTCTTTTGCCACCGCCTTGGTCAACGTAACGAGCAGTCATATTAAATACTCGAAGCATAGGTGTTAGGCCATTACTATTACCATTTGTACCTCGAATATGAGTACCAGTTGCGCGTATATTATGAACATGCAAACCTATTCCACCAGCCCATTTACTAATGCGAGCACACTCCTTTAATGTATTAAAAATTCCATCAATAGAGTCATCTTCCATAGCAATCAAATAACAAGAACTTAGTTGTGGACGTGGAGTACCAGCATTAAAAAGAGTAGGAGTAGCATGTGTAAAATACTTTTGTGACATCAAGTCATATGTTTCCTTAACTTTATGCATATTAGTTCCATG
>Ga0315315_10004303_pt1 | contig 13121 bp, 18 predicted proteins | sample M140m3416metaG_FD_203699 | JGI IMG/M metagenome (GOLD analysis project Ga0315315, IMG submission 203699) | Ammonia-oxidizing marine archaeal communities from Monterey Bay, California, United States - M1 40m 3416 | ecosystem: Environmental > Aquatic > Marine > Intertidal zone | place: USA...
GTAACTATTGCAGAGGCACCAGCTCTTTTAAAAGATATTAAACTTTCTATAATCGCATTATTATTTATAACATTATTTTTTATACCATTTTTAATAAGACTATATTCACCTGATACTTGATAGGCAAATATAGGTACTTTAAATTCATCTTTTGCATTTTTAATGATATCTAAATAAGGCATTCCTGGCTTAATCAATATTATGTCTGCACCTTCTTTTATATCTAGTCCTATTTCTCTTAATGACTCATTAGAGTTTCTAAAGTCCATTTGATAAGTTTTTTTATTTGATTTTAAAAGAGATTTAGAACCAACGGCATCCCTAAATGGACCATAAAAGCTTGAAGCATATTTTGCTGCATAGGATAATATTGGTAAATGATTAAAATTATTTTTATCTAAACATTTTCTTATTGTTCCTATGCGACCATCCATCATATCTGAAGGAGCTATCAAATCACATCCCATCTGAGCGTTTAAAATAGCTTGCTTAGTTAAAATTTCTAATGTTTCATCATTAGCGATCTTATTTTTAATTATTATTCCATCATGACCATGAGTAGTGTATGGGTCTAAAGCAACATCACACATTACACCAATTGAGGGATAATTTTTTTTTATTAATCTTAAAGCCCTGCAGATTAAATTATTTTCGTTTAAAGCTTCGGATCCAAATTCATCTTTTTTTTTAATTGGTGTGTATGGAAAAAGAGCAACTAATAAAATCTTATTTTTTTTAACTTCATTTAAAATTACATTTAATTTGTCGATAGAATATCTATAAACACCAGGCATGGATTTGATTTCTTCAATTTTATTTTTGCCATCTCTAATAAATATAGGTAAAATCAGATCATTTATATGAAGATCATTGTCTGAAACTAACTTACGTAGCCAACTTGAATTGCGAATTCTTCGCAATCTAGTGGTTGGATATTTTCCTAAAATTTTCATGTGTAAAAATAGTTAATTATTGTATGATGCGACAAATGATATATTATAATTTAAATTAAAGTAATTATAAAACACTTATATGGCACACCTAAATTTTTCTGATTTTTACACAGTTCCAGACATAAAATTTGATATAGGTAGACTAAGAACAGATTTAAACAAAATATTAAAAAAAAGAGACTTTGCTACACCAGGAATTTCAAACTTTGGAGCAATCTCCGTTAATCAAGTTCCAAATGATGATAGCTCCATAACAGGGAACAATATAAGAGGCATTTATTGGACAATTCCCGATGAAGAAGGCAAAGAAGTATCAAGAGATGTCCGAATTGATGAGTCCAAATACACTGAGCTTGTCCCTGAATTTGAAACAACCTATTTTAAAGATGTTTATGAAATTTTAAAAAAAAGATTTAAACTTGGGAGAGTAAGGCTTCTATTAAAAGAGCCTAGATCAGTTTTAAGTTGGCATAAAGACCCAGAACCAAGACTTCATATACCAATCATTACTAACCTCGGATGTTCCATGGTAATAGAAAATGTAGCTAAGCATTTACCAGCTGATGGACAAGTAACAATTACCAATAATACTAAATATCATAATTTTTTTAATGGCGGTGAACAAAATAGAGTTCATCTTGTTGCATGTGTATTAGAAAACCCATTTAAATAATTTGAGTTTTTTGTTTAAAAAAATTTGCATAGCTTCAGATCACGGTGGATTTAAATTAAAAGAGTCTATTAAAGATTATTTAATAAACAAAAATATCTCAATTATTGATCTTGGTCCTTATGAAAACAAAACTGTAGATTACCCAGATTTTGCGAGGAAACTTGCTAATAGAATTAAGGGTAAAAAAAGTGATATAGGTATACTTGTTTGCGGATCGGGAACAGGTATGGCTATAAGTGCTAATAAATTCAAAACTATTAGAGCGGCAGTTTGCTATAGTAAGAAGTCTACAAGATTGTCTAGAGAGCATAATAATGCTAATATAATAGCCTTAGGATCGAGATTAACTAATAAAAAACTGTCTTTAAAATTAGTAGAAATTTTTCTTAAAACTAAATTTGAAGGTGGGAGACACTTAAAAAGAGTAAAAAAAATATAAATATGTCTTCAGCGATTAAAATAAATAATTATCTTAATGGTTTTTTTAAAATGAATCTTCAAGATGCAGATATAGAACTTTTTAATTCTATTAAAAATGAATTCTTAAGACAGCAAAATCATATTGAGCTTATTGCTTCAGAAAATATAGTTTCAAAAGCTGTTTTAGAAGCTCAAGGTTCTGTATTAACAAATAAATATGCTGAAGGATATCCATCTAAAAGATATTATGGTGGATGCGAACACGTGGATGTATCAGAAAATTTAGCTATTGATCGAGTAAAAAAATTGTTTGGATGTAAATTCGCAAACGTTCAACCTCATTCTGGAGCACAGGCTAATGGTGCTGTTTATCTTGCTTTAATAAAACCAGGAGACACAATTTTAGGAATGAGTTTAAATTCTGGAGGTCATTTAACTCATGGAGCTAAGCCAGCTCAATCAGGAAAATGGTTTAACGCTATACACTACGATGTAAACAAAGATACTGGATTAATAGATTATGACATGGTTGAAAAACTTGCGGTTGAGAACAAACCCAAAATAATTATTGCAGGTGGCAGCGCTTATTCAAGAATAATTGATTTTAAAAAATTTAGAGATATTTGTGATAAAGTTGATGCTTATTTACTGGTTGATATGGCTCACTTTTCAGGATTAGTGGCAGGAGGCGCCTACCCAAATCCAACTGAGTTTGCGGATGTCGTAACTTCAACAACGCATAAAGTTTTAAGAGGGCCAAGAGGTGGAATAATTTTAACAAATAACGAAAATTTAATTAAGAAATTTAATAGTGCAATTTTCCCGGGTCTTCAAGGTGGCCCCCTCATGCATGTAATAGCAGCTAAAGCAGTTTGTTTTAAAGAAGCTTTATCTAGTGACTTTAAAGTGTACACAAAAAATGTAATTAATAATGCTAAAATTTTAGCAGAAACTTTAACAAGCAAGGGTATTAAAATATTTTCTGGAGGTACGGACACTCACTTAATGTTGTTAGATTTAAGAGCATTTAAAGTTACAGGAAAAGACGCTCAAGCATCTCTTGGAAAAGCCAACATTACTTGCAATAAAAATGGAATACCCTTTGACACAGAGAGCCCTATGATTACGTCAGGTATTAGGTTGGGAACTCCTGCGTGTACAACTAGAGGTTTTGGTGAACAAGAATTCAAACTTATCGCTGAACTTATTTATAAAGTAATTAAAGGTTTAAGTGAAAATAAATTAGATAATTCAAAAATAGAAAATGAAGTTCAAAAAGAAGTGGTAAAACTTTGTGCGTCTTTTCCCATATACGATAAATAGAAAAAAAAAATATGCTTTGTCCATTTTGCAGAGAAAAAGATACATCAGTTGTTGACTCTAGACCCACTGAGGATGGAACAGCAATTCGAAGAAGAAGATTGTGTGGTTGCGATAGAAAAGAAAGATTTACTACATTTGAACGAGTGCAATTTCAGGAACTTACAGTAATAAAAGGAAATGGTAAAAGAGAACCATTTGATCGAGATAAAATTTCAAAATCGATAAGAATAGCTACTAGAAAAAGGCCTATTGACACAGAGACTATAGAAAAATTTATTTCAAAAATTGTCAGAAATCTAGAGGGTCTTGGAGAAAGCGAAATTCCAACACCGACTATTGGAAAATTTATTATGGATGGTTTATCCTCATTAGATAAGGTTGCTTATGTTCGGTTCGCTTCAGTTTACAAAAATTTTAAAGAGGCGAAAGATTTTGAACAATTTGTTGGCAATCTAGATGATAACAAATCATAAAAACTATTTAAATCTTGCATTTCAGATCGCAAAAAAAAACTTAGGTAAGACTAAATTAAATCCATCGGTCGGCACTGTCATTGTGAAGAATAATTCAGTGATCTCCTCTGGCTCCACTTCTATTAACGGAAGACCACATGCAGAATTTAATGCTTTACAAAAACGTAAGAATTTTATTGGAGCTAGTCTTTACACAACCTTAGAACCGTGCACGCATTATGGGTTAACACCTCCATGCGTAAACATAATTATTAAAAAAAAAATTAAAAAAGTTTACTATTCTTTTGAAGATACCGACGAAAGAACATACAAAAAAGCTAAAAAATTTCTAAAAAAAAATAAAGTAGATGTTAATTTAATTCCTACTAATGATTATAAAGATTTTTATTCAAGTTATTTTTTCAATAAAAAGTTTAATCTTCCATACATAATAGCTAAAATAGCTATTTCAAAAGATTATTATTCAATAAATAAGAAATTTAAGTGGATTACCAGTAGTCGATCCCAAAAAATTGCACATTTATTGAGATCTGAAAGTGATTGTATTTTTTCAACATCCAAATCTATAAATAAAGATAATTCATTACTAAATTGCAGAATTGAAGGATTAAATTATTATAAACCAGATTTATTTATTGTTGATTTAAATTTAAAACTAAAAAAAAAACTTATGATTAATAATATAATAAAAAAAAGAAAAACATTCTTAATTACCAAGAAAGTTAATATGAAAAAAATTCAATTTTTTAAAAATAAAGGATTTAATTTTATATATATAGATTCATTAAAAACCAGAGATGATTTTAGAAAAATGTTTAAGCATATTTATAATTTAGGATATTGCAGACCTTTTTTTGAAACAGGTCTAACATTCTTAAATTCATTAATTAATCATAAGCTTGTTAATAGATTGTATATTTTTCAAAATAATAAAAATCTTAATAAAAATGGATTCAATAATGTTTCTTCTAAATATCTTAGAAGAATAAATTTCAATAAAAAAATTAAAGTTAATTTAATCAATGATACTCTTTACAAAGTAGATTTTTAATTATGTTCAATGGGATTGTTTTTAACACTGGAAAAATTGTACTAGTAAAAAAAGATACAAGTAGTATTGTTATTAATGTTAAAACTAATTTAAAATTTTCAAAAAAAGATTTAGGTTCATCCGTTTCTTGTAACGGAGTGTGTTTAACTATAACTAAAATAAAAGGTAAAATTATTAATTTTTATATCTCAAAAGAGACTCTTACCAGATCTAATTTTAAGTCAATCAAAAAAAATCAAATTATTAATTTAGAAAAATCTTTATCTTTTGGGGAAAAAATATCAGGACATTTTACTCAAGGACATGTAGATACAACTGCAAAAATAAAAAAAATAGATATTATAGATAAATTTTGGATTATTAAATTTAAGATACAGGAAAAAAAATTTGCTAAATTTATTTTAGAAAAAGCCTCAATTTCAATAAATGGTGTATCTCTTACAATTTCCAAGGTATCAAATGAATTGTTTGAGATAAATGTTATTCCTCATACCTTAAAACTAACTAATCTTAAAAATCTTAAAATAAATGATACGGTAAATGTTGAGTTAGATATTTTTAGTAAATATATATATAAATATTCTAATTAACATGCGAAATAAATTTTCTAAAATTTCATCAATTATTCAAGACGCAAAAAAAGGTAAAATGTTTATTTTAGTTGATGATAAAGATAGGGAAAACGAAGGGGATTTGGTTATTCCTGGATCTAAATGTAATTCAAAAACTATCAATTTTATGGCCAAACACGGTAGAGGTCTTATTTGTTTAGCTTTAACAAAAAAGCAAATTGACAATTTAAAATTACCATTAATGTCTCCAAATAATAAATCTAGAATGCAAACTGCTTTTACAATTTCTATTGAAGCTAAAAAAGGTATTACAACAGGTATATCAGCTCATGATCGAGCAAAAACAATTAAAATTGCAATTAACCCCAAAACAAAAAAAAATGATATCGTTTCACCAGGGCATGTCTTTCCACTCATTGCAAAACAGGGAGGTGTTTTAGAAAGAGCTGGGCATACAGAAGCTTCAGTAGATATTTCTAGACTGGCTAAACTTAATCCTTGTTCTGTGATATGTGAAGTAATGAATGAGGATGGTCGTATGGCTAGACTTAACGACTTGTTTAGATTTTCAAAAAAACATAAAATTAAGTTAGCATCAATAGAAGATATTATCTCTTATAGATTAAAATATGAGAAACTAATTTCAAGACTTAATTATAAAACAACGTTATTTAATAAATCAGAAAAAATACAAATCTATAGTTATAAAAACAAACTTGATAATAATGTTAATTTTGCAATCACTAAAGGACGGTTAAGGCCGAATAAATCTATAATAGTGAGAGTACTTTCAACTAAAGTAAAAAATAAAAATATTTTAAAAAATAATGAAATTAAAAAAACTCTTAAATTTTTATCTCGACATAAAAATTATTTACTACTTATCATCAATAACTCTAATAAAATTAACAATAACATTAATACGTTAAGATACTATGGTATTGGAGCACAAATAATTAAGGATTTAAAAGTTAAAAATATGATATTAATTTCTAGAAGTAGAAAAAAGATTATTGGTTTAGAGGGTTATGGTATTAAAATAAAAAAACAAATTATTATTAAATGAAAAAAATTCTAATTGTTAATTCTGACTATTATAAAAAGATATCGAATAACTTAGTCAATGAAGCTAAAAAAAAATTAATTTTATCAAAATTTCAAGTAAGTATAATTAATGTTCCAGGAATATTCGAAATTCCTATCGCTGTAAGAAAAAATATAAAAAAATTTGATGGTTTTGTTACATTAGGTTGTGTTATAAAAGGTCAAACTCCTCATTTTAATTTTATTTGTAGCTCTACATTTGATGCAATTATGATGTTGTCTGTAAACTTTACTAAACCAATAGGAAATGGAATAATAACTGCATTAAATATGAGTCAGGCTATTAAAAGAAGTAAAACTAATACTTCGAATAAACCTAATAAAGGTTCTGAGGCAGCAAATGCAGTGATATCAATTCTTAAAAATGGAACAAAAAAAATTTAAAAATTCTTCACCAAGAATTAAAATTATACAAAAAATTTATAACTCAATAATGAATCCTGGGGTTGATATTGTTTATCCTAAAAATCAATATAAAAAGTATATTAAAGATGTAGTTTCAGGTACTTTAGAAAGGACAGAATTAATAGAGGAAACTGTAAGTAATCATTTATCTAAAGATATAGATTTAGCCAAAACAGATAAATTGCTTAAAATAATACTTTTTGCTGGTGTTTTCGAATTAATGTTTAAACACAATATACCGAAGAAAGTAATAATAAGTGAGTATTTACTTGCTTCAGAGTACTTTTTGGAAAAAATTCAAATAGGCTATTTGAATGCAGTACTAGATAAAATGGCAAAACAATTAAGAAAATAATATAACAAAATTGAGATTTTAACTAACTTTAGCTTGCCTTTTAAAGATATATTTGGCATTTATGCCCAATACAAATGACAAACTATTTAGAATTACTTTACTTAATATCATTTACAGGAATTTTAGCAGTTGCTTATAGTTATCTGCTATCTGGACAAATTATTTCATCTAGTGATGGTAATTCACGTATGCAAGAAATTGCTGCGGCTATACAAATAGGTGCTAAAGCTTATTTGAGCAGACAATACAAGACAATTGCTATTGTGGGTGTCATTGTTTTAGCTATTGTAACGTATTTTTTTAATTATCTTGTGGGTCTAGGTTATTTTATAGGAGCATTTTTGTCAGGTGTAGCCGGATATGTAGGAATGTTAATTTCTGTAAAAGCTAATGTGAGAACAGCTGAGGCAGCAAGAAAAAGTTTGCAATCAGGTTTAACTATCGCTTTTAAATCTGGAGCCATTACAGGTTTACTAGTTGCGGGTTTAGCACTATTAGCTATAACTATATATTATATAATTTTAATTTCTTTAAATGTAGACAATCGAGAAATAATTAATGCTCTAGTAGCACTCGGATTTGGCGCCTCTCTTATTTCAATATTTGCTAGACTAGGAGGCGGTATTTTTACTAAAGGTGCTGATGTTGGAGCGGATTTAGTTGGTAAGGTTGAAGCAGGAATACCAGAAGATGATCCGAGAAACCCTGCAGTTATTGCTGACAATGTAGGTGATAATGTTGGAGATTGCGCTGGCATGGCTGCTGATTTATTTGAAACTTACGCTGTTACTATAGTTGCTACAATGGTCTTATCTTCAATTTTTTTTCCACAAGACTATAATTTAATGGTCTATCCTCTAGCTATTGGAGGTGCTTGCATTCTCACTTCTATTGTTGGGACATGGTTTGTAAAGCTTGGTAAAAGTAAAAATATAATGGGCGCTTTATATAAGGGTTTTATTGTTACTGCTTTAACATCATTACTAATATTGTACCCAGTAACAGATTCAATTGTCGGTATGAGCGAAAAATATAACAATAATGGCAAAGTATTTTCTGGAATGGATTTATATATTTGTGGTGTTGTCGGATTTGTAATTACAGGCCTTTTAATATGGATTACAGAATATTATACCGGCACTAACTATAGACCAGTTAAATCAGTTGCCCAATCATCAACAACTGGTCATGGAACAAATGTTATTCAAGGTTTAGCAATATCGATGGAAGCTACTGCTGTGCCAGCTTTAATTATCGTTGCAGGAATTTTATACACTAATAGTTTAGCTGGGTTATTTGGCATTGCCATTGCTGTTACGGCAATGTTAGCTCTCACAGGCATGGTTGTTGCTCTAGATGCATACGGTCCAGTAACGGATAATGCTGGAGGTATTGCTGAAATGTCAAAATTACCAAAAAGTGTCAGAAAAACCACTGATGCTTTAGACGCTGTTGGAAATACAACTAAGGCAGTTACAAAAGGTTATGCAATTGGCTCCGCTGGTTTAGGTGCTTTGGTTTTGTTTGCAGCGTACACCGAAGATATCAAATATTTTTCTACAGTTAAAGGTTCTGCATTAGAAGGGGTAATTGTTACTTTTGATCTATCTAATCCTTTTGTAGTCGCAGGCTTATTAATCGGCGGAATGCTTCCTTATTTATTTGGCTCTATGGGCATGCAAGCGGTTGGTAGAGCGGGTGGGGCCGTTGTAATTGAAGTTAGAAGACAGTTCAAAAAAATTCCTGGAATAATGAAAGGTAAAAGAAAACCTGACTATGGAAAATTAGTTGACCTGTTAACTAAAGCTGCAATCAAAGAAATGATTATTCCCTCATTATTACCTGTGTTATCTCCGATTATACTATATTTTATAATTTTACAGATCGGTGGTATAGAGGCAGCTTTATCATCGTTAGGTGCGATGCTATTAGGTGTAATTATTACAGGCCTTTTTGTTGCCGTGTCTATGACAGCTGGTGGTGGAGCTTGGGATAATGCTAAAAAATATATTGAGGATGGCAATTTTGGTGGAAAAGGATCAGAGGCTCATAAAGCTGCAGTTACCGGCGACACTGTTGGAGACCCCTATAAAGACACAGCTGGTCCAGCGGTGAATCCTATGATTAAAATTACAAACATAGTAGCACTTTTACTTTTAGCAGTAATTGCACATTAAAAAATTATTACTTCTTACCTCTATACATCTTAGTTCTTACACTACTTAGAAAAGATGCAACAAAGCTTTTTTTAGCAAGATTATTTTCAGTAATTTTTTTTGAGAATTTTAGTCTATTAATTTTTTCTTTATCAAGAAAAGTTTTTTCTTTTAAAATACCATATTTATCAAAATTTAAAATTAACACATTATTTGTTTTTAAAACATTTTGTCCTAATTTATGAAAAGAGCCTTTGGTTAAAGTACGCTCTATATAAATCCAATTATCACTTGTATCAATTGAAACTGTGTGCGGATTTCCTATTAACCTAATTACATCATTTTTATTATTTTTGCTTATTTCTAGTTGTTTTGCTCTGTTTTCCAGGAAGAGTATTCCATGGTTTTTGACCGGATCTCTTAATTGACAACCAATTAAAATGATGAAAATAGATATTAAAAACAATTTTTTATGAATATTAATAACAACAACCATAATTTAAACTTGTATAATACTTTATTAACTTTATCTAGAGACATATTTTTTTATAAAGAACTTAAACTTCCTGACACATTTCAAACACGTATTTATCTAATGTTTGTTCATTTTTCGGTCATGTTAATTTCTTTAAAGAAAAAAAACTTAAAATTTAATCAAAAATCGTACGATGAATTATTCTTTACAATTGAAAATAATTTAAGAGAATTGGGTTTTGGTGATATTGCTGTAAATAAAAAAATGAAGGAATTAAACAAAATTTTTTATGATATTTTATTGAAATTAGAGAGTACTACAAATGATCAAAAACTTTTTAATATTAATCACAACCTTATATCAAAGTATTTTGATCAATTAAAAGACCCTGAATCAATAAAATATACCGATTTTAAGTCCTATTTTCTCCGTTTTTTTAATTTTTGTTTTGAATTCTCGTCTGATAATATGGTAAGTAAAGCAATAAAATTTAAAAACTAATTATGGCTGTACCAAAAAGAAAAACTTCTACATCAAAGAAAAAAATGAGAAGATCTCATCATAAGTTAACTTCTATAAATATTGTAGAAGATAAAAAAAGTGGTGAATACAGACTCTCACACCATGTTGACCTTAAATCCGGATATTATAACGGAAAAAAAATTTTAGATATTTAATATATATTGTAATGACAAAAAAAATTACTATTGCTATTGATGCAATGGGTGGTGATAATTCACCTGACAAATCTATCAAAGGAGTAGGATTATTTTTAAAAAAAAATTACAAGAATAATGACTTTTTGTTAAATCTTTTTGGAGATGAAAACAAAATTAAAAAAAAATTAGATAAATATAAGATTCAATCAAATTTAATAAAAATTAATCACACTGAATCAATTGTTTCTGATCAAGAAACACCACTTGCAGCAATTAAAAATTCAAAAAATACAAGCATGTGGAACTGTATAAAATCTCAACTCGATGGTAATTCAGATATTAGTTTATCAGCAGGAAACACAGGAGTTTTATTAGTTATTTCTAGAATGATTTTAAAAATGATGGATAAAGTATCTAGACCAGCTTTGGCAGGATTATGGCCTAGCAAAGATAAACTTAATGTAGTTTTAGATCTTGGTGCTAATATTGAATGTGATGATAAAAATCTCGTTGATTTTGCTGAACTCGGATCAGCGCTACATAAATCTTTATTCCCAAATGAATCACCAAAAGTTTCATTATTGAATGTAGGGTCTGAGGAAATTAAAGGAACAGATGTTTTAAAAACTGCATACCAAAAATTAAAAAAATTAAGTGGAGATAATAATTTCATTTTTAATGGATATAGTGAAGGGAACACTATTATGAATGGTGATTCTAACGTTATTGTTACAGATGGTTTTACGGGAAATATAGCTTTAAAAACAGCAGAAGGGACTGCTAAATTTATTACTGATAATTTAAAAAAAACACTTACGGAAAATTTATTTACAAAAATATCATTAATTTTTTCTTATTTTTCTCTTAAAAAATTCAAAAACAAACTTGATCCTAGAAAATATAACGGAGCGATTTTTTTAGGGTTAAATGGCCCAGTTGTTAAAAGCCATGGCGGAACAGATGCACTGGGTTTTTATTATTCTATAGATTTATGTTATAAAATAATAAAAGGTAATCTGATGAAGCAAATCAAAAATAATCTAGATCATTTATCGAGTGAAGAATAATAATTTTACAAAAGAGGATATAGTTAAAAATATAACAAAAAAAACTGGCTATCCATTTAAATTTACAAAAAAAATAATTGACGATCTTCTTTATATTTTAACATTAAATATAAGGGATGGAGGGACAAATCTAAAAAATATTGGATCATTTAAATTGATAAAAAAGAAGGAAAGAATCGGAAGAAATCCTAAAACAAAAGAGAAATATTTAATTTCAGCAAGAAAATCATTAAGTTTCACTGCTTCTAAAAACTTATTAAATATTGTAAATAAAAAATGACTAAACTCATTACCATTTCTGAATTATCTCATATTTTAAACCTAACAGACACAACAAGTAAAAAACCTTTAAATCATATACTGAGATACTGGGAAAAAGAATTTAGACAAATTAAACCAAAAAAAATTAACAAACGCAGATACTATTCTCAGGAACAAGTGGAAATTGTCAAAATGATAAAATTTTTGCTTAAAAACAAAGGTATGACTATAGCTGGTGTAAAAAATGCATTAAAATTAAACACAAATAAACTTGACGAGTCTAATTTAGATAGTTTAAAAGCTGATTATTATAAACGCAGATTTTCAAATAAAAGTAGAAGTTTATTAAAAAAATTAAAAGAATTGAGAGAATATGGCAAAAAAAACTCACTTAAAAGTTAGAATGGTTCCTGAAAGCAACCCTGATAGCAAATTTATTTATTATGCAAAAAAACCCACTAAAGGTGAAAAGGTAAAAAATAAATTAAAGTTAAAAAAATATAATCCAAACACAAGAAAACATGAAATTTTTGTAGAAAAAAAATTGCCTCCACATAGTAAATAAAGTTTATTTTTTTTTAAAATTTCTGAATTCGTAATCAATAAAAGCTTGAATCATAGATTTCCAAATTTTCTTTGTAATAAGTGGGTCTATTTTTTTCTTTTTTGATTTTCTTGAAATATTATTTAATATTACTGAAATTCTTTTTTTATCTATTATATCTTTTTTAAATTTTTTATGTTTGATTACAAGATCAACAAGTTTTGAACGTTTTTTTATAGTGTCTAACAAAAAATTATCTAATTTATCTAATTCTTTCCTTATTTGAATTATGTTTTTATTTACCATAGCGACAATTTAAAAATTCAGATTAATTAATTAAATATATATTATAAATTATGTTTTCAAACGAAAAAAAATTAAATAATTTATTTATATATTGGCTAACTACTTCATTATTACTAGTTTTTTTAATAATTATAGTGGGTGGCTTAACTAGACTAACAGATTCTGGGTTATCTATTACTGAATGGGAATTGTTTAAAGGTATTTTACCACCCTTAAATGATAATTCGTGGAATTTCTATTTTAATCAATATAAAAAAATACCACAATTTAAATTACAGAATTTTGATATGAATCTTAATGATTTTAAAATTATTTTTTTTTGGG
>Ga0315315_10004305_pt1 | contig 13119 bp, 13 predicted proteins | sample M140m3416metaG_FD_203699 | JGI IMG/M metagenome (GOLD analysis project Ga0315315, IMG submission 203699) | Ammonia-oxidizing marine archaeal communities from Monterey Bay, California, United States - M1 40m 3416 | ecosystem: Environmental > Aquatic > Marine > Intertidal zone | place: USA...
CTTAGAATACAAGAATTTATGATTAGACCTGATAGAGCAAAAACATTCTCTGAAGCTATGCGTATTTGTTTTGTTGTAATCAAAAATTTAAGCAAACTTATTAAAGATAAAGGTTTATCAACATCTGTTGGTGATGAAGGTGGTTTTGCACCAATGATTAGCAGCAATAATCAAGCTTTAGACTTAATCATATCAGCAATTAAAAAATCAGGATTTAAAAATGGCAAAGATGTTTCAATTTGTCTTGATGTGGCTGCGAATGAACTACTTAAAAAAGATAAGTATTCAATCCATTCGAAAAATTATATTACTGTTGAAAGATCTATTAAAGAGTACCAAAAAATTATTAAAAAATATAAGATTAAATCTATAGAAGATCCATTTGCAGAAAATGATTGGCTTGCTTGGAATAAGTTAATGAAATCAGTTAATAAAGTTCAAATAGTAGGTGATGATCTGTACGTTACAAATTTAGAAAGACTTAAAAAAGGTTTTTTAAACATTTCATCTAATTCAATTTTAATAAAACTCAATCAAATTGGAACAGTTTCTGAAACCTTAGACGTTATAAAATTTGCTCAAACTATAGGGTATAAAACTATTATATCACATAGATCTGGAGATAGTGAAGATACATTTATTGCTGATTTGGCAGTTGGAACAAACTCTAATCAAATAAAAACAGGATCATTAGCAAGATCTGAGAGAGTCGCTAAATATAATCAACTAATTCGTATCGAAGAAGAACTTGGAAAAAAAGCAAAAATGAATAAAATTAATTAATTACACCAAACATCTTTTTTATAAGAGTGTGGTAATACTCTTTATGAGATTTAACCCAAAGTGCTATTTATGAATTTACCTTGTATCACCAACATAATTTAGAAAATACAACCCATTAACTCAGGCTGTACTAAGAATTTACTAAAAATTAATCTATTTTTTTACTTTCACAATTATTGTAATACCAAATGAAACTAAATTTTTTCTCTTTCTTGCAAATATCTACTGCATTTTTAAGAGTATTGTTTGTTTCATTATCAACACTCTCATCCCAGCTGCTAATAATTTCATTAGATAGATCGTTAGCTTTTATTCTTTCATCATTTTCTTTTTTATAAATATCTATTTGATTTGATAATAGCTCAATTTTTTTATCTCTTTCTAATATATTTTTTTTAAGAAACTCTAGTCTTGCTCCTTTAAAAGCCTCTATATAATTAATTAGTTTGATTATACATTCTCTTTTATGTTTACCCTTTCCTCCAGTTCCTTCTACACCTTCAGTTAAATGTTCAATTATTGATTTATTACCTTTAGAAATAAATTTAAACTTAAATACATCATCATTTTTATTCTTTAACCAAGTACCATCACCCTTAATTATAAAATTTTTTTTTGTTTTCATTCCAGTAAATATATTTTGTCCAATATCACCGTCATATTTTTTATTTCCTTCGTCTGCCCCTTTAGCAATCCAATATCTACTTCCTTGCAAAGTATATGGTGTACTGATTGCAAAAAAATTATTGTTCCATGATTTTGACCAATCTACATTTTTTCCGCTGCATTCAATATTTAATTCTAATAACAAAGTATTTGAATATGAGTAAGAAAAAGATGGTTTAGATAAAAATATAAATATTAAAAAAAAGATAGAAAAAATAATTGTAAATTTTTTATAAATTATTTTTACCATTGGTCAAAAGATATTTGTGTCTCTAGTTGATTTTTAGTATCGGTGCATGGTTGTTTAATGCAAGTACCTAAATTTACCCACACTTGTTTGTTTGAATTAGACGGTACTCTCAAAAAAACAAATCCTGCATGATAATTATACATACTACCTTCTTGTAATACATATAAATTTTTACCATTCCAACCAGTGAGTGAAGATTTGTTAATCCACTCTAATTGATTGTTAATATGGTTTTTAAAATGTTCAGGAAAAAATGCCTGAACATTTCCAAAACACGTATGTGTATAATACTTTTTACTATTCAACGTACTCATTAATTGAACACTATCTTCCAATTCACAATTCGCAATTATTAGTCTAACTTGTTTAACAACACGATTATGATTTGACTTTGCAACTGTAGCTTTTGCACTACTTGTATACCCACTATAAGCAACCACTCCTACGGCAGCAAGTATCCCAATTATTGCAACAACTACTAAAAGTTCGATTAGTGTAAATGCTTTGATTTTTTTGATACTTTTCATAATATTATTTATTAATATTTTCTATATTTTTAGTAATTAGTAAATATAAATGATTAATGTTTAAATTAATAAAAAAAAATTATTTTTTATTAACATCGGTATTTTTGATTTTATATTTTAGCTTTAATCTTGTATCAGGTGAAAGAGGCCTCTTTTCATATATCGAAAAAAAAGAACTTTTGTCTAACTTGAAAAAAGAAGAAATATCTCTAACTGATAAGATAGTTGACATGGATCATAAAAATTCGTTATTAAGCACAAATTTAGATCTTGATTATGTAGAAACTTTAATAAGAGAAAGATTTTTATTTGGTAAAACAGATGAGACGATTTATATAATTAAAAAAGATGAAAATTAGAACAAGACATCCTGAAAAAGTAAACAAACCAATAAGTCCAATTAAGAAGAAACCCAATTGGATAAGGTCTAAATTATCTAATAGCAAAGAATTTTTCTTAACTAAAACTATAGTAAATCAAAATAATTTAGTAACCGTTTGTCAGGAAGCTAATTGTCCAAATATCACAGAATGTTGGAGTAAAAGACATGCAACTTTTATGATTATGGGTGATACATGTACAAGAGCATGTGCATTTTGTGATGTTAAAACTGGCAAACCAGAGAACCTAGATCCATTTGAACCCTATAAAATTTCTAATGCTGTAAATAAATTAAATTTGAAACATGTTGTAATTACTTCTGTTGATAGAGATGATCTTGCTGATGGTGGTTCAAATCATTTTTATGATGTGATTACCGCAACACGCAAAAAAAATCCAAATACTTCAATTGAAGTATTAACCCCTGATTTTTTAAGAAAAGGAGAGGCTTATAAAAAACTTTTAGAAGCAGATCTTGATGTATTCAATCATAACATTGAAACTGTTCCGAGACTTTATATAAAAGTTAGACCTGGTGCTAGATATTTTGGTTCTTTAGACCTTTTAAAAAATGTAAAGAAATTTAACAAAAAAGTTTTTACTAAATCTGGTTTAATGGTTGGTCTAGGCGAAGATAAGGATGAACTAATTCAAGTAATGAATGATCTAAGATCTGCAGAAGTTGATTTTTTAACCATAGGTCAATACTTGCAACCTTCTGTAAAACATCATCCCCTAGAAAGATATTATCACCCGGATGAATTTAAAGATTTAGAAGAAATTGCTAAATCTAAAGGTTTTCTTTTAGTATCATCATCACCTCTAACAAGATCATCTTATCATGCTGATGAAGATTTTGCTAAATTACAACAAAACAGACTAAGAAATAATTAATGCCTAAAGCGTCAGTTAAGAGATTAATTGAATGCAAGAAGGAGGAATTAATTGATCTAGTTTTAGATATTGAGAAATATCCAGAATTTGTTCCTTTCTGTCTAGAATCACATATTTATGAGAGAAATGATGAGGACAATCAAACTTCAATTATCGCTGACCTTACAATTGGCAAAGGACCATTTAAGGATACTTATAAAAGTGATGTAAAATTTAACAAAGATGATAGCACTATAAATGTGACTAATATAGGAGGTCCATTAAATCACCTTAAAAATAATTGGAGTTTTAATGAAATAAAAGAAGGCACTGAAATTTCTTTTGATATAGATTTTGAAATCAAAAATAAATTTTTGAATGTTTTAATGTCTAAATCTTTTGAATTTGGCTTAAATAAAATTGCTGATGCTTTCCAAAAAAGAGCAAAAACTCTTTATAAATAAATCTAAAATTAATAATTTTTCTAAGGGAACAATTAATATATTAATGTTAATATCTTAATAATGAATAAATATTATAAATTTTTTTTTATTATATTAACTTTACTTTCTTTAAATTTTTCAAGTAATGCTTACGCCGGTATGTGGGGCAAAGGTGAATTAAAATTATCAAAAAGCACCATGCAACACTTGATGAGATATTTATATGGAGCAGGACAAGACAAATATGGTTTTGGCAAATCAAAAAATAGTCCTACAATTTTTGTTGTTTCTGCTGATGGTAATTGGTCTTATTATCAATACTGCCCTTACACTCAATGTATAGAAGTTAATCAACCGAGAGCAATTAAAAGATGTGAAAAAGATTCAAGAGGATCCCCCTGTTACGTCATGGCTCTTAAGCGTCGAATAGTTTGGAAAAATGGAAATAAGAAACTAAAAATTAAGAAATCTTTATTAAAAGATCCATCAAAAGTTGCTAAAGTTATTCAAGAGTCTGGTTTTTATGATGGTGATATTTATAAGTTAGCAGGTATCGATTATAAGTCCGGTCAAACTATCGACGAAAAAAAAATTATTAAAAATAAAGAAATTAAAACTAAAGAACCAAAATTAACTAGTGACATGATTACTCAACTTAAAGAATTGAAAAAATTATTAGATGAGGGTGTAATCACAAATGATGAATTTATAAAACTTAAAAAGAAAATTTTAAATTAGATAATTTTTAAGATATTTCTAATAGTTTCTTTAATGGTTAATAATTGGATATAATTACGATTTTTTGATTTAAATTTATTTTCTTTAACAAGTAATGTTTTACCTTTTTTAATACCAACATAAATAAGACCAACAGGTTTATTTTTTGTACTACCACCTGGCCCTGCAATTCCAGTAATCGAAACATTTATTTTACTTTTTGAAATTTTAGATAAATTTTGAACCATAGACTTACAACACTCTTTGCTTACAGCCCCATATTTCTTAATTATGTTTTTATTTACTTTTAATATCTTTATTTTTGCTTGATTAGAGTATGTAATTAAACCCATTTGAAAGTATTTTGATGAATTAGCTAGTTTAGTTAAATTATAAGCCAATAATCCACCAGTGCAAGACTCGGCAACAGATATAGTTAATTTTCTTTTAATTAATATTTTGTGAAGTATTTTTATGTTCATTAGAATTTTAGACTTATTAAGTAGATTAATATCATTGAATATAATCCTGCCATTATATCATCCATGATTATCCCAAAATAATTTTTAAAGTTTTTATCGAAATAATTTACTGGGAATGGCTTCATAATATCAAAAAATCTAAATATAAAAAAAGAAATTATATAATAAAATTCAACTTGTAGAGTTATTAGGTTATTTTGATTTAAATATAACAAAAGAATGAGGGGCATAGCTTGACCAAGAACTTCGTCAATTACTATTTGTCTAGGATCTTTATTTTCAAATTCACTTTCAGAGTCCTTAACAGCATAGAATGAATAAATAAAGATTATACTAAATAAAATAAGAATAAATTTTAAATCTGTATAATTCAAAACCTCAAAAGCAATATATATAAATACAGTTGTTACAAACGATGCTACCGTTCCTGGTATAGGTGTTAAATAGCCGTAACCAAAAAATGTAGATATTAAAATATTTATTTTTTTCATTTTGATATTGAGCAAATAACCTCACAAGCTATTGCTTTTTCTTTTCCAATTAAACCTAACTTTTCCACAGTTTTTCCTTTTAAATTAATTAATTTTTTATCTAAGTTTAATAAATCAGATAAAGATTGAATTATTTTAAATCTAAACTTTGAAACTTTAGGCTGTTCACAAATTAGATTAATATCTAAATTATTAATATAAAAATTATTCCTATCTAAAATTTCAAGAATAGGAGTTAGCATCTTTGGAGATCGAATATTTTTAAATTTATTTTTATTATCAGGAAAAAAAGTACCAATATCTTTTTTCCTCATAGCTCCCAACAAACTATCAATAACAGCATGCAATATAACATCGCCATCTGAATGACCCTTTAAACCAGAGTGAAAAGGTATTTGAGTGCCACCTAGATAAAGTTTCTTATCTTTTATTAATCTGTGAATATCAAATCCAATACCAAAATAATTTTTAGTTTGATCAATATCCTCTTTAAAAGTAATTTTATTATTTTTATTTTCACCCTTAATAAATTTAATATTCAAATTATTTTCAATAAATAATGTTGCATCATCTTGAATTTTATTTTTTTGTTTAAGTGATAAATTGAAAAGTTCTTTAAATTTAAATGCTTGTGGAGTTTGTGTTAGAAATGAGTTTTCTCTGCTTAAATTAAATAATTGATTTTTTATTTTATATTTAATTGAGTCTTTAGATTTTATTACAGGAATAGAGGCTTTATTATTTTTTAAAGAATTAACTAATTTTTTTAAAAGTTTGATTGAAAAATTTGGTCTAGCAGCATCATGAATTAAAACATTATTGGGTTTAAATTTTTTAATATATTTTAAACCTATCAAAGATGAGTCAGATCTTTCTTTACCACCCTTAATAATTTTAACATTTTTTGGTAATTTATTTTTGATTTGTTTTTTATTATTTATAACTAAAATAATTTTTTTAAAGAGTTTTGATGAAATAGCTTTATCTATAGAATGTTCAAAAAGAGCTTTATTTTTATACTTAATAAATTGCTTAGGTACAGTTGTATTAAATCTTTTGCTTTGTCCAGATGCAAGTATTATAAAATAATTATTCATTACTAGTGATTATTTTTTAACAATGTACGATTTTATTAAAAAGAACATATACCTTATCTTTCTATTTATTATCACATTATCTGTAGGTTTTTTAACTTTTTTAACTTTTATAGATAAGGGATTTATTGAATTATCAGATCAAAATTTACAGTTTTTATTAATTTTAAATATTGTTTTGTTATTTCTTCTTTTTATTTTCATTTTTTTAGAGATAAAAAAAGCTATTAAAAACGATATTGATAAAGATGGTCTTAAATCAAATAAAAAATACATAACATATTTTGCACTATTTACCTTTATCCCATCGTTACTAATTTCAATATTTTCATTATTCTTGTTTTCTTTTGCGTTAGAAAAATACTTTGATAAAAAAGTAACAACCGTTGTTAATAATTCTTATGAATTAGCAAAAGATTATGTAGATGAAGTAAGAAACAAAATTCAATCTGAGATAGTTTTAATTGCGTTTGATACCAATAAAAGTAAAAAATTTTTAAATGATAGCAAAAAGGAATACTCAAGATTTTTAAAAACTCAAAAATTAATCAGAGGTGTTGATGAAATTCATATAATAGACATAAACAAAAGATTATTATTTTCAACTCTTTTAGATGATCAGCCATATATTCCACCAGTAGATAAAGCTCTTAATTTAGTATTAGATGATGATCGACCTTTAAAAATAATCAACGCTTTAGAAAATCGATCCTCAGCTATCATAAGGTTGCAAAATTTTGAAGATAGATTTTTATATGTTGTTAAATATCTAGATAAAGATATTTCAAAATATTTAACTGAGTCCCAAGAAGCAATTAATTTTTATTACACAGTAGAAGAAAAAAGTACTGGTATTAAAATTTCATTTGCGATTATATATATAATAATTGTTTCCTTATTATTGTTTGTATCTATCTCAATAGCAATTAGATTTTCATCTAGATTTTTTAGGTCAATTAATAATTTGATACATGCCTCAACTTCGATTGGTGAAGGTAATTTGGATGCTAAAGTTCCTGAAGTAAAAACTGATAAAGATTTAGAAATCTTAAATAAGAATTTTAATTTAATGACAGAAAAACTTAAAGATCAACAAGTAAGATTAATAATAAATGAACGTCATGAAGCATGGGGAAGTTTAGCTAGAAAATTAGCACACGAAATAAAAAATCCTTTAACACCAATTCAATTGACTATTGATAGATTAAAAACAAAATATTCAAATCAAATGCAAGATGTTGATAAAGATAATTTTAAAAATAACTTAAAAATAATAAACAATCAAATTAAACAAATTGAAAAATTAGTTAATGAGTTTTCTGATTTTGCAAGAATGCCAAAACCAATATTTCAACCTAATAATTTAGTAGAGTTGATGAATGAAAATATTAAACTTCTTAAAGAACTTGATAAATCTATTAAAATTCAATTTATAAAAAGCACAGAGGAAATAGTCCTTAATAGTGATAAAGAACAATTAAGTCGTGTCTTTTTAAATCTAATAAAGAATTCAATAGAAAGTATCCATCAAAAAATAGAAAAAAACATTAATTTTGATAAAAAAATTACTATTGAACTTATTAATCATGATGACCATATAAATTTAATCATAATTGATACTGGTATAGGATTTGGACAATTACAATCTAAGATTAAAGATATTTTAAATCCATACTTTACAACAAAAAAAAATGGTACAGGTTTAGGATTGTCTATAGTAAATAAAATAGTTAATGATCATAATGGCAATATTGAGTTTATATCACTTGATAACGGAGCAAAAATAAAAATTGTATTTTTAAAATAATGAGTGCTGAAATTTTAATTGTTGATGATAACGCTGATATAAGAAATATAATTAATGAATTAATAATAGACTCTGGTTACAAAACCAGAATAGCTGCAAACTACAACCAAGCACTTGCTGAAATAGATAAAAAATTACCAGATGTAGCAATTTTGGATGTAAAATTAGACAAGGGGGATAACGATGGTATTGAATTATTATCACATATTAAATCTAAAAATAAAGATGTTCCTGTTATCATTATTTCAGGACATGCAAATATTCAAATGGCTGTAAGATCTCTTCAACATGGTGCATTTGAATTTATTGAAAAACCATTTGATCAAGAAAGATTATTAAACTTTGTAAGTAGAGCAGTTGAAAATTATAATTTAAAAAAACAAAACAAAGAATATGAAAGTAAGTTATTTTCTTCTTATGATCTAATTGGGAATAGTAAAAACATAACAAATATATTAGATCAAATTAAAAAAATTTCTTTAACAGAAAGTAGAGTTTTTATAGGTGGGCCATCTGGATCGGGAAAAGAATTAATTGCAAGAAAAATTCATAAAAATTCATCTAGAAATATAAATCCTTTTATTGTTTTAAATGGTGCATTGCTTGACTCTAATAAATATGAACTTGAACTATTTGGTGAAGAAAAAGAAAATGGATCAATTTCATACGGCGCTCTCGAAAAAGCTAATCGGGGTACTTTGCTAATTGATCAAGTTTCTGAAATTCCTTTAGATATTCAATCTAAAATATTAAGAGTTTTAACCGATCAAAAATTTAAACGTGTTAACGGTAACAATGATATTTCAGTTGATGTCAGGCTTATTTGTTCATCTAGTAAAGATTTAAAAAGAGAAATCAAGATTGGTAATTTTAGAGAGGATTTGTTCCATAGAATAAATGTCTTTGAAATCAATATTGAACCATTAAACCAAAGAATTTCTGATATTCCCCTTTTAATAAATTATTTTTCAAAAAAAATATCTCAAAATTATAATATTAAAGAGTTAGAAATTGATGAAAACAATAGTTATATTTTAAATCATAACTGGAAAGGCAATGTAAGAGAATTAAGAAATTTAATTGAGAGGGTGGCTATTTTACAACCTGAGACACAAGATAAAGTTTCAAATATTATAAAAGAGTCATTAAAAAATGAAAATTATGATGACCAAATTGCAGAAAACAGCCTTTCTGTGCCATTAAAAGAAGCTAGAGAAAAGTTTGAAAAGGAGTATTTAACTATTCAATTAAAAAAATTTAATGGCAATATTTCAAAAACAGCTAATTTTGTAGGCATGGAAAGAAGTGCATTACATAGAAAATTAAAAGGCTTAGGGATTAAAGAATTTAATTAAAATGAATATAATCATCTGTGGTGCTGGTAGAGTAGGATTCACTATTGCTAAACTCTTAAGTGAACAAGGTCACTCTATAACTGTCATTGATCAATCAAGTGAAGATATTCAAAAAATTGATGATGCTTTAGATGTTAAAGCAATTGTTGGTAAAGCGACCTATCCATCAATTTTAGAAAAAGCTAATGCATCTGAAACAGACATGATAATTGCTGTTACAAGAAATGATGAAATTAATATGGTTATATGTCAAATAGCTTTTTCAATTTTTAAAATACCAAAGAAAATAGCAAGAATTAGATCTCAAGATTACTTAAACCCAAAATTTACAAAAGTTTATAATAAAGAAAATCTACCAATAGATGTGATAATTTCTCCTGAAATTGAAATTGCCAAATCAATTCAAAGAAAGCTAGAAGCACCTGGTGCATTAGACAGTGTCCCTTTTGCAGAAAATAAAATAAGGTTACTGGAAATATTGATAAATGATAATTGTAATTTGATTAATATTAAACTTAACGAATTAACAAAGAAACATCCAAATCTTGATGCAAATATTATTGGAATTATTAGAGCTGATAAATTTTTAATACCAAAAAAAAATGATGATGTGCAAAAAAATGATAAAATTTATGTAATAATAAATTCTTCTCAAATGTCAGAAACTTTAGAAGCTTTTGGTCATATCGAAAAAATTTCTAAAAAAATTTTAATTGTTGGTGGTGGAAATATAGGTTTTAATTTAGCAAAAAATCTTGAAGAAACATTAGACTCAGCAAGAGTTAAAATAGTTGAAAAAGATAAAAGTCGAGCTGAGTTTTTAGCTAATGAACTGAATAATACAATTGTAATTAATGGTAATGGTCTTGATGAAGAAGTGTTAGTTGAAGCAAATTTAGAAGAAGCAGAAACTGTCTTAGCACTCACGAATGATGATGAAGATAATTTAATGGTTAGTGTTCTTGTTGAAAAATTTGCTAAAGATGAAAAAAATATTGATGATAAACGAACAATGGCTTTAATCAATAAACCTAATTATTCTTTACTGCAAAGTTCATTAAAAATTGATGATTTAATTGATCCAAGAATGAATACTGTTTCAAGTATTTTAAAACATATTCATAAAGGAACTATAGAAACAGCTTATACAATTCTTAATGGAGAGTTCGAAGTTATAGAAGCAGAAATAATAGAAACCTCTGAATTAATTAATAAAGAATTAAAAAATTCAAATCTACCAGAAGAAATTAGAATTGGTGCAATTCTTCGTGAAGATAAAGTAATTATACCAAGATCAAATTTTGTTTTTCAAAAAGAAGATAGGGTGGTGTTTTTGGCTAAAAAAGACTCAATATCGGTAGTAGAAAATATTTTTAGAATTAGTTCTATTTAAACAAATGTCTCTATTTAGAGTGAAGTATTTATGTTTTTTTTTTGGATTGGTCTCAATCTTTTCTTTTTTTAATATTATTTATTCATATTATTTTAATTTATATCTTAATTTAAATACTTATTATTTTAGTTTAATTTCATCGACTATAATTGCTTTTATTTTTTATAAAATTAAAACAAATGAGAACAAACCATCTATTTTTGAAAAAATACTTACAGTGCTTTTGGGTTATATTTTATTACCTATAATTTTATCAATTCCATTTTATTTCAGTATTTATAACCTTACCTTTTTAAACTCACTTTTCGAGTCTGTTTCTGGTTTTACATCTACTGGATTTACAATTTTTGATAATATTAAACATATTGATCAAGGATTAATTCTGTGGAGGTCGTCTATTCAATGGATTGGTGGATTGTATTTTTTATTTTCAATAGTATTTCTTATAGATATTTATGATGAAAGTTTAAAAAAAACTCTTACAAATTTTTTATCTTTTGATAGTTCAGAAGTTTTAAAACAAACTATTAAAATTTTTCTATTATATTCAGTTACAACTATCGTAATTTTTTTGATTTTAAATATTTTTGGAATTAGGTCTTTTAATTCTCTTAATTTAGCGATGACAGTAATTTCATCTGGAGGTTTTTTACCAGTTAATAATCTTTCAAATATTTTAATTAATGAAACTCAAATTATTGTTTTATCATTTTCAATGTTAGTTTCTTTTTTTAGTATTTTCTTTTTTTATAATTTAGTTTTCTTTAGAAATAAGAACTTAAATTTCTTTTATGAAGATATTCATTTGTTTTTATATCTTGTAATAATCATTTCAATTTTTTTTATTTTTTTTAGTTTTGATAATAATTTTTTATATAGTTTTTTATCTTTAGCTAGTAGTATTTCGAATATAGGTTTCTCACTTGAACAAGAACAAAGTAATTTAAATTTTATCTATTTAATATTAGTAATTATAGGAGGATCTTTTTTTTCTACTAGTTCTGGTTTAAGGTTTCTGAAGATTTATTCATTAACAAAATATTCATTAAACCAAATTCTTTCATTCAGTAAACCAAAAAATATTTTTATGAATAAGTTAGTTTTCGCAAAAATTAACTTTGATTTTAAGGAGATAAATAAATATTTTTTAACTATACTTATCTTTATTATTTCTTTGTTTGTTCTTACATCTTTTTTAAGTTTAAGTGATATTAATTTTGAAAGTGCTTTTAAATTATCAATTTTAACTTTAATGAATACTGTCAATTCCTCTGCTTATGAGGTAAGTGATTTTGACTTTCAAAATTTACATTTTTTAACCAAATATTTATTAATTTTTTTCATGGTTATTGGTAGAGTTGAACTTTTAACATTATTACTGATAGCTAAAAAATTCCTTTTTAAATATTAATTAAGTATTATATATGTAATATTAATTTTAATTGCGCCCTTAGCTCAGCTGGATAGAGCATCGGTTTTCTAAACCGAGGGTCGCACGTTCGAGTCGTGCAGGGCGCGCCAATAACAATATATATTTACTTTACTTTTTCTCATACTACATATAGATAAATCAGTTCTAAACTGATCAATTTTTCTTTGATCGATTTTAGATAATGATAGAAGATTAATCTAATTCAAAATTTATTTTGAATTATTTGTTAACAAATAAATATAAACAAAAAGGAAGAATAATGTTTAAATACTTAAAACAATTAACTTCTTTAGTTGCTATGGTTGCTGTGTTGTTTACTTTTACAACAGAGACTATGGCTGCTAAAAAATCTAAGACACTTAAAAACACTCAGAAGAAGGGTTTTGTAAGATGTGGAGTATCTCAAGGTCTACCAGGATTTTCTA
>Ga0315315_10004310_pt1 | contig 13111 bp, 13 predicted proteins | sample M140m3416metaG_FD_203699 | JGI IMG/M metagenome (GOLD analysis project Ga0315315, IMG submission 203699) | Ammonia-oxidizing marine archaeal communities from Monterey Bay, California, United States - M1 40m 3416 | ecosystem: Environmental > Aquatic > Marine > Intertidal zone | place: USA...
TATGAGGAAGATGCGGTCCACTGGCATCAGACCGCGAAGGCTGCCTGCGATCCTTTCGGCGACGAGGTTTATCCACGTTTCAAGAAGTGGTGTGATGATTACTTTTATTTACCTCATCGGCAGGAGCCGCGAGGTGTGGGCGGGCTATTTTATGACGACCTCAATGACTGGGGTTTTGAGCAAAGCTTTGCTTTTATGCGCAGCGTGGGCGATGGATTTCTCGAGGCCTATGTGCCGATTCTCCAGCGGCGAAAGGAGATGCCGTGGACGGAGCCCGAGCGCCAGTGGCAACTGTATCGACGTGGCCGCTACGTGGAGTTCAATCTGGTCCATGACCGTGGAACCTTGTTTGGGCTGCAAACCAACGGGCGCACGGAGGCAATACTGATGTCTTTGCCCCCGCTTGTTCGCTGGGAGTATGGCTATACCCCGGTTGCGGGGACGCCGGAAGCGACGCTCATGACGGACTTTTTAAGACCGCGGGACTGGCTGGGGCTAGAGCCTGCTGCGAGCACGTCATGATGCGGTCATCATGGCGACGGTTCATTTTGTCTAGCGGCTTTGCCGATCTGATCCGATGACGTCCGACCACCTGATTTCGGGACGCTTTGCGGTCGTGGGTAATCCCATTCAGCACAGTCTGTCGCCCGTGATCCATTCGGCTTTTGCGCAGCAGAGTGGGCGCCAAATCGATTATCGGGCAGAGCTTGTCGGCCTGGATACATTTGAGACCTGGGTGACCACTTTCTTTCAGCAGGGTGGGCGAGGGCTCAATGTGACGCTGCCCTTCAAAACCCGCGCCTATGCGCTGGCCGACGAGGTGTCGGACAGAGCGCGGGCAGCTGGCGCAGCCAACTTTCTGGCTCAAAATGCGGCCGGGCAGATGATTGCCGACAACACAGATGGTAAGGGCATGGTGGCAGACATGACCGACAATGCGGGGTGGTCACTTAATGGTGCGCGAGTGCTGGTGCTGGGTGCAGGGGGTGCGGTGAAGGGTGTGATCCCGTCTCTGCTGCAGGCTGCGCCCGAGTGTATCGTTGTGGCCAATCGCACGTCAGCGCGCGCTGAAGCGCTGGCCGCAGAGTGGATAGATCAGTCAACCCCGGTGTCCGGAGGGAGTTACGACCTGGCGCTCTCGATGCCCTGGGATGTGATTGTCAATGGCACCAGCACGGGGCTTTCGAACGAGATGCCGGGGTTGCCCGCCGGGGTCATCTTGGCAGACGACTGCTACTGTTACGACATGGCGTATGGCAAGGGGCCTACGCCGTTTATGTCTTGGGGAGCCGACCAAGGCGCGACTGCAGTAAGAGATGGACTAGGCATGCTAGTTGAACAGGCGGCCGAAAGCTTTTGCTTGTGGCTGGGTGATTATCCCGAGACACAGCCAGTGATGTCGGCGCTCAGGGAGCACTCGCAGGCGGCACGTTAAGCGCTACTGTCGAGGTATCGTTGCTTGAGCGAGGTATAGCCCGAAGCACTATAGGGCAAAAAGCGAATCTCGTCTTCGGTGAGCGCGCGCACTTCTCGGGCAGGGCTGCCAGCGTAAAGATAACCACTGCGAAGCTTTTTTCCCGGTGTGACGAGCGCCCCTGCGGCAATCATCACATCGTCTTCCACGACCACGGCGTCCATGATAATCGCGCCCATACCCACCAAAACGCGGTTGCCTACGGTGCAGCCATGCAACAGCGCGCGGTGACCCACCGTGACATCCTCGCCGATGTGCAGGGGGAAGCCGGCAGGATTGAAAGGCCCGTCATGGGTGACGTGCAGCACCGTGCCGTCCTGAATGTTGGTGCGCGCACCGATGCGAATAATCTGTACGTCACCGCGCATTGCGGCGTGGGGCCATACGCTGACGTCATCGCCGAGGCACACATCCCCCATGACCACCGCCGTGGGATCGATCATCACCGCTTTACCCAGAGTGGGGATGATGCCAAGACCTTCGCGAATATTGGCCTCACCCCTGAAGTTGATATGACTCACAGTTCTTCTCCTGATCGGATCTTGCCGTACTGATTCCCGGTGCCGTCTTAACGTTGCCAGCGCGAGACCTTGCTACACTGTCGGCACGAAATACCCGGGAGGCGAGTATGTCGGATTCTTCCCCTGAACCCAATCAGCGGCCGCGGTTTGTGGCCGGTGCAGTCTGCCCAAGCTGTAGGGCAGAGGACCGTATGGTGATCGACGCCGGGGCTGATGAGCGCCGTTGCGTTGCGTGCGGCTTTGTAGAGGCCCGCCCTGACGCCGGCGTCAGCGTGCTGCCAACCCGCGTCACCCGCGCGGCGGCACGGCGCGTCGAGACCGAAGCAGAGGCGGTCCGCTTGTTGGAGGACTAGGGGTCGGCACTGCTCTACATAACCTAAAATTATGAGGGGAATTAATAAAAAGCATTGGCATTCATAACCCGGTCCACCGACCATACGGCTCGCTCACAGGGCGTGACCTTTTGCCCATGTTATTTTCAGCAAATTCGCTATAATCCCGGCGCTTTTTGACCCCCTCAGTGGCTCGGGGCTCAGTGCCACACAACCATATGGAGTACGCACGCGATGAGGAGACTATTCTCAGCAGCGGCTTTGACATTATTGGCGCCCCTCGCTGCGGCCCAGAACCAGATCAACATGTCACCGGGTGTGACAGAGATCGGGGCTGATATTTTTGAGCTCCACATGTTGATCATGTGGATCTGCGTGATAATAGGCGTCGCCGTGTTCGCGGTGATGTTTTACTCCATTTATGCGCACAGAAAGTCTAAAGGTCATCAGGCTTCACAATTTCACGAGAGCACGAAGGTCGAAGTGGCATGGACGGTCGTCCCCTTCCTGATCCTCATTGCCATGGCAGTGCCGGCGACCTCGACGCTGCTTGAAGTGTATGACAACGACGAAGCTGAGTTGGACGTTTTGATCACGGGTTACCAATGGAAGTGGAGGTACGAGTACCTTGAAGCGTCAGGGGAGCCCGTCGCCTTTTTCTCCAACCTAGCTACCCCGCAGGAAGAGATCTACAACACCGAACAAAAGGGAGAGAACTATCTCCTTGAAGTGGATGAGCCCCTGGTTATTCCGACTAATACAAAAGTCCGGTTTCTGATTACGGCGAATGACGTGATTCACTCCTGGTGGGTCCCGGAAATTGCCGTTAAGCGCGATGCCATACCGGGCTTTATCAACGAGGCATGGACCCGTGTACCGGAGGAAGGCATTTATCGTGGCCAATGCACGGAGCTTTGTGGTGCTTATCACGGATTTATGCCGGTTGTGGTGCACGCGGTTTCTCGCGATGAATTTGACGCGTGGATGGCAGCCAAGCGCGGTGCAGCCGTAGCCCAGACAGCGCTGGCTATGCAGACACTACCGGCTGATGAGCTGATGGATCAGGGCAAGGCGGTCTATGACAGCGCCTGCCTCGCTTGCCATGGCGCACAGGGCGAGGGCGGGATTGGCAATGCGATCGCCGGCAGTTCGTTGGTCTTGGGAGATTTGTCCGAGCACATGGCGGTCGTTGCCAAGGGCGTGTCGGGCACCGCCATGCAAGCATTTGGCGGCCAGCTTAACGACGTTGAAATGGCGGCGGTACTGACCTACCAGCGCAATGCGTTTGGCAACAATACGGGCGATATCGTCCAGCCCGGTGACGTCACCGGCATGAAGCAAGGTTAAGGGAGAGCATACGATGGGTGATCATCATCACGGACCCGCCGCGGGCATCACGCGCTGGCTTTTTACGACTAATCACAAGGACATCGGCACGATGTACCTGTGGTTCTCCTTCGCCATGTTTCTGCTCGGCGGCTTCTTCGCGATGGTTATTCGCGCAGAATTGTTCCAGCCGGGTATGCAGCTTGTAGAGCCTGCATTTTTTAATCAGATGACAACCCTGCACGGGTTGGTGATGGTATTTGGCGCCATCATGCCGTCCTTTGTGGGGCTGGCTAACTGGCTAATCCCGATGATGATTGGTGCGCCGGACATGGCGTTGCCGCGCATGAACAACTGGAGTTTTTGGATCTTGCCGCCCGCTTTTCTGATGCTGGCGTCAACGCTGTTTATGGAAGGCGGTGCGCCGGCTTTTGGCTGGACCTTCTATGCGCCGCTGTCGACAACTTATGCGCCGCCATCGGTGACCTTCTTTATTTTCGCCATCCACATTTTGGGCGTGTCGTCCATCATGGGCTCTATCAATATCATTGCCACCGTGATGAATATGCGAGCGCCGGGCATGACTTATATGAAGATGCCCCTGTTCGTCTGGACCTGGTTAATCACAGCCTTTTTGCTGGTCGCCGTGATGCCTGTTTTGGCGGGTGCAGTGACCATGATGCTAATGGATATCCATTTCGGCACCAGCTTCTTTTCCGCGGCCGGTGGCGGCGACCCCGTACTGTTCCAGCACATCTTCTGGTTCTTTGGTCACCCCGAGGTTTACATCATTATTCTGCCTGCCTTTGGTGTGGTGTCGCAGATCATTCCTGCCTTTTCCAGAAAGCCTCTGTTTGGCTACGCCTCGATGGTCTATGCCACGGCATCTATTGCCTTTTTGTCCTTTATCGTCTGGGCGCATCACATGTACACCGTGGGTATGCCGGTCGCGGGAGAGCTGTTCTTTATGTACGCCACCATGCTCATCGCCGTTCCGACAGGCGTGAAGGTATTTAACTGGATTACGACCATGTGGCGCGGGTCGCTTAGCTTCGAGACGCCGATGTTGTTTTGCATCGGTTTCCTGATCCTCTTCACGCTGGGTGGATTTACCGGCCTGATGCTGTCGATTGCACCGGCAGACTTCCAGTATCACGACACTTATTTTGTGGTGGCGCACTTTCATTACGTGATGGTGGCAGGGGCAGTGTTCTCCATGACCGCTGCGGTGTATTACTGGTTACCCAAGTGGTGTGGACGGATGTACAACGAGGCGATGGGCAAAACCCACTTCTGGATTTCGTTTATCGGCTTCAACATTACTTTCTTCCCGCAACACTTCGTTGGTCTGGCTGGTATGCCCCGGCGCATCCCGGACTACGCGCTCCAGTTCGCGGACTTCAATATGATGTCCTCGATTGGCGCCTTTATTTATGGCGCCTCCCAGCTGCTGTTCCTCTACAACGTCATTGCGGCCATCGTGGCGGGCAAGCCGGTTAGCGATGAAAGGGTTTGGGACGGCGCAGAAGGGCTCGAGTGGACCCTGCCAACGCCGGCGCCCTACCACACCTTCGAAGAGCCTCCGCAGGTGCCCAAGCCCGCGGGCACAATTTAAAGGGTCGGGGTGCCAGGGAGTCTGATATGGGCAGTCTGCGTCTAAGCCGAGTCCCCGCTATCGATACCGCCCTGAAGCTGGTGGCGGTCGCCGTTGCGATGTTTGCCTTCGTTTTTGTCGTGATGGTGCCGCTCTACAACGTACTTTGCGATGCGCTGGGCATTAACGGTAAAACAGCCAGCCAGGCTTACACGGCGGTTTCAACGTCGATTGACGAGAGTCGCCAGGTCACCGTGCAGTTTGTCGCGATCAACAATGACGACATGCCTTGGTCGTTTTCCACTGAGGCGCGCAGGATGCGTGTTCATCCGGGCGCTGCCAATGGCGTTGTTTTTCGGGCAATGAATCCGACAGACGCCGAAATGGTGGCGCAGGCCATCCCCAGTATCTCGCCCAGTCGCGCGGCGGCGTATTTTCACAAAACCGAATGCTTCTGTTTTGACCAGCAGGCATTGGCGGGCCGAGCCGGAGTGGACATGCCTCTGCAGTTCATCGTTGATCAGGACCTGCCTAAAGATATTCACACGATCACGCTTTCCTACACGTTATTTGATGTCACCGATACGGTGACCGATGGTCTTGCTGTCCGCTGAAGGACGCACCTGAGGAGACACTTATGTCCAGTTCAACATCCGCTCCTGCCGGCCACGAGAAATATTATGTTCCCGAGTCCTCAAGCCTTGCCGTCAGGGCGACCATTGGGCTGGTGTTGTCGGTGTTCGGTGCGGCGCTCATGCTCAACGACATGACGTTTGGGGATCCGGAGCGATCCAGCGCTTCGGTATGGGTGCTGACCACCGGTCTGGTGTTTTTTATCTTCACCCTTACCAGCTGGTTTCGCACTGCGATTAGGGAAAATCTTGCGGGCATGAACAGTAGCCAGCTTCACCAAAGTTATGTTCTGGGGATGTTCTGGTTCATCTTCTCTGAAGTCATGTTTTTTGCGGTGTTCTTCGGCACGTTGTTATATGTGCGCCAGTTTGCTGGCCCCTGGTTGGCTGGTGAGGGCGATGGCGGGCGGATGAATGGACTGTTATGGCCCGGATTTGAATTCGCGTGGCCGCCGGTCATAACGCCGCAGGAGATTGTCGGTGGGGCAGACGCACAGGTAATCGCCAATAACGGGGCCTTTGTCTCTCAAGAGAAATCGATGGCCCCCGCGGACGCACACGCTTGGTATGCATGGCTGCCTATGTGGAACACGATTATCCTGCTGTCATCCAGTGCCACCGTGCATGTCGCCCACACCGCCATCCTGTCTGGCGACCGCAAAAAGTTTAACCGCTGGCTCGGGATTACCGTCGGCCTCGCCTTGATTTTCTTGGGTCTGCAGGCGGCGGAGTATTACGAAGCCTATGTGCTGTTCGGTTTGACACTCAATTCGGGCATTTATGGCTCCACCTTTTTCATGCTGACGGGCTTCCACGGTTTTCATGTGGCAATGGGCATGACGATGCTGTTGATTCAGCTGATTCGGTCCATGAAGAACAAGCACTTCACTGCTACTGATCACTTTGGTTTTGAGGCGTCGAGTTGGTATTGGCATTTCGTGGATGTCGTGTGGGTGTTTCTGTTTCTTTTTGTCTACATCCTCTGACAGTGCGCTGGCAGTGCGAGGGCGCGGTGGCGCCCTTTTTTATAAGTGCATGAGTTGCGTCTAGAACGCGTGGCCTGAAACCGCCCCCTTGGTGACTTGATCATTCGCTACTGTCGGTGGTGGTGACTGGTCCCGGATCCCAGGGGTTTTGTTGTCCGAGTTGTCCCGTGATCAAGCCGTAGACTATGACTGCCAGCAGACAAACACCTAAAGCGAGACGAACACCGAGAGACGTAAAGAGACGCTTTTTTTCAGTGCTACCCTGATCGGACATCAGAAACACCAAACCCGACGCGAGACTGGCGACAAGCGCTATCATGAGCAGAATAATGATGGTCTTGAGCATGAGGTCAGCCCTTGTGGCTCCTTGCGCGAACGGCCGCAAACATTGTGCAGCGAGAGATACGACAGCATGCAGTTTAACCGAAGCCTCGGACCCCTGACGGTAAAAGGTGATGTGAGAGCCGTATTCGCAGGGGTGGTGTTGCTCGGCTTGCTCAGTAATCTCGGTTTTTGGCAGCTTGGCCGCGCGGGAGAAAAAGCTGCTTTGGAAGACCGGTGGCAGGCCCGCGCGGCGGAGCCCGCTGTGACCCCTCGCGCGTTAACGGACCAAGCCAGAGACCCGGCGGACCGCCAGGTGCGTTGGGAAGGGGAGTTCCGCGCGGGAGACTATCTGCTCCTAGATAATCGGTTGCATCGGGGACAGCCCGGTTTTCACGTGATTGCGCTGGCCAGCGCAGGTGATGCAGTGGTGCCAGTCAACTTGGGCTGGTTGGCAGGGGACCCCTCTCGCCGGACGCTACCGACGCCCGCATTGCCCGCGGGCCTGGTAACCATCGAAGGGCGCGTGTATGTGCCAAGTGGCAAGCCGCTAATGCTGCAAAAACCTGAGCCCCCGCAGGGGCTTCCCGCTACCGTGCAGACCCTGTATTGGGATGGCTGGCAGGGTTCTCTTTCGATGCTGACAGATAGCGAAGTGTTTCCCTATGAGGTCAGAATTGAGCCTGAGTCGCCTCTGGCGCTGGTCGCGGAGTGGACGGTCGTCAATCAGTCTCCCTCTATGCATCTGGGCTACGCGGTACAGTGGTTCGCTATGGCGGCTGTACTGCTGTTAATTGGTGTGCTCCGCCTCACTAATGTGCGCAGTTTGCTGAGCGGGAGCGGATGATCATGTCAACGCCGACGGCGAGCACGCAGCAGCGACGCGCACGCACGATACTGCTTCTGATCGCGGGCATTCCTATCTCCATGATGCTCGCCGCGACGGCGCTATGGTGGGCGGTGGATAGCGGCCATGTTGATGTCTTGGGTAGCGTTGGCACCGCGAATCATGGCGCGCTGATCACACCCCCGCGTTCGTTAAGCGGGACCCGTTTTCAGCACGAGGGGGTGGCCGAGACGTTGTGGCGGGACCTGCCGGCCAAGTGGCGATTTATGGTGGTTCAGCGCGGCGACGACTGCGGTGACCTGTGCCAACAGCAGCTCTATCAAACGCGCCAGATTCACCTCGCTCTCGGCAAAGAATTCAATCGGGTCGGGCGAATCGTGCTCAGCGATACGTCTCCAGCCGCGGTCACGCTTGCTCCGGGTATTGGCGACCAGGCAGACCCCGTCACGCAGCGATTGGATGATTGGCTGGCTCGCGAACATGTGGGTATCTTGCCGCTGACGTTGCCGGCAATAGAGTTGGAGGGGTTGGTGCCCGAAATTCTGACAGCGCCTGCGCAATGGTATGTCGTCGATCCTGCGGGTTGGATCATGATGCGGGTATCGGATGACCTTCATTACAAGGACGTCATTAGTGATATGCGGTTTTTGCTGAAAAACTCCGGCGGCTGATACTGCAGGGCGATGATGCGCTGGGGATTCGAACCGGAGACAAGCGCGGTTAAGGATGTTGAGCCTGCGATTGGGTGGGCTGGCATTGGGAAAAGCCGGGCAGAACGAAATAAAAAAGGTAACCGCCGTGACAGAATCAAGACAACGAGGCGTACGCTGGACGATTTTTGGCGTGGTGGTATTTATGGCGCTCGTGGTTGCGAGCTTCATTCATCGCGTCGGCGAGCCGCGTATTATGAGTTTGGCAGAGACGCGTGCGAATGGTTTGTTTTTGTTTGACACCCCTCGGGATGCCGGTGATTTCGCACTCATCGATCACCGCGGCGCATCGTTCACTCGGGATAACCTTGTCGGCCAGTGGACGCTGATTTTTTTTGGCTTTACCCACTGCCCGGATATTTGTCCGACCACGCTAGCCGAGTTGGCTCAGCTTAAAGCCCAGCTGGCTGACACCGAAGCTGACGCTACTCGCGTTGTGATGCTGTCAGTGGACCCCGCCCGAGATACTCCGGAGCGCCTGGCACAATACGTCCCCTATTTTCATCCCGATTTTGCAGGTGTGACGGGAGAGTTTTCCGAGATCCTCAGTGTTGCGCAGCGCCTGAATGCGCCCTTTCGCAAGGTGAGTGAGCCTGACGGCAGCTACCAGATGGAGCACAGTGCCAACGTGATACTCATGAATCCCCGCGGGGACTATCATGGTTTTTTTCGCGCGCCCCTCGATATTCCCAAAATGCGGGTAACCTTACGGTCCACCCAGTATTTGTGGGAGCACTGATCTCATGGCGAACCGGCTCATCCTAGTAGACGGATCCTCCTATCTGTTTCGGGCTTATCACGCGCTACCCGCGCTCACCAATTCAAAAGGGCTGAATACCGGCGCTGCCAAAGGCGTCATTGGCATGATCCGCAAGTTGGTGGCCGACTACGCCCAAGATCAAGTCGTCGTCGTGTTCGACGCCAAGGGGCCCACCTTTCGTCATGAGATCTATGCACAATACAAGGCCAACCGGCCGCCCATGCCCGATGAGCTGCGCGAGCAGATTGAACCCATACACAATGCCATTCGCGCGATGGGCTTGCCGCTCATCTGTATTGGTGGTGTCGAGGCGGATGATGTCATCGGCACACTCTCGGTAGAGGCAGCCAAGGACGGCCGAGACGTCGTCATCTCCACCGGTGACAAAGATATGGCGCAGCTGGTCAATGACCACGTCACGCTCATAAACACCATGAACAATACCTCCATGGATCACGATGGTGTGGTGGCGAAGTTTGGTGTGCCGCCAGCACTCATTATCGATTTGCTGGCCCTTATGGGCGACAAGGTCGACAACATACCCGGTGTCGCCGGTGTGGGAGAGAAAACGGCAACCGCGTTGCTGCAACATTTGGGTGGTATCGATTCGATTTACGGGCAGCTCGACGCCGTCGCCGATTTACCGATACGCGGCGCGAAGAGCCTCGGAAATAAACTCGAAGGCGCGCGCGCGGAGGCCGACCTTAGTTATGAGCTGGCGACGATCAAAATTGATTGTGATCTGGGGCTTGCAGAGGGGGACCTCGACTCCAGCCCGCCGGATACCAACGCCCTGATTGCGCTGTTTCAGGATCTTGAGTTCAAGACCTGGTTAGACGCCTTGTTACAGAGCGATGATAAAGCGGACGGGGATGTTGTGTCTGACGGGGATGAGACCCCAGAGCCGGTGAGCGCCAGTGACGCCATTGAGGTGGCGACTATTTTTAATCAGAGCGATTTTGATGAATGGCTGGCGAAGCTTGGGTCTGCCACCTTATTCGCCTTCGATACCGAAACGACAAGCCTCGACTATATGGTGGCGGAAGTGGTGGGAGTCTCTTTCGCGGTGGCGTCAGGTGCAGCCGCTTATGTGCCGCTGGCGCACGATTATCCGGGCGCGCCAGACCAGCTCGACCGTGACGTCGTGCTCGAGGCCCTGCGGCCCCTGCTTGAGGATGAGCAGATCGCCAAGGTCGGACAGCACCTTAAATACGACGCCAACGTCCTGGCTAACCATGGCATTACCCTGAGAGGCATTCGGGAAGACACCATGCTGGAGTCTTACGTGCTGGACGCCGCCGGGAGTCGCCACGATCTCGATACGCTGGCTCTCAAGTATCTTGGACAGCGCACCATTCATTTCGAGGATATCGCCGGTAAAGGCGTCAAACAGCTGACGTTTAATCAGGTGCCTATCGAGCAGGCTGCGCCCTACGCAGCCGAGGACGCCGAGGTGACGTTGCGCTTACATCAAAAACTCGCAAAAAAATTGAGCGAGGAGCGCGCGCTATCCGCTTTGTATCGAGAGTTGGAAATCCCGCTGGTGCCCGTGCTGTCGCGGATCGAGCGCAATGGTGCGTTGGTCTGTCGCAATACTCTCGCATCACACAGTCAGGAGCTGGGTAAGCGCATCCTGTCTCTTGAAGCTAAAGCCCACGAATTGGCGGGTGGCCCGTTTAATCTTGGCTCACCCAAACAGCTTGGCGAGATTTTGTTCAACCAGCTTGAGCTGCCTGTGCTGCGCAAGACCCCAAAGGGTGCGCCTTCCACCGCCGAGGAAGTGCTCTCCGAGCTGGCGCTCGACTACCCGCTGCCTGCGGTCCTGATGGAGTACCGGAGTCTCAGCAAATTAAAGTCGACTTACACCGATAAGTTGCCTGAGATGATCGATCCACGCACCGGGCGGGTGCACACCTCCTATCACCAGGCAGTGACCGCCACCGGGCGTTTGTCGTCATCCGACCCGAACCTGCAAAACATTCCGATTCGCACTGAAGAGGGCAGGCGAATTCGCCAGGCGTTTATTGCTGCCCCAGGCTGCAAGATTGTCGCTGCCGATTATTCCCAGATCGAATTGCGCATCATGGCGCACCTCTCTCAGGACGATGGCTTGCTCAATGCCTTTGCCGCCGGTTTGGATGTGCACAGTGCGACCGCTGCCGAAGTATTCGGTGTCGGGATAGAGGGGGTATCCGTGGATCAGCGGCGTAAAGCCAAAGCCATCAATTTTGGTTTGATCTACGGCATGTCGGCGTTTGGTTTGGGTAAACAGCTGGGCCTCGGGAGAAATGAGGCGCAAGAGTATATCGACCTCTATTTTGCGCGTTACCCCGGTGTGGCGGAGTATATGGCGCGGACCCGCGAACTCGCTCACGAAGCCGGTTATGTTGAAACGCTGAAGGGGCGGCGTCTCTACTTGCCCGAAATCAACGCCCGCAATCGCCAGCGTCAGCAAGCCGCTGAGCGAACCGCGATTAATGCACCGATGCAAGGCACTGCGGCCGACATCATTAAGATGGCGATGCTATCAGTTGACGATTGGCTTACCCGCTCAAGGGTTGATGCACGCTTGATCATGCAAGTTCACGACGAGCTGGTTTTTGAGGTTGAGGCCGGTGCAGTGGAAGAACTCTCTGAGACCGTGGTTCAACTGATGTCAGGTGTGGGTGTGCTCGATGTGCCTTTGCTCGTTGAGGCGGGCACTGGCGATAACTGGGATGAAGCGCATTAGCGCACAGCTTAGTCTTCGGGGTTGATCTCTGGCAGGTCATCGATCACTGAGTCGTCAGTGAGCCAGCGGTTAATCTTTGTCCCCAGCTCCTCGACGCCTTTTCGTTTTAGGGAAGAGAAAAGCTGCACGCTCACCAGCTCGGCGTGCTCCGCGAGCGCTTCGCGAACTGATAGCAGCGTGCTTTGGGCCGGACCGCGTTTTAGCTTGTCCGCCTTGGTCAGCAGGATATGAACCGGCATGCTGGCGGAGATCGCCCACCCCAGCATCTGTTTGTCGGCGTCAGTCAGCGGGTGGCGGATATCCATCAGCATTACCAGGCCGCGAAGACTCTCTCGGTGCTGAAGATAGCGCTCTAACTGCTGGTTCCACTTTTTCTTTACCGCCAGAGGGACTTTGGCAAACCCGTACCCCGGCAGGTCGACTAGCCGTTGGCTGTCGCTCAGGGCGAAAAAATTAATAAGCTGCGTTCGCCCCGGCGTGCGGGAGGTTCGCGCGAGCTTCCCTTGCGAAGTTAACGTATTGATTGCGCTCGATTTTCCCGAGTTTGACCGGCCCGCGAATGCGACCTCCCAGCCTTCATCGCGCGGGGCATTTTCGACCGCGCTAGCGCTTTGAAGAAATGCGGCATTGCGGAACTGAACGGCTACTTTGTGGGCGCTAAACTCTGTCATTTTGCGATTTGTGCCACGACGCGGAAAGTCTATAATGCCACGCTCTTCGGGGCTCCATGCTCGGAACATCACGGTAAATTTTGTGAAGGGCGTCGCACATGACGCCGCGGGTCTGGGCCACTCAGGCTGCTCCCGACAAATGAGTAGAGCTGAACCAGGCGCTGAGCCGTACAACGATGACGCAAGACAAAGACAAAGACAAAGAC
>Ga0315315_10004311_pt1 | contig 13111 bp, 15 predicted proteins | sample M140m3416metaG_FD_203699 | JGI IMG/M metagenome (GOLD analysis project Ga0315315, IMG submission 203699) | Ammonia-oxidizing marine archaeal communities from Monterey Bay, California, United States - M1 40m 3416 | ecosystem: Environmental > Aquatic > Marine > Intertidal zone | place: USA...
TCTCTGACCGTGGGGTGCAATACAAGGACCAGCCAGCCCAGTTCAATCTCGGAAAATCATTCGATACATTCGGTCCAACCGGACCATATCTTGTATCCACCGATTCCTTCACTGACCCCGGCGATCTAGGAATAAAGACAACAGTAAATGGTGAGATTCGTCAAAATGACCGGACATCAAACATGATCTTTGATGTCCCGACACTAATCTCATGCATTTCATCTATTGCTTCGCTTGCGGTGGGTGACATTATTTTCAGTGGAACTCCTGAAGGCGTCGGGTTCAAAAACGGGTCCTTTCTGAAAGGCGGAGACATCGTTGAAACAACGATAGAAGGTATCGGGACAATGAGGAATAGGTGTCTACGAGGAACCGACTGCTCTTCAACACCTACATGAATCCAAACATGCTCTAAGATAAGAAGAGAGGTGGTATGGCTATACAAATCGGCTGGTTGAAAACCATAAGCAAGAAATTTGTTGCATTAAAAGAAAAACTTGAGTTACGTGCCGAAGAACGCGAAGCCAAGAAATTCTCAAGCGAGGATACCAATCCGTTCCTGATACAAAACCGCAACAAACGCTTTTCCACGTATCGCTCTGAACTGATCCACGGTGCAATGCTCAAACCTCTCGATAAATTTCTTGATAAAGAATCCGAAGTTGACGGAAACGACCAAGGACTTCTAGGTAGATTATGGCATTTCAAAGACGACGAGGACGAAATTCAGGAAGACGCTAAGAAACAAGATGAGGATGATGCCAGTGAGCAAACTTGAAATAACGATCGAGTACTGCATCCCTTGAGATTACTCAAGTGACGCAGTTCGCGTCGCACACGAAATCATGAGCAAATACCAGCACCAAATGGTTTCGCTCACGCTCCTCCCAGGAGACAAAGGCATTTTTGATGTCAAAGCCAACGGAACCCTGATTTATTCAAAGCATGCGACGGGACGGTTCCCTGAACCCGGAGAAATACGCTCCGAACTTCAGAAAACCATCACCTAACACATTCAAGTATCAAACTATGTGCTTTATTGCGCTTGTACGACTCCCTGCCCGCACATTACCTGAACACTAAAGCTGTTATTTTGGTTGGTGGGCATACCCAAATCCTCTCCGAGGACCTGAAACCAATTTACGTCAATATAGGATGTAAATGTATCAACGCCGGACGTTGTTTGGGTAAATCCGACATTCCCGACTGATCCAGTTAAGCTACAAATGCTGTGGTCGGAGACACCCACTACAGAAAGGTCGCAGTGATTGAAATCGCACGTATTATTCGTCTCAAATCCAACTGCAGAAAAACCGTGTTGGCTGACTAAATCGCTCATCTGACAACAGGGATTGTTTGGCACGATACCGCTCAAGGCCCCAGACTGGGTTACTCCGAGTTCAGCGCACTGCCATGAGCTACTTAACGTAGCGACGAATTCTTCATCATTGCAGGTTAATCCTGCGAGCGCTCCGTCAGACCCTGATGCGCCGGCTACACCGGTCGCACCTGTCGCACCGGTTGAGCCAGCTGGCCCTTGTGGTCCTTCAGGTCCTTGCTCACCGACTGCTCCTTGCTCACCGGCAGGTCCAGCGGGTCCTGCTGGTCCGACTGCTCCTTGAGGCCCTGCAGGAAGGCTTGCGAGTTCTACTTCAAGAGCCGCAATGCGCTCCTCAAGATCAGAAATATCTGACTGCAATGTGAGTTCTACCGTATCAGTCTCAGATTCTTGACTTACAGGTTGATCTGCTTGCGATTCAGTACCGCTATCACTGCTACATGCAATGAACGCAAACACACTAAGGGCAAGCATAGTGAACGCTAACTTTTTCATTTTTACCTTTCATGGTTCCCCTTATGGGAAGTCTGAACTCTTTTATACCTAAATGGCAAGCTGTCAAAATAGAAGGTATTGACAATTAATCCTGTGTTAACAGAATGTAAACAAGTAAAGCTCAAGTGGAAGCTATTTGTTTTGTTGATTATGTTTTGATTTAACGGCAACAAAGGAGAAGATATGCCTCATTACATGATCAAAGGCTCATACAACGCTGAAGGAGCGAAAGCTCTCATGGCTGAGGGCGGCACCGTTCGCCTCGAGCAAGCCAAAGGGCTAATTGAGTCTCTTGGGGGAAACCTTGAATCAATGTACTTTGTTTGGGGGACTGACGATATCGTCGGATTCTGCGAAATGCCTGATGATGCAACCGCGGCTGCAGCCACTATGGCTGTATCTTCATCCGGAACCGTATCAGTAAGCATCACACCTCTACTCACACCAGAAGATATTGATGCTGCAGCCGAAAAGGTAGGCGGAGCAACCTATAGGGCACCAGGAAATTAATCTACATAAGGTACAAAAATAAAAATTGAGGGAAGGCGTAACGCTGCTTCCCTCAATTTTTTTTGCCCCCTTTTAACCGAGCTTTGCCTTGACCACACTTTTCGCTGCTTCATCGTCAAGCACCGGCGTTACTGTTGCCGTTATCATTGGAGCCCAGTTGAGAACCCATGAGTACACGGCCTCGACACTGGTACTTTCAACAATCGCTGTTCCTGCCCCTGACGCTAAATCATGCCAGCGACCTATCATCGCCACATCCGACCCTAGGTCAGCTGCATCATCTTCAGTAGTCATTTGACTAAATGCAGTAAATGCATCCATTTTCGTCTCTGGGTATAACTCCCATGACACCATAAATAACATAGAAAACTCCTTTAATATATTGGTGATTTCCATACTACTTAATCTTTGTTTCCGTTTTTTTACGAGAATGTTAATTGATTCAAAACCCTGAATCTATACTAAGAACACTATTGTTTCCCTTATAGGAGGCTTCAATGATTTTTCACGTCTACCATTTTCACAACGAACTCACATGCCCTATTAACGACACTGATTTGTTCCTAAGTTCCTTTGGATCCGTCGTTGACTCTCTTGAAGCGAACAATGTTGATGTCATCGGTGCGTGGATTGATGGACCGGGCCATAAGTCCTTTTACATTATTGATGCCGATTCAGCAGATGATATCCATAACGGACTGCACCCCATCATCGCTAGAGGCACAGCAGTCATAACTCCTGTTGCAGATCTTCAAGAGCGTTCCAGAGAGGTAGCGGAAGGCCAGTAGGACATGTGGCTCTCCGCTAAATTATCAACGAATCCTGAGATGACATGAATGTAGGAATTCTCACAGGAGGCGGAGACTGCCCCGGATTAAACGCTGTTATTCGAGCCGTGGTTCGCAAAGCACAAAAACAGTATGGAATGACTGTTTTCGGTTTCCACGATGGCTGGAGAGGCATCCTTGATGAACGATATGAAGAATTAACAATTGAACGCATGCGAGGCACCCTTCCGCGGGGAGGAACCATTCTCGGAACGACCCGTGACCACCCATACATGTTCGAGGGAGGGACTGATACAGTCAAAAATGTCTGTTCTAAGCTAGGTATTGATTCAGTAATTGTTGTCGGTGGTGAAGGGACACTGTCGTGCGCATTGGAACTACAAAATGATGATGTAGTCAATGTAATCGGGGTACCAAAAACAATAGATAACGATATCGGAGCTACGGAAATGACTTTCGGGTTCTCAACAGCAGTTGATATTGCTACAGAAGCTATAGATCGCCTCCACACCACCGCTGAATCACATGACAGGATAATGATCGCTGAAGTAATGGGTCGCCATGTTGGTCACATAGCGGCATGGGCAGGAATGGCGGGAGGAGCAACTATAGTCCTTATCCCTGAAGAAAAATTCAACATAGACCGTGTCGCTGAATCCCTCACCCGTCGACATAACGCCGGCCGATACGCTTCGATTGTCGTTGTTGCTGAAGGCGCATTACCTGAAGAAGGAACTATCGAATTACGCGAACCCGGTATTGATCAATACGGTCATCAACGCTTAGGTGGGATCTCAAATATCATTGCTGAAGAAATAGAGAGTAGGACTGGTTTCGAAACACGTGTCACGGTGTTAGGCCACGTTCAACGCGGAGGTTCCCCCAACCCCTTTGATAGAGTTCTCGGAACGCGTCTGGGTATAGCAGCTATTGATGCCGCTAACGCTAAGGATTATGGAAAGATGGTCGCTCTTCAAAATGGAGACATCGTAACAGTGCCACTTGAAGAGGCTGTTGGGTCGTTGAAAGTTGTGAGTCCAGAATTTTGGGACGCTGCGAAAAACTTCTTTGCATAAAATCATATTGCTTCGAAATAACCAAATTTCGACACTAACTCAGTTATGTCTAGTGGTTGGTCCCCCGATTGGAGCTCAAGGGTAAAAAGCACTTGAATTGGCATAACTTTGTTGTCTAACTGTATGAGCAGTATTGATTCGGTTCGTTTGCCAGCATCGATTAGGACCTGAATTAATCCTTCGTCCTCGCTCACATAGATGACGTCGCCGACGTCGTGACTTGTATCGAGCATCAAATCGAATGGGTCATCTTCATCATCATCGGAAAAACGCACAACGCTTCTCGCGTCGGCTGCAACCTCAGGAATTATTTCTTCAACGGGAAGTGGTTCCTTTCCGCTCTTGGTAGCTGCTACTAGCGTTGCATACGCCGCGTTTAAAGAGATGACAAGGGTATCACCATCGTGACCTTCGTTGATGTCCGGATGCGCTGACCGAACCCTGTCTCTGTAGGCGGATCGTATTTGTTCCCACGGCGTGTCTCGTTGTATTTCCAAAATTTGGAGAGCTTCTTGCACGGATAATCTTTTCATTGCGTCACCTCAGGTCACTAGATATTTACCTGTAGTTAATGGCCATTTCCGTATTCGGGTCACCCGCGATTCGTGTGTGCCACATTCGCCGAGGCTTGGACATATCGTAGGGGGTTACGCGATGCATAAGACGCCTATTGTCCCAAACCACAGCATCACCTTCATTCCATTGATGGAAATATGTTCGTGATTCATTGCAGGCAAATTCGTTGAGTTGATCCATGAATTCTTCCGACTCGCTCGCAAGCATTCCGGTTACGTTATGAGCGTGTCGCCCGATAAGCAAATTAGGCAATTTCGTAAAGGGATGTATCTTTATCAGTGGGCGAAGGCAGGCTTCACCGTCATGAAAACCGTAGGCATTGTAGGTTCCATCACTGTTCTGTTCATTCGGTAAATACCCATCGCGCCCCTGACTGTAGTAGTAGGAATGATAAGCGGATAAGGAGCCTACCTTTTCTTTCATTGATATACCCATCGCATCGTAAGCTGCCCTCATATCTGCCCATCCTGTGAGACCGCCTTCCTTAGGAACAATATCAGCACTGAACACAGCTCCTGACGCTTGAATAGGCATATACGTGCTGTCGTGATGCCAACCCTCGTTTCCACGGATTATTTTTACGACATCATCATTCGGGTTCTGATGAATGCTGCCGTCTTTCCCTAGATTACTGATTGCTGTTCGTGGGAATTCAAGAGCTCCAAATATGTGAGCAAAATCATCTTGACGCTTTGGGGAAAGAAAAACTTCAGGGAAAATAAGGAGCGCCCGTTCGTTCCATAATGACAGAATGTTGTCTAAATCTTCGTTGGAAAGATTTTCCAAATCAATTTCAGTAACAATACTGCCAAATTCTGATTCCGTTAGGTGTGTAACTTTCATATAAAATAATCCTCTATTAATTATCACATATCTCGGTTAATAGACTCAATCCTTGACTGTTTGGCAGCGAGCCAACGAAAGTGCTTTGATGGTACTACCCCCTAATTCTACTGACATGGTTGACCACGAACGCATAGAACGAGCAGTTACCGAAATCCTTTTCGCTATTGGAGAAGATCCAGAACGTGATGGATTATTGGACACTCCCAAGCGTGTTGCTCGTATGTACGCCGAAGTATGTAGCGGCTTGTCGGAAGACCCATCTCATCACTTGGAAAAGACATTTGATGTTGGACATGACCATGATGAGCTCATACTTGTGAAAAGTATTCCACTGTATTCATTATGTGAGCATCATTTATTACCGTTCATCGGTGAAGCCCATGTAGGGTACATCCCCAGCGCAAATGGAAGAATCACTGGCCTATCAAAGCTAGCGCGCATCGTTGATGGGTATGCTAAACGGCCTCAAGTCCAGGAACGTTTAACCACAGAAGTTGCGGATTCTTTACAACGAATTCTTGAACCGCGTGGCGTCATCGTTGTCGTTGAGGCGGAACATTTATGCATGTCAATGAGAGGTGTGCAAAAGCCTGGGTCAAGCACAGTGACAAGTGCAGTCCACGGGGTATTTCGCGATGATATGTCTTCACGCATGGAAGCACTCAGAATGATAGGAAAGTCTTAAAACGGAAGTCAATCTTCCCAGTAGGTTAACTATATGTCTACAAATGAACTGATAGCAGTCACTGGGTCAACAGGTTACGTGGGTGGGAGATTGGTTCCGCGACTACTTGAATCAGGCTATCGAGTGCGATGCGTAACTCGATCACGAGAATCATTGGGTAACCGGTCATGGTCTGAGCAAGTAGAAATTGTTGAGGCTGATCTTCAAAATAAGGAACAAACGTTAGCTGCTTTGGTTGGCGCTGATCGAGCTTTTTATTTAGTGCATTCAATGACGGCAGAACGAAATTTTGCCGAAGCAGAACAGGATATGGCAAGTATCTTTGTTGAGGCCGCCGATAAAGCTGCGCTAAAGCAAATCGTTTATCTCGGTGGGCTTGGCGAAGACAATTTGGAGAAATCGTTACACCTGCAAAGCCGTCATAATGTCGGCAAGATTCTGGCAAGTGGCTCTACACCAGTAAGTGAATTAAGGGCAGCAGTAATCATAGGTTCCGGGAGTGCTTCTTTTGAAATGCTTAGATCTCTTGTTGAAGTTCTCCCTATCATGATTGTCCCGAGATGGGTCACCAAAACAAAGTGTCAACCAATATCGATAGGCGATGTTCTTAGGAGTCTCTTGTTCGTCCTAGAGCAACCTGAAACAAACAACGAAGTTCTAGAAATAGGTGGCTCCGAAGTTGTGACATACCGAGAAATGATGCACGCTTACACGAAAGTAGCTGGGTTGCGGCGTCGCATTATCTTACCTGTTCCTGTTCTCACTCCGAGACTTTCATCTCATTGGGTAAATTTAGTTAGTCCATTGCCATTCACGCTGGCACGTGCCCTTATCGATTCGTTGACGACCGATGTTACCGTCCAGAAAGCAAACGCAACTAAACGTTCCGGAGATCATCAAGATAGTTTGGAAGATGCTATTGGGAAAGCAGTAACTCGTGTCCAAGAACTTGAAATCCCTACTCGGTGGTCTGATACAAGTAGTTTCAGGGACCCAGCGCGGCCAGAGCCTTCAGACCCTGTGTGGTCTGGTGGAAAGATTCTTGTTGATAAACGTCAGGTCAAGACTGATATTGAAGAAGCAGCATTAATGAGGACTATTTGCTCAGTTGGAGGTGATAACGGATGGTTTGCTTTTAACTGGCTCTGGGCGATACGTGGTTTTGTAGACAAATTACTCGGAGGTGTTGGTTTACGACGAGGTCGACGTCACCCCACCGATTTGCGTGTCGGAGATGCCGTTGATTTTTTCAAAGTAACCTCTATTACAAATAACAGGTTGCAATTATTAGCTGAGATGAAAGTTCCCGGTCACGCTTGGCTCGAGTGGAGCGTTGAAACTGATAATGACGGCAAATCTTTAGTGACTCAACAGGCACTATTCGTACCTAAGGGCGTTCTAGGCAGAGCATATTGGTATCTATTACTTCCTGCCCACATCATCATCTTTTCGCGAATGTTAGGAAATGTTATCCAAACAGCTGAAATGCAAAGCGCAAATTAAAACATTCCACAAATGAATACCTTTGGAGGATGACCGAAGGCAACACCAGAAACAATGTGCTTAGAAGTTGACACCTTTGGTATAGCCACCGTCTACAACAATATTGCTTCCGTTAATCCAACTGGCCCTTGGAGAAGCAACAAATGACACGACATCAGCTACCTCATGACCTGCCCCCATTCGCTTCTGAGGGTGCATTGCTACGTCCCTATCATAAATTTGTGGGTGGCGCATCCTGATATCGTCCCATCGGTGTCCCTCAATAAAAATGGGTCCAGGAGAAACCGAGTTCGCTCGTATTCCCTCTTTCCCCCACGTTTGGGCCAACTGAGAGATCATTCGAATTGCTGCAGCTTTGGTTGCCCCATAACTAGGCGAAATCGGAACATCATGATGCTCTATTGCTGTAATAGTCGCTATCTGCACTATTGACGCTGCCTCCGATTGTAAAAGGTATGGTTTCGCTGCTTCATAGAACATGGCATTACCCAAAATATCAATTGCGTAACTTTGGTTCCAAGGCTCTGGACCTTCCCCATGCTGTCCGCTGGCACTAGCATTTCCAATACATATGTCGATTCCACCTAAAGCTTCTGCAGAATTAATAACCCATTGTCTAACAGCATTAGAATCGGAGAAGTCGCATAACTCCCCTACTGCTTCACCGATAGAGTTATATTCTTCAAGTGCTACGTGAAGGTCACTCTCACGTCTACAACAAATCGCCACGCTAGCTCCTTCCGCAAGGAAACTTTTTGCTATGAACGCTCCTACGCCTTTATGCCCTGCAGAAATAAGTACTTTTTTTTCTTTAAGTCCAAGGTCCATTTACAGTTCATCCATTTCGACCAACATCAGATTCGTTCAATGATTGTGCCCGTTCCAAGCCCACCACCGCAACACATGCTGATGAGCCCGAACTTCCCATCAGAACGATGGAGTTCATGAACAGTTTTCGTGATTAATAGCGGACCTGTCGAACCCAACGCATGACCAATTGCAATCGCCCCACCATTTGGATTTACTCGATCATCTATCTCTATTTTTAATTCTTTTGCCCAAGCAAGCACCACAGCAGCAAAAGCTTCATTTATTTCAAAGATATCTATATCATCTGTCGATAAATTAGTGTCTGAAAGCAGTTTCTGAGTTGCAGGAATCGGTCCAGTAAGCATCAAGGCCGGGTCACTACCTACTAGACATGAACTTACCACTTTCGCCAATGGTGTTAATCCTAATTTGTCAGCCTTTTCCCTACTCATAACCAGAAGCGCAGAAGAAGCATCTGCTAGTTGGGATGCTGTTCCTGCTGTATGATACTTGGCAGGTTCAGCGAAGTATCCAACTCCTGCAATCGGTTTTAGGTTTGATAGGCCTTCATAAGTTGAATCGCGAAGCCCTTCATCTCTATTATGCATTTCAGATCCATCACCATGAATATCAAATGGAATGATTTGACCATCAAAGCGCCCTTCGGACCATGCAGTAGCTGCTCGATTCTGAGAGCGTACGCCGAAATGGTCAAGCTCTTCTCTAGTCAGATTCCATTTCGCTGCGATTCGTTCGGCTCCTTCAAGTTGGTTAGTGGGGTCATACATCTCTTTATAACGATCCGTATAACGCTCACCAAGATATGCTTCACCGTTTTCATCAAGGGGAATTTGTGATGCCATGGGCACATGAGACATAGACTCGACACCACACACTACAACGATGTCAGCCATTCCTGACCCTATGAGCGAATGTGCCCAGGTATTGGCATGTTGACCAGACCCGCACTGAGTGGAGGTAGTTGAAGCGCCAACATGCATTGGAAGTCCAGCAGCAAGCCACGCTGTGCGCGTAACGTTATTTGCCTGCTCCCCTACTTGAGCGATGCACCCGCCTGCGACATGATCAACATTGTTGGGATCAACCTTGTTTCTCTCAAATAGTGATTGCAGTACATTACCGAGAAGGTCAGTCACATGGAATCTCGAAAGCCTACTATTAGGCTTTGCTGTAGCTGAGCGGACTGCGTCAACAATAACTACTTCACGATCACTGTTCATCTGTAACTCCAAAATAGGGTGTTCTGATTATAGTACGAGCAAAAGTAAGCATTGTTATCAACTACTCACCTACATGTTGGGAAATGGTTTTATGAAAGTGCCTAAGCCTTAATTCTTGGTCGGATAACCACAAACCATTAAATCCAGCGCTATTCATTCCTGCTTGGACAGTGGCAAGGTTTGATGCGTCTTGGTCAATGACCATTCCGAGTGAACGTGTACTTCCCGCTGGTCGGAAATCATGCTTAGGCAATGGCGGCCATTCCTCCCCTTCAGGAATTAATTCAAACATCCAGATATCAAAAAACATTTTATTCGGGTCATCTGGATGTGGACGATGCCGGAAAAGCATTAGGTCATCCGAGTGAGTATTCGTTGTCACGTTAGGAAATACTAGATAGTTATAATCATCGGTAAGTTGCTCATCATGCAGTTCAGAGAAATCCTTACCTTGCTCTTCTTGAGTGGATCTCTTATATTCTTGCACTGCAACACGGATATCATTCATTGATCCTTCATATGATGCTGGGTCAATTCCGGCTCCTCGCAACATAGCTTTTAACGGCGGAGGTATCTCACCGACTGAATCAACACGAGGACTAAGCAATCCGAAGGGAACGAGGTAACGACTATGTTTCCCATATAAATCAATCTGGAGATCAAGGTCCTCGAGATACCATAGAAGTTGGGGATGTGTCTGCGCTGTGTGATAAGACTCTGCGAAAGCATCTACTGAAGCCTTCCAGTTGCAATCCCATTCAGCGGTAACCCAACGAGTCATTGCCATTCGCTCAAAATGATAAGGCTCAAAATGGCCAACCAATTCCCCTAAGTGCTCTTCCAACGGTTCCACATCTATGTTGAGGCTGAACCAGACAAAAGAAGCCCAGGTATCACATGGCAACTCTGATAAACCGTTGCAAGGAGGTTTTCCCTGAGGAAATGTTTCTAAGTCAGGGATATCCACGAATGTGCCATCAGAGTCATATTTCCAACCGTGGTATCCGCAAACGAAAGGGTCTGCATGCCCTAGACCTTCATCAGCTAAACGATTACCACGGTGCATGCACACATTATGGAAAGCTTTAAATCCGCCCCCGTACTGGCGAACTATGATCACAGATTCCCTACCAATACTCGTGCAGATATAGTCCCCTGGCTCAGGAATTTGATCCTCGCGACAACCCAATAGCCAAACTTTGCTCCAGATTCCCTCCCATTCTTTTTCCATGAACTCTTTACTGATATATCGCTCTTTAGGGATAATTTGTGTTCCAAGGTCAACATCAGGAGATTTCCCTAATGGCGTTCCATTTGGGTTCTCCTCAGGGTCGCTCCGAACGATTTTATTTTTGCGTATAACTTTCATATTGAGCCGATCAGAATTGCACTCGCTTTGTAAAGCCTCCGTCAACAATTAAATTTGTCCCAGAAACCCAACTAGCAGCGGGGCTTGATATGAAGATCACACAGTTTGATACCTCTTCAGGAGTTCCAAGACGCCCTGATGGGTGATCTTTCTCAACCTTTGAAAACCACTTAGCCATAGTGTCCTTTAGCATCTGCCAGACACCACCTTCAAAATATATGGGCCCAGGGGAAACACAATTTACACGAATATTGTCTCTGCCAACTTCCTGAGATAATTGCTTCGAGTACACGAGCAAGGAACCCTTCATAGCGTTATACGCTTGCGGACCGCCGAACGTCTCAACCGACGCAGTAGTCGTAATGAATGTGATTGCTCCACCATTAGATTCTTTCATATGGGGAACGACTACTTCACAACCTCGCACAGTGGACAAAACATCCACTTCAAAACTCTTCCACCAATTCCGCTCGCTGTCTGCGCCACCGCCTGCGCTAACACCGGGAATGAAAATATCAATACCACCTAATTGCTCGATCATCTCTTCCAACCAAGATTCATAGTCTTCTTTATCGTTCACATCACAAGAACGGCCAATAACGGTTCCTTGACCGCCAGACAATTCGCGTAACGCACGAGCGACTGTATCTTCTGAGCGTGAACATATCGCTACATCACAACCTTCATCAACTAGCTGATCAACAACCCGTCGCAAGATTCCCTTTGTTGAGGCTGGAATAATTACTCGCTTTCCTTTAAGACCTAATTCCATAGAACTTCCCTCTCTTCTGACTTTTTAAAGGATACCTTCATTAATAATTTATAAGAAAGGATGGAAATGTAAAACAAATTTTACATTTATAGTTTCTCCTCCAGATGCAGACTACTGCACAAACTAAGGGTAGATTATTAAGGTGATAGCTCTATCAAAACCAATTGTCAGCGAAGAAGAGAAACAAGCGGTCATGCGTGTATTAGATAGCGGGATGATCGCCCAAGGCCCTGAAGTGTCCGCTTTCGAGCAAGAGTTCTCTAGGTTCATGGAAGGGCACCATTGCATAGCAGTAAATTCAGGAACGTCTGCTCTGCACCTCGGTTTACTAGCATCCGGCATTGAACGAGGTGACGAGGTGATCATTCCCTCATTCACGTTTGCTGCCACAGCTAACGCTGTAGCTCTATGTGGAGCTATTCCAGTCTTTGTTGACATTGATATCGATACCTACACACTGAACCCAAAGGCAGTTATAGCGGCCATAACAGACAAAACTGCTGCCGTTATGCCTGTACACCTTTATGGCCATCCAGCAGATATGGACCCTCTAACGGAAATCTGTTCTCGTCATGGCCTAATGCTTCTTGAAGATGCAGCGCAAGCCCATCTAGCGGCTTATAAATCTCAGCCCGTCGGAACCTTTGGAACAGCAGCTTTCTCTTTCTACCCCACAAAAAACATGACAAGTGGAGAGGGTGGGATGATCGTAACATCTGATGATTCAGTGGCACGAAAAGCTAAATTGTTAAGAAATCAAGGTATGGAAATGCGATACCAAAATGAAATCATTGGTTTCAATAATAGAATGACCGATATCCACGCCGCTATTGGACGTGTCCAACTCAAAAAGTTACGGGAAAGAACAACTAAACGGCAAGGAAACGCTGCATTCTTAAATGAGAACCTTTCAAAAGTACACGTTCCTGCACAAAAGAGCGATGTTGAACATGTCTACCATCAATACACGATACGAACTGATGATAGGGATAGCCTTTCAGAACACTTGGATAAAGAAAAAATCGGCAATGGGGTTTACTATCCAACACCAGTCCATGAGCTTCCTTCATTTGGCATAGAGACTGACCTCCCCAACACCAG
>Ga0315315_10004312_pt1 | contig 13111 bp, 8 predicted proteins | sample M140m3416metaG_FD_203699 | JGI IMG/M metagenome (GOLD analysis project Ga0315315, IMG submission 203699) | Ammonia-oxidizing marine archaeal communities from Monterey Bay, California, United States - M1 40m 3416 | ecosystem: Environmental > Aquatic > Marine > Intertidal zone | place: USA...
TCGTAGTGCCTCCAACAGTGCGGACAGAATGGCTAGCTGAAGATCCGGCCGAGCTATAGGTCTGGCCAAAGGGAATCCGTCCGGCGATGTCGATTTCTGTCATCTTTGGAGTCACTCGAACCCCTCTGCACATTGATTTCAGGTGCACTGGAATCGGCTGCATCAACTTGCGTTCATAATTCCACGAGTCACCTTCCTGAACACGCGACGCCAGTTCTGTTTTTGCACAGGTATCGAAGGGAAGCAATCCGATAGTATTAGGAATGAATCCGGCAATACCTTCGTCTCCAAAACGAACGGCAACTTCATTCATGAGAGTCTTCGAACGTTCATTAGGCACTTTACTGACACAACGTTGCAGAAACAGGTGGTGTCCAATCCGTTCCTCAACCTGACTGCTTCTGCCAATGCGCACTGAGTCGCCGTTGTTCACCAGTCCGGTGTAGGGTACTGCATCGTGTGGGATGAGACGGATTGAGCTCGTCGAATCGTAAGTGTTGCGATGACCGTCGATAGTGTGAGCGTAATAGACTCGCGTGTAGCGTACGTTGAAGACTACATAATCGTCAGTGACGTCTTCGGCAAGCAAGATAAGACTTAACCGCAATTGTGTGATAGCAGTAGCTGAGTCAGATGATGATGTTTGAATCAACTGCTGTTCCGCAGTTTTGATCGGTGGGAAATGTTCTCCGGTCTGAACTCGCAGTCGTAAATCTCCCACGTCAGCCGGTTGCGCCTGAGCGACGGGGATTGCGGAAATTCCTTCGGACGCATTGTCGATGATCATGGACGATACGGATTGGTGTTCCGCACGCTGGCATCCGGCGATTGCGACGATAAGAAGCAGATAGCCCTGTTGATTCTTCATAGGCCCCGACTCCATTCGGGGAATTTTGTGAACTCATGGCACAATAACTGGTCTTTTTGAGTTGGAGCACAACAATGTCGAAATCACTTCCCTCGCTTAAATGTCAACGGTAAGTAACCGGCTCGATGTCCTTTCGACGAAATTCGGAATCCCCTGGCAAACCACATGCATCTGCAGAATCTGCCGATGCTGAGGCAGGAGTATTCGTGCGCCACGGCCGGCAGTTTGAGGGGAATCGTTTCGTGTATCCGGTGGTCTCGCGTCGTAGTGAAGGCTTGTCGATTGGGATCAATCTGAATCCTGACAAAGTCTGCAATTTTGACTGCATCTACTGCCAGGTTGATAGACAGTCCGAGGCAGAGACGCGATTTGTCAGTATGGACCAGTTGCTTGACGAACTTGCTGAGGTGCTCAAACTGGCTGTATCCGGAGAAATCTACGAGTCTTTGCGGCTTCAGGATACTCCCCAACATCTGCGCCGTCTGAATGATTTGGCATTCAGTGGAGACGGGGAACCGACCACTTTTGTTAATTTTGATGAGATCGTTGAACGTGTCGCCGAATTGCGTAAAACGCTGGCTCCTGATGAGACAAAGATGGTGCTCATTACAAACGCATCAATGTTTCACCGAGAACATGTGAAGCGCGGGTTACAGACCCTCGATCGCAATAATGGGCAGATCTGGGCCAAACTGGATGCTGGTACGGAAGATTATTTCCGTTTAATTGAACGCACACAGATTCCGTTTTCACGAATCCTCGACAATATCACTAACGCGGCAAGTCGTCGTCCGCTGGTGATTCAGAGTCTGTTTATGAACGTTAGTGGTGAACCGCCGGCGCACGATGAAATTTTGGCCTATTGTGATCGTCTGAATGAGATAGAAGCCGGCGGCGGCTCTATTGAACTTGTGCAGATCTATACCGTTGCCAGACCGCCGGCGGAATCATATGTGTCTTCTCTGAAGGCAGGTCAGTTGCAGGCAATCGCCGACATGGTTCAGGAAAAATGCAAGTTGCACACAAGTGTCTCTGTTTAATCACTGTTGACGGTTTTCCTGCGACCTTCCAGAATTCTCCTTCGGTAGTCCGCATTGCGGCTACGTAATCGGACCGGCGGATTACGGCGACGAATTGTCGTGTCCTGCTGTTCTCGTTCTGATTTCTCGGTGCCGCGTGTTGCGGTACTTTTGAAATCCAGATCGAGACTTCTAAGCAGTGCCTCGACACGCTTTCGTTGAAGCCTTTCGGGGGCGGTGTCGGCTTCTGTCGACTCGCGCTTCTGCAGCTGTTTACTCATTCGTTCTTCGAATGCTCTGAGTCGGTCCGCTGTCCAGCCAAGTTTATTCAGTAGATTGGCGTCAATTTCTCCGCGTTCGATGTCGCGTTCGAGTTGTTGCAACGCGAGGTTCGCCGCGCGGGCTTCGTCGTCGAGATTCAGATCGGAGTGATTAGAGTTGATTGTAGAGTTTGTGCTGGAGGTGCCGCCATCGGTCTGCGTCTGGTTTGCTCCCGTTCCTGCTCCAGTTTGGTCCGTCTTGGTTCTACCTTGTTTTGCCGTTCGTTCTCCCTGCTCGCTGCTCTTCCCTGAAGTACCCTCTCCTGCGGTGGTCTCACCAGTGGCTTTATCTCCGCTATCATCCTGCTGACGACCATCCTGCCTAGTACCGTCCTGCTGGCGACCGTCCTGCTGGCGACCATCCTGCCTAGCACCGTCCTGCTGGCGACCGTCCTGCTGGCGACCGTCCTGCTGGCGACCGTCCTGCTGGCGACCGTCCTGCTGGCGACCGTCCTGCGTGGCACCGTCCTGCTGGCGACCGTCCTGCTTGGGATCGGACTTGACGTCGAGCTCTTTATTGATGTCGTTCTTTTCTGAGTAGCGTTCTACGATCTCTCTAAATGCCTCTGCATCAGACATAGGCGTCGACTCATCATCCGAAGACGTGTCTGTATCTTCTGGTCCATTTTTTGTGGTGTCATTTTGCGGGGGCGAGTCTGTTCTGGTCGAGTCTGTTCTGGGATTGTTGTTGTCCGTTAGTGATTGGGAATCATCTGATGAATCTGTCACTTTGAAGGGATCTTTGTTCTCTGGTATTCCTGATTCGTTGTCATCCACAGTGGGCGTTTGAGGCTCACCGCGTTGTTCTTGAGGCTCTTCCGTATTATCGGAGGCTTGAGAGCCTGACTGGTGCTCCGGTCTTTGCTCCTGTTTCTCGTTTTGACGCATTTGCTGTAGTTGCCGTTTTTGGAACTGGCGCACTTTTTTCTGTGCCTGATCAAGCTGTTCCGCTTTCGCAGGTGGTTGTATCTTCAGTTCCAGTGCTGGAGTGAATGATACGGAGCTGCGAGGCGATTTGTTATCTCGCGCGCCAATCCAGTATCGAACGACATTGCCGGGGTGCAGGTCAAGTGTCGAGAGAGAGAAATCGTATGTGCCGGTCCATGTCTTCTGATAGCCACTTTCAATTGCGTCGTAGATGAGCTCCCCAGGCTGCAGAGTTTTGCCATCAACTGCATAGTGCAGTGCCACCGAACGCAGAAGGAAGTCCGGGTCGTTTGCTCGGATCAATAACGGAATAATCGCGTTGGCTGGTACGTGTTGGTCTTCTGTGGGATCCCGTAGTTCTACAACTGGTACCGCATCTGGACGAATATTGGCGGTATATACTATTGGCGAAGGGTCTCTCGTTCCTTGCTGATCTTGCACGGCAATCCGGTAAAAACGAATGGGGCTTTCACTATTGGCTGCCGCAAATTGTACTTCTGCGGTAACTGTTGTGCCATTTACGTTGGCTGGAAGTCGAGTCACGTTAGTCTGGAAGTTGCGATCGGGGGAGAGTTCAATATCAGCTTCGACAACTGATACCGTGGATTCGGCATCGATCGTGACAGTCGTGCCTTCCCATGTATCAATGTTGGGGTTCGACGAAATGCGATCGTCCAACTGCATGTATTTGAGATACTGATATCGCAATTCACGAACGCTCGCTGTGGGCGGAATCGCGACAGTGATCGAGAATCGTTCAGACTGCGAATCGCCGGCATAGATCTGATACGTCGTTGCCTGACGGATCCCACGAACATCGTCGCCGGTGATCACTGCTCGGTACCGTCTGGTTTCGTCGACTGCTTCCATTTGGAGTTCAGCGTCGACATCCTGATGATCGGCTGTCGTATAAAGCAGTCGCACCGAATCCGGTGCAACCCCAGAAATGTCGGCAGTGATTTCTATCTGCCCTCCCAATGGGATCGAAACGTCGCCGGGTGTGACATTGGTGATTCGAGTTGTCGTTGCCACGTCCTCTGCCAGCAGGCTGAGAGGCCGAAGAAGACTGATGGGTTTTGGGCTGAGGACAGAATAAACGCAGGTTGCCAGAATTAGTCCAAACAGGACTACCCCCATTCGGATAAGTTGACCGCGATCCACAGCGTCGTCCAGACTCGTTGCTCGCAGGTGGATTGTCGCTCGGTCTTCAATTGTTTGGTGGACACGGTCGGCAGTCTCAGATCCGGATTGCTGCAAGTCGACGAGGCTGAGTAATGCTCCGGCGGAAGCGGATTCGCGATCGAGTATGCGAGCAGCGTAGAGAGTTGATACGGTCGTTGAGAGAGGCCGGATCAGGAACTTCCAAACAAGAAAGCTCACTCCAGCCAGAACCAGCGCCAGTAGGCCGGCTCTCATCCACGGCGAGAAGCCGCCTGGGATCAACCAGTGGTCGGAAATCGTAAACAGCAGCAGGTAGCCGATAAGCCAGATCCCACAGGTCACAGCTGCAGTCATGATATCGGTGGATCGGATTCGCTTCTGAGCATCTGCAAGTCGTCTGCCGATCAGGTCACTATTCCCGGATGCGTCAACCGGTTCTGAGTCGACCGATATGGACATTTGATATTCCGTCAGAAGTGATTGTGCGAATTTCCTGTGACAAGATCGCTGCACCTAAATTTGCGGTGGAGGATACGTTTGAGATCCCTCAATGACCTGTCATGATTTGTACGACGATTTTCAGCAATTGAGACGATCGCTGCAAATTATATTGGCTGTGACTGAAAGGAAATCGCAATTGTTTTCAACAAATCGGCAGATTTGCCGGCGTCACAGAAAGGAAGTCGCCTCCTTCGTTGACGACACCGCCAGGCTTCAGTGCCGTGCCTCGTATTTCAGCTGTCTGGTGATTTGTTACGATGGCTGTTGACGAAGGCGTGTAAACAGATTGCGGAATCTATCTTCAGGAGCTTCTGAGTTGGACGGCTCATCTGGCGATTTCACTGACTCAAATTCTTCAGGCTCATCCCATGCTGTGACAGACAACGCAGGACGAGTATCCTGAGGGCTGATACTGTTCTCAGCAGCTGGAGCTGATTGGAGTTTTCCGGCCGCGTCGCCCACGATCTGTCTGGCTTGACTGACAAGCTGTGGATGCATCATCGTCAAGGCTTCGGAGTCGGAATTCTGAATGCTTGCATGCAGCGGTACTTCGGCCTTTGCTTCGCCATTTGCGGCCAGTGGACGAATTGGTGTCACAGGAGAGGTGATGTCGCCGGTAGACGGCATCGTATTAACGACCGGTTTGCATGAGCTCTCCTCTTCTTGTCGTAGTTTCTGAACCGGATGAGGGAGCGGGACGTCATCACCAGTGACCTCATTCACAGCGATTGGCAGCGTGAACATCTGGTCCGATGCCGGCACTTTATCTGCGAGGACGTCGCCGTTTTGAAGTTCCTGCTGTTGCTCAATAAGTTCTTTGCTTCCGAATGCGACACCAGTGCTTGAATCTTCCTCAGTACAGAGAGCTTTTTTGTTGAGTTCAGGGCTTAATGAAAGGTCACTTAGAAGTTGGCCATCGCTCCATTGATGTTTGACGGGGGCTTCCCATGTGATTGGGGAATTCAAGGAATCCTTTTTCAAATAGTGCTCAACTGGTTCATCGATGTTTGTGGAAAGATCCTGGTTGCGCGATTCATCACTAGAAGGTGTTTTCAGCACAGTCACCGGAATTTGATCGTAAGGACTCAATCCAGCGGTTTCTGCCGGCCAAACGGGTTCGGGATGACTGTCGTCCGGGATTTCGATTTGGTAGTCGATGATTGAGGAGGACTCAGCATTAGCAATGCTGCCAGGGGAAGGGGTTTTGCTGTAGCTGCGAGCTGGCATTTCAAGCTGTTTCGAGTGCCGGATCACATCTTCGGATTGATCGGCATGTGCCGGCCAGATTCCAGCTGGCTGCCATTGTGGATAGTTATCAAATGTGTCACTGGATCCTGGCTCATCTGAGTTTGCAGAAACGTTATCCGCGGCATTTGCAACCTGAAGAAGCCGCTGGTCGAGACTGTCATCAATTTCAACCGCCGGGTCGCCAACGGATTCCAGTTCACTTAACAGGTATCCCGCGTCAAATGATCGTTCTGGTTTGCCCGTGGCCGGATCAATCGATTCCATGTCGAAATCGTGTTGATCTTCCAGTGTTGTTAATGACTTAGAAACTTCTAATTCGTCGCAGCATGGATCTGTTGCTCTGTCGTCCAGAACAGGCAGGTCTTCCTGTAATTCAATGAAGTCGCCTTCAGCTGCGTGTGGCTCATGGTGGTCCGCAGTTGATTCGTCTGTTTTACTCGTTGATTGTGATGTTCCTGGTCCGTCACATTCGATTTCCTGCGGAGCGCCGATTTCGATCACTCCATCTGACGAAGACTGCCAGCTGCTACTTTGTTGTGCTGTGTCGTCCAATGTGGCATCGGAATGATTGCTGGCGGAGACGTTCCACGCATGTGGCAAATGCTGCAGACTGCTCAATGCCGTGTGGACTGTGGCCAGTGTCACGCGATTCTGATTGTCATGAAAGGCGCAGATAAGCGATTCATCGGCAAGCAGGTTAAGACACCGAGGGCTTCCATCGGCTGCTTCGACCGTGGCCTCGACGGCATCTGAGTCGAAGCAGCTTCCAAGGCTGCTGCCGGCGTGACTCAATCGGCTTTTGAGATATTCAATCGATTCTGCCAGACGCAAAGGCTGTAGAAATGTAAACGTCCGAATGCGTTGAGCAAAATCAGATAATGCCGGTCTGGCTAGTGTTTCTTCCAGTGTGTGTGAGCCAGCCAGGAGTAGTCGGCATATTGTCTGTTCACCGGCTCGTTGTTCGAGAAGAAACTGTAGCTCAGTGAAGATATCAGGATCGAGCAGATGGGCATCGTCTACGAGTAGTCGGATCGGGCCCCAGAATTCTGCAGATGCCAGGAGTCGTTCTACGACATCCCACCGTCCGGAACCGGTTGTTACTGGCGGGCCATCGAGGGTCTTCAGGCTGCGACGAATGCTCAAATACAGATCGTCGACAGACTGCAGTGACGTCCCTGACAGAATGATCGTCTGTCCCTGCTTTGACAGCTTTTCATGCAGGTGGTGCAGAAGTATCGTCTTCCCGACACCTCCCGGTCCGGTAACCACGGCGACGCCCGAAGAGAACTGCAGAGTATGCAGCAGCTTGGGCAACAGAGCGGCTGCTGACTCTGATTGAAAAAAATGCCAATCTGCGGGGTTCGCAGTGAAGGGCATCTTGTGAAAATTAAAATGCTGCTCGTACATCCGTGTAACCGCCAGCGATGCCAGGTGAAGTTCGGCATGAAATGCCGATGCGAATACGTACTGACCCAAAGGGAACATCGAACGTAGAAATCAATGATCTTTAGCAACTTGCCGAGCAAATGAGCGCCCCGGAAATTCCGTCGAGTCTGGTTGCGGTTCAGGCGATGCTGCTGGTTCAGCCAGGTTTGGGAACCTGTGATTTTGATGCTGACGCGGGAGGTTTGGCTATCGGTCGACAGTTCGAAGCCAGGTTTAGCCTGGTTATGCAGCGATTTCATCAATGTTAGCGACGACATTGTGTTTCAACAGTAGTTGTACGGTACGAGCAGTCGCACCAGGGATGGCGACTTCGTTTGCCAAAGTGTTGAGCTGCTCGCGGCGTGCTGCCAGAGCATCCGGGTTGCTTGCCCATTCTGTAAGCAGCTGTTCCATTTGGGCGATATCGTTTGCAGGATCTCGACACGAAATAATTTCCGGCATGATTTCGTCGTCGGCAATCAGGTTTGTCAGAGTGATAAAACGGCAGCTGATTAGGTGTTTTGCTGCAAACCGACCGTAAAATTTTGTGCGATAGAGAACGATCCCGGGAGTACGTCGGGCAAGCAGCTCGAGACTCACTGATCCGCTAACCATCAAACAGGCATCCGCAGCCTCGATCACTTCCGATGTTTGACTTGATTCATATTCAATTTCAACCTGTACCCCGCTGTCCCTCTGCAATTCTTCACATCGCCGTTGTTGCTCCGGACGAGAGCAGCCGGCGATCCATCGGATAAGGGGGTTGGCTTGCTGCACCTTCGCGGCAACCTGAAGCATGATTGGCCAGTTGTTTTCGATTTCCTGAGTGCGCGAACCCGGTAACAGTGCGAATACGAGTTGATCGTTGTTGACCGGTGTCAGTTTTTGCAGTTTCCCCTGATCCAGTTTATAGTCGGCGACCTCATCGAAGAATGGATGCCCGACCCACGTGCACTTAATACCTCGATCTGTGTACCAGGCGTATTCAAACGGTAATGTACAAATAACGTGGTCGACCCACTTGCGAACACGGCGGATTCTCCAGGGAGCCCACGCCCAAAGCTGTGGTGGCAGGTAATAATAGACTGGAATCCCCCGGCGATGAGCAGCTCGAGCAATCCACCAGTTGAATCCGGGGAAATCAACGAGCACTACTGCATCTGGTGGATTGTTGGTGAGGTGAGCTTCTGCCTGTTTTACGAGTCGGCGAAAATGTGCCAACAAAGGGATCACCTGACTGATGCCCATTACGGCGTTCTGTGTGAGGTTGTATAGAAGCTCACATCCCTGGCCCTGCATTTCCAGGCCGCCAAATCCTTCGCAAATGAGGCTGGAATCGTGACGCTTCATTTCAGTAATCAGGTGCGCTGCATGTTCATCGCCACTTGGTTCACCAGCTGAAATGAATAGTCGCATGTTACTCGTCCGTGATGGTAAAACACACAATATAAGGACGGCTGTTCTGCATTAGCTACCCGGCGTTGGCGCGGTGACAGAGGCAACGGCTACCGTGCCCTCTTGGGGTTGTGAAGGATAATTCCGTTAATGCGTCGTCGTCAAGGTGGTGGTTGTGTCCTTCTCTTACGAGAAGGGGACCAGCACAAAATGCCGGTTTGGCACGTTGGGGCGGCGATGAGGTTCATTCTGTGGTGGTTCACCGTGACCGTCAATCTGTCCGTATGCGGCGTTGAGCGTTAGATTTGCCTCAGTCAGGCTGCTGAATTTCGGAGAATTGGTGAGATGATGTACGCAATTCGAGTGTTTACCTGTTTGTTGGTCGTCAATGGGCTTTCTTCTGCGTTGGCTCAAGGACTTCGTGTTGAAGCTCAGGTTTACAGAATCGACCGGGATTCAGCGAATGGACGCGTGGCTGAAACACGGCTGTCGAACAGCGTCACCTTCTTTCATAGTGGACGGGTATACGATTATGTTGAGTCGGCCGACGAAGTCATTATCTTCGAGCCAACGGCCCGTCGTTTTACGATTTTAAATACAGCTCGTGAGCTGATAACAACAGCAGATTTCGATGAAATTAAACACCTGATGAAATTTCGTCGAGCGGAATCAAAACGTTATCTGCAGGAGTTTCGTGGATCAGGAAGCCCGGATGCCGACAAGGTGGTGCGTAGTCTGGAGTTTCAACTTGACCCGAAGTTCGACACCAAATTTGATTCGGCGATTGGGCTGCTTACCATGATTTCTCCCACTTGGAAATACAGAGTACAGACTCATGCCTGGCAGGACGCTGATCAGGTGAAAGTGTACCTGACGTATGCTGACTGGATTTCACAGCTGAACTACGTATTAGATCCGGCAAGTATGTTTCCAGAACCGCGAATGCTATTGAACAGTAAACTTTGCGAATTGAATCGGATACCAACTACGGTTTCTCTGGATCTGGAAGCTGATGAATCTGTAGGGCTTAGAGCGGAACATAAGTTCATTAAAAATCTGACAGACGATGATCAGCATCTCATTCAGGCATGGGATTCTGTAGTTGGGGGCGGCTCACTGCGTAAGTTGTCGCTTCGCAGCTATCAGGAAGCCGTTCTTGTGAGTCAGCGTTGATGTCCTCGGATTGCCGTTGAGACGTCCGCCAGAATGGATTCTCGCTTGAATCCCGTCCAGCAATACGATTCAATCGACTGGTGTCAGTTGCCGGATCGTGGTTTGGTTTGGGTAGTCAGTGAATCATGACTTCAATTCGGTTCCTCGCGATTGGGGCCAGTCAGCGTATCCTTATTGCTGTGAATTCTCTTTCGAGAGGTTTTCCACAGTGAGTTTTTCATCTCCAAGTAACTACTGTTTTGTTTCCACCGGGAATTGAATATGTCTGTGTTAAATCGTCGTCGTTTCGTCAAAACTGCTGTAGTTGCGGGCGCTACTTTTTCTGTAGCTCCCGCCGTTGGGCGAGCCGGCGTATCAGCCAACGAAAAGGTTGGTGCGTGTGTTGTTGGCGTGAATGGACGAGGAAGTAGTCACATAGGGGGATGGCTGTCTGATGCTCGAACAGAAGTTCGAGCGATTGTGGAAGTTGATGAAGACGTCGCCGAAAAACGTGCCAGCGAAATTGAAAAGAGTCAAGGCAGGCGTCCTGCTGTCTATTCCGACATGCGTAAGGCATTTGAAAGCACCGACATTGATATTGTCAGTACGGCTACGCCGAATCACTGGCATGCGTTGACAGGCATTTGGGCCATGCAGGCAGGCAAAGATGCTTATGTTGAAAAGCCCGTGTGCCACAACATCATGGAAGGACGAGCAATGATTGCTGCGGCCCGCAAGTATGGCCGCATGTGCCAGGTAGGAACACAATGTCGTTCCAGCAATGCCGTGCAACAGGCGGTCGACTTCATTGCTGCCGGAGGTATCGGTATCTGTACATTTGCTCGTGGCCTGTGCTACAAACGTCGCAAGTCGATCAATCCACTTGGCGACTACGAAATTCCCTCCAACGTTGATTACAACCTGTGGTGCGGTCCGGCGACATATACAGATCCAAAGCACACTCGACAGCGTTTCCACTACGACTGGCACTGGCAGCGGCATTACGGTAACGGTGACCTTGGAAATCAAGGACCCCACCAGACCGACATCGCACGATGGGGATTGGGCATTGACACGCATCCATCGACTATTCTCACATACGGTGGACGATTGGGGTATCAGGCCGAACGTAACGATCCAAACTACGTTGACGCAGGTGATACAGGTAACACGGAGGTCTCCATCTACAACTACGGTGACAAGTGCATCGTCTTCGAAACCCGTGGGCTAAGCGTGGACGATTCAGCAGATGAGGAATTGAATAAGCTGTTTCAGAGTACGAGCGGCAACAAGATCGGTGTCGTGTTCTATGGCTCCGAAGGCTATGTTGTGCAGAAGGGGTATAGGCATTGCATCGCCTACGATAAAGATATGAATGTGATTCAGGAGTTCACCGGCGGTGGTGATCACTTCGGTAACTTCATTGACGCATGTCAAAGTCGTAAGGTTGAAGATCTGAACGCAGATGTACGAGATGGGCACCTCTCTGCTGGCGTAAGCCACCTTGGTAATATTTCGTACTACATGGGCGAAGAGAACCATGTCAATGTGGAGGCTCTCTCGGTTGCTCTCGAGAATGTTGTCAGTCAGGATGACAACCAGGCAACTCTTCAGCGTACGATTAAGCACCTTCAGCAAAGTGATGTCGACTTGGAGATGTATCCGGTTTCTCTGGGACCAAAGCTTGAATTCGATCCGGAACGTGAATTATTCACGAACAATCCGGCTGCAAATCAGTATTTGTCGAGGGAATATCGCAAAGGGTTTGAGTGCCCATCTGCGGACAATGTGTAGGACATCGGATTGTGTCGAATCCTGTTCGACGTGGATATGTGAGAACTTTCGGACGGCCATGAATAAACGGCGGTCAGTCTTTTGAATTGGATACTGTTGTGCTTTCACACATGGTGTATTTTACACTTAAAGACCCTTCGGACGCGGCCTGCCAAAAACTGGTTGATTCCTGTCATCACTATCTGCCCCAACATGATGGGATTGAATTCTTTGCGGCTGGTACTCGTACACCGGACCTTAACCGCCCGGTTAATGACAGTGAGTTTCACGTGGCTGTGAATGTGGTGTTCACAACTCGCGAAGCTCAGGACATCTATCAGGTGTCTGAAAATCATCTGGCGTTCGTTGCGGAAAACAAAGATTCCTGGGCACAGCTTCGAGTCTTCGATGCAGATGTTGCATAGTCGGGCACTCAGCGTGAAATCAATCTGATGCCGGCACTGACTTCTCCAACATCAAGCAGTGATATGTCCTCAGGCCCAGTGGTGACATGGTGGCAATGGGTCGCTGCTGGTGTCATTGGGACCATCCTCTCCTTATTGATGTGGCACGGACTTCTGCGAGGCCACGATCTGAATGGTGGTGATACCTGGCCGTATTTCTTTCCACAGAAGATTATTCTGGCGGATAGTTTTGCGCGAAATGAACTCCCGGTGTGGCATGACCTGACAGGACTGGGATATCCACTTGTGGCGGAGAGTCAGGCCGGGGTTTACTACCCCACGAACCAAATTCTCTACCGAATACTGGATGTCAATCGTGCGTATTACTTCAGCATTATTCTGCATTACGCTCTGGCATTTCTTTTCACCTGGCGATTTGCACGTTGCCAGATGATATCTCACTGGTCTGCGCTGCTGGTGGCAATGGTCTTTGTGTATGGCTGGTTTCCGGCGCGTATTTCGCTTGAGTGGAGCATCATTGGGGGCGTCTGGTTACCAGTGACCTTGTGGCTCACTCACGAATTTCTGGTTCGTCCTTCGCGCTGGCGTTTTGCCGCTTTGACGACATGTTTTGGTATGCATTTGCTGGCTGGGCACTTCACTCTGGCATTCATTAACCAGTTGTGCGTGCTGTTGTATGCTGGGCTGCAGGTTGTGCTTCGTCCTGCGAATGACCGTCCCCCACTGGGTATCGCGGCATTGATTCCAGCGTCAATTCTGTTGAGTTTGGTGTTGAGCGCTGCCCAGCTGTTGCCATCGATGGAACTTAAGGAAATCAGCCAGCGAGAAGGTACGCAAAGTGAATTTGATCCAGGTTACGGACATATACCGCCGGTTTATCTCAGTCAGCTTGTCGCA
>Ga0315315_10004313_pt1 | contig 13109 bp, 12 predicted proteins | sample M140m3416metaG_FD_203699 | JGI IMG/M metagenome (GOLD analysis project Ga0315315, IMG submission 203699) | Ammonia-oxidizing marine archaeal communities from Monterey Bay, California, United States - M1 40m 3416 | ecosystem: Environmental > Aquatic > Marine > Intertidal zone | place: USA...
AGAAAAACTGGTTTTTTGAAACAACATATTTTACTCTTCCAATTAGTTCTTTTCCTTTAAATGGAGAGTTAGATGATTTTGAAAAAATATGTTCGTTTCCAAAAATCCATTTTTCATTTGGATCAATAATAGATATTTGTGCTTTGCAACCAATTGAGAATAAATCTTGTTCTAAGCTCATTACTCTTCTAGGATTTACTGTAAGTTTTTCAATTAAAGATTTTAGGCTCATGCCATTTTCTTTTACTAAAACTTTATTTACTGCTCCAAAACAAGATTCAAGACCAATCATTCCAAATTCTGCATCATTAAAAGTAGTTTCTTTATCTTCAATTGTATGAGGAGCGTGGTCGGTAGCAATACAATCGATAAGTCCTGATTTAATCCCTTCAATTAATGCTTTTCTATCATTTCTACTTCTAACAGGAGGCGCTACTTTCAAACTGGTATCAAAATCATTCACATCCTCATCAATAAAAAATAAATGATGTGGAGATACCTCTGCAGTGATTGGGGAATTTTTCTTTTTAAATTTTTTCAACAACTCTACTGTCTCTTTTGTAGAAATGTGCAAAAGATGTAGTTTAGAGTTCAAAGATTCGGCTAATAATAAATCTCTATATACCATTACAGCTTCAGCTAAACCAGTATTACCTTTGAGACCTAGATTATTAGAAGTTGTAGAAGCATTCATTACTCCATTATTCCTTAAAAAAATGTCTTCAGCATGATTCATTACAGGAACGTCAAGCATTTTCGCATAAGTCAAAGCTAGCTTCATAAATTGTGCATTTTGAATTGGCATTCCATCATCACTGAAAGCAATAGCACCATTCTTTTGCATCAAAAGCATTTCTGTTAAGTCTTCTCCTTCTAATCCTTTTGAAACAGCACCAATAGGAAAAATATCAATTGGGAGCTTTCTACTTTTACTTACTATGTAATGAATATGTTCTGGAGAATCAATGATTGGGGAAGTATTGGCCATTGTACATACTTGAGTAAAACCACCGCCCAATGCTGCAAATGATCCAGACTCAAGCGTTTCTTTATCTTCTCTTCCAGGTTCTCTAAAATGAGCATGAATATCGCAAAAGCCATGAGTAACAACCAGCCCTTTACAATCAACTACTTTGAAATCTTTACCTCTAGTAGCAATAGACTCGCTAATCTTAGCTATTTTCCCATTCTCAATTAAAATATCTCCAATGAATGTTTTTTTAGAAAATGGATCAATTATTCTACCTGATTTTAATAGAAGTTTTTTTGTACTTTTTCCTGAAATCATAATTTGATATTCCCTTCTCCCAACAGCAAATAAAGAATAGACATTCTTGAAGCAACTCCATTCAAAACTTGGTCTAGAATTACAGCATTTTCAGAATCAGCAACTTTACTATCAATTTCAACTCCTCGGTTCATTGGACCAGGATGCATAATAACAATATCTTTTTTCAATTTACTTATTCTTTCGAAAGTAAGTCCAAATTCACTATGATATTCTCTTTTTGAAGGAATTCTTCCCAAATGCATTCTTTCTAATTGGATGCGCAAAGCAATAACGGCATCACACCAGTTTAAAACTTCATTTAAATTATATGTAATATTGATTCCTAATTTCTTTGCATCGCTAGGAAGTAAAGTGCTTGGCCCGCAAACAACTACTTCTGCCCCAAGCTTTTTCAATGCAAAAATATTACTTCTTGCAACTCTACTATTTAATATGTCCCCAACGATACCAACCTTAAGGCCTTTTATTTTTCCAAATTTTTCTTTCAAAGTAACCATATCTAAGATGGCTTGTGTAGGATGTTCATGAGAACCATCTCCAGCATTTATTACAGATCCATCAATATATTCCGTAAGCTTCAATGCTGAACCTGGATGTCCATGCCTAATCACAGCACCATCTATTTTCATAGACTCAATATTCTGAACGGTATCTTTAAGAGTTTCACCCTTTTTTACACTACTTGTAGAAGCTGAAAAATTAATGCTATCGGCTCCAAGTCTTTTTTCAGCTAGTGAAAAACTAATTTTAGTTCTAGTAGAGTTTTCAAAGAACATATTAACAATGGTTTTACCCTTAAGTAGTATAGCCTTTCTACTTTCTGTTTGGAGTATATCTTTAAATCTAAATGAAGTGTCGATTATTTTATTTAAATCAGAAACTGGAAAATATTCAAGACCTATAAGATGTTTGCTTTTTAGCATTTAATTCTCCAATTGTTTGCGAAAATTAGTTTATTTGTATGAATTTATCAACAATATCATTTGAAGAAATATCATCTAAACTAAATACTTCATCAAAATTATTAGCATTAAACCATTTCTTTTGTCTTTTCGCATATTGTCTCGATCTAATAAATATCCTTTCAATTGCCTCATCAATTGAAATTTCTTTATCAAGAAAAGATGTAAGTTCTTTGAATCCGATGTAATCAATATGTGAAATATCAATTTTACTTCTTGTTATTTTTTCAACTTCATCAACCATACCATCTTCAATCATAATTTTTATTCTTTTATAAATTCTTGGATGTAATAAATCATTATGCATTGTTAAATAAATAAAATAATAATCATCAACATATCTGCTCTTTAATGTTGAAGAATCAAAATTTTCGGACATTGTCTTACCTGTAGTTTCAAAAACCTCTAAAGCTCTTACTAATCTTTTTTTATTATTTATATGAACAATTTTTGAATAATTTGTATCAATCTTTTGAAGCTTTTCAAAAATAGCTTGTTTGTCGTTGTCATATTCATTTTCTAATCTGGTTCTAATCTCTTCATTTGTATGACTTCCTTCGAATATTCCTTCTTTTAAAGTTTTGAAATATAGACCAGTACCTCCACAAAGAATTGGAGATTTATTTTTTAATAATATTTGATCAATCTTTTTATCAATCAATTTCATGTACTCCCCAGCTGATATTTTTTCATTTAAATTCTTAAATCCAATGAGATGGTGCGGGACTTCATTTAATTGACTTGAATTAGGTTGAGCAGTTCCAATCGGGATCCCCTTATAAACTTGCCTAGAATCAACTCCAATAATTTCTCCATTAATTTTTTTGGCTAGTTCTATTGCTAAACTAGATTTTCCTAATCCTGTTGGACCAAAAATTGAAAAGATTTTTCCCAATTATGCTCCTGTTAAAAAATAGAAAATAATAGATACGGGGGTAAAAATAATTGTTGATAAAATTGGTATACCTATCAAATTCAAAATAATTAAACCAATTAAAACTCTTGGCCCATAAACTTCAATATTATAGAGAGTTCTAGGGTTCTTAACAATCAACGGAAGTATTCTTGATCCATCTAATGGATTTAGTGGAAGTAAGTTAAAAATTGCTAGAACAATATTTATTTGAATAAATATTTCTAAGGGAAAAATAACTTCTTCGCTAAACTGAAAGTAAAAATTTAATCGATATATTATAGATGCTATAAACGCTAGGAACATATTAGAAGCAGGCCCAGCCATAGCAATCAACATCATATCATTTTTAGGATTTTTAAGATTTTGCATCAAAACAGGGACTGGTTTGGCCCATCCAAAACCTAGAAAATATAGAGCAAAGGTTCCAAATGGATCTAAATGATTAAAAGGATTTAAATTCATACGATTTTGATAGTATGAAGTATAATCTCCTAGAAGATATGCTACTTTTGCATGAGCATATTCGTGAAAAGTAAGTGCAAATAAAATAGTAGGCACTAAAATTAATTGCATTTCTAAAGGTAAACTCGCTATTCCCATATGTTAAAGATAATTAATTCTTTTTTTTATCAAAAGCTTTCATGTATTCACTATCTATAAACTCTTTTGACAAGTGAACATAAATTTCTGTTGTTGAAATATCAGAATGACCTAATAATTTCTGAATTTCGACTAAATTAGCACCGCCATCAACAAGATGTGTTGCGAAAGAATGTCTAAAAGTATGAGGAGAAACAGTTTTTGTAATACCAGCAGCATTAACATACTTCTTTATTGATTGCCATATTGCTGCCCTAGTCAATCTTTTACCGTTATTACTTAAAAAAACATATTTTTGATCAGATAATTTTCTATTTGAAAGTATTTGTCTTGATTGATATAAATACTTTTCTAACCATTCTTTGGCATAAAATGTTAATGGAATTATTCTTTCTTTATTTCCTTTACCAAAAAAACGTATAACATTTGCATCAAATTGAATGTTATTAACTTTAAGTTCGCACAATTCACTAACCCTTAAACCGCAAGAATATAATAATTCTATGATACATCTATCTCTTAAGCCTAACAGCTCGTTGTCAGTATTTTCTGATTGTTTAAAAATTTGTTTTATTTCATCGACAGATAATACAGTGGGTAACTTTTTTGTTAATTTTGGAGTATAAATACCATTTAATGGATTTTTTTTAATTATTTTCCTATCAATTAAATAAGAAAAGTAGGATGATAGAGATGAAAATTTTCTTTTAATTGACCTGGGAGAAATTTTACTTCTACTTAAATATCTAAAATATTTTTTTACAACTTCAGTATCATTAACTGTATTCTTGAAAGAAATTTTTCTTTTTTTAAGATATTTTTCAAAAGATTTAATATCTAATAAATAAGAATCAATAGTATTTGAAGAATGATTTTTTTCAATTTTTAAAACTTGAACGAAATGCTCTAAGTTTTTAAGCATAATTACCCAATCATTTCTAAATAGGATTTAGAGTCTAATAATGAATCAGTTTGTGCATTAGCAGATAATTCTATTTTAACCATCCATCCACTTTCATATGGATTTGAATTAACATTTTCAGGATCGTCATTAAGGGATTCATTTATTTCAACTATTTTTCCAGAAATGGGCATAAATAAATCTGAAACTGTCTTTACAGCTTCTATGGTGCCAAAAATATCTCCTTCGTTAAATTCTTCATCAACTTCAGGGAACTCTAAAAATATAATATCTCCAAGTTCTCCTTGTGCAAAATCAGTAATTCCTACAGTAGCAATATTATTTTCAATTTTAACCCACTCATGTTCTGATGTATACATTAAATTTTCAGGATGATTCATTGTCTTTTTCCTTTATTTTTTTTAAGAATTTACCTAAAAAATTTATATCAAAATTTCCATTTTTAAAGTCTTTATTTTCAAAAATTAATTCTAATAATGGTAAGGTTGTTTTGGGTCCTTCAATAAAAGTCTCTTGAAGTGCTCGTCTCATTCTTATTAAGGCTTTCTCTCTTGAAGAAGAATGAATAATCAACTTTCCTAGCATTGAATCATAATTAGTTGGTATTTGATATCCCGCATAAATAAATGAATCAATTCTTACACCAATACCTCCAGCAAAATTTAGGGATTCAATTTTTTTTGGTGAAGGAATGAAATCATTAAATGGATCTTCAGCATTAATTCTACATTCAATAGCATGTCCATTCATATCAATATTTTCCTGATTTATTGTCAATTCTTCACCAGCATAAGTTCTGATTTGTTCTTTAACTAGATCAATCATACAAACCATTTCGGTAACTGTATGTTCAACTTGAATTCTTGTATTCATTTCAATAAAATAAAAATTCTTTTCATCATCAACTAAATACTCAATTGTACCTGCGCCAACATAATTGACATTTTTTGCAAGCTGTAATGATTTAGAAGTAAGCTCATCTCTTAGTGAATCGTCAACAAAAAGAGAAGGTGATTCCTCAATCAACTTTTGATTACTTCTTTGAATAGAGCACTCTCTTTCACCTAAATGTAAATGATTTCCAAATTTATCGGACAAGATTTGTACTTCAATATGACGGCCATTTTCAACAAATTTTTCAACATAAATCTCTGAATTATTAAATGCCATTCCTGCTTCATTTTGAATAATATTAAATCCCTTTTCAGCTTCATCAACATTTCTAATTACACGCATTCCTTTTCCACCACCACCTGCTACAGCCTTTAACATTACAGGATATCCAATTTTTTCAGCAACTTCTAGCAACTCTTTAACCGATGATAAAGTATTACTTCCTGGAATAATTGGTACTCCTGCTTTTTTTGCAGCATTTCTTGCATTTACCTTATCTCCCATAAGATCAATTATTTCGGCATCTGGACCGATGAATGTGAAACCATTTTCTTTACAAATTTTACTGAAATTCGCATTTTCTGCAAGAAAACCATAACCTGGATGAATTGCATCAGCGTTGGTGATTTCTCCGGCAGCAATAATTCTTGGTATATTAAGATAGCTATCAACAGCAGGACCTTCACCAATGCAAATTGCTTCATCTGCAAATTTTACATGTAAAGAATTTTTATCAGCTTTTGAATATACTGCAACAGTTTTAATATTCATCTCATTACAAGCTCTAATTATTCTAATAGCTATCTCACCTCTATTAGCAATAAGAATCTTTTTGAACATGATTAATTAGAAGGTTTTAATTTAAATAATACCTGATCAAATTCTACGGGATTAGAATTATCGACAAGAATTTCTGCAATGGTTCCTGATTCTTCAGCCTGAATTTCATTCATAATTTTCATAGCTTCAACAATACAAATTGTATCACCAATATTTACATTATCACCGATATTCACAAATGATGCTGAATCAGGATCGGGAGCAGAGTAAAAAGTTCCAGGCATTGGCGATTTAATTTCAATTAGATTTTTTAGAGAATCATCTTTAGGCACATCAATATTTTTATTAACCGACTCTTCTTGATTCAAATTTTGTACATTTAATTTTTCAGATGATAATTGAGAAGAGTCAACATTTAGCGTAGAAGGCTTTTTAGTAACCTTAATTTTTTTAAACCAAAATCTTACTTCTATTTCATTTACATCGCTGTTTTCAAGCATATAAATAATTTCTTTTATTTTATCTTTCCACATTTACTTACTGCTTAACTCTTTCAGAATAAGAACCATCTTTAGTATCTATTTTAACTAAATCACCCTCATTTATGAACATAGGAACTTGAACTTCTAAACCGGTTTCTAATGTAGCAGGTTTTAATGCATTTGTTGCAGTATTACCTTTATGTCCTGGGTCTGTTTGTAATACTTTAAGTATTGTTTTTGAAGGAAAAAGTAAGCTAATTATTTCTTCGTCGTCAAAAGAAATTTCAATATTGTCACCTTCTTTTATATAAAAGTGTCCATCATCCATTAATACTTTATCAACATTAACTTGTTCATAAGTATTATTATCCATGAAAACATAACTATCTCCATCTTTGTAAAGGTATTGGAATTTTCTTGATGTAACTCTTATGAATTCTAGCTTAGCACCTGAATTAAAAGTATGATCAATGATTTTTCCTGTTTGAATATCTTTAAGTTTTGTTCTGACGAATGCTGGACCTTTACCAGGCTTAACATGCTGAAATTCAACAATTTTCATTCGAGCATTTTTAAAATTAATTACTGCTCCATTTTTAATATCTGCTGTAGTACTCATGCTTGTAAATTAATCGAATTAATTGCTTTATAGAAGTTTTCTTATAACTTTTTTCAATAATTCTAAAATATTTTTTTTATCACTTAAATTAGGATTCTTTTTAGCAAATTTTACTTGGTCAATTTCATCTAGTAAGCTATTCAAGTCTTTATCATTGAAATAATTTTTCAATTCAGATGAAGTCATTTCAAAGGAAATAATATAAAAATTGTTCTGAAAATATTTCCTTAAAATATCCGAAATCTGCACAAAAAATTCTTCAGAACTTTTGGATAAATCAATTTTTTGAAGATCATTGAGTGCTTTAGTTTTCGGATTAAAATTAAAAAACTTTCTTTTTGAAAATTTTTTAACACTTCTAGATCTTAATAAAACAATAACAAAAAAAACTAATAAAGATAAAAGAAATATTGCAAAAAGTCTTAATCTCTCAATAGGAAACTGAATTTCTTTAATAGGTTTATCATTCAAAATAGTTGTCATTGTAGTATCAAGGACTGAGGATATAAAAACATATGAAGAATCAGTTTTAAAAATTGATGCCTGCAACGAATCAGGAAAACTGATAAAAGCATATAGTGGAGGTATAACAACTTTACCTGTATCCCAGAAAGTAATTTGATAATTAATTAAAACTGAATTATCTAAAGTATCTATCTTTGAGTTTTTAATAAAAATTTTTGATGAATCTGATAACCATAAAGATGAATCTTGCCATGCAACTGAATCTAATGTAAATAATTCTCCTAAATTGTCTATTGTAATATTATGATTAATTGGAAAACCAATTTCAGCAGTTTCTGGAAGAGTTGTAAAAGATATATTAGGATTTATATCATCATTTTGACATGCATTTAGAAATAATACTAAAATAAATATATAAAAATTCATCAACTTCTTTTTGCTCTTGATCTAAAAAACTGCATAAGAAACTTTATGTAGTCATCATCAGTATTAATTTGCAGTAAGTCAAAACCAATATTCTTGCACTTTTTAGAAAATTCATTAAGCTTTTCATTTGAATTTCTTTCAAATTTATTTCTATTCTTTTTAACTGACGTATCAATCCAAGTTGTTTTACCCGTTTCAGAATCGTGAATATTAATAAGTCCAATATTAGGAAAGCTCCTTTCATTTGTATCATAAATCTGCAAACCAACAACATCATGCTTAAAGTTTAAAAATTTTAACTCATTCCAGAAATTATCGTCGATAAAATCTGAGATAAGAAAAATAACACTTTTCCTTTTAGATATTTTATTAGCAAAGTCAATTGCGCTCTTTATAGAAGTACGTTTATTACTATTTTCAAAATCATGATTAATAATATCTGTTATTAACCTTAAGACATGTTTTTTCCCTTTTTTGGGAGGTATATATTTTTCTACTTTATCACTAAATAAAGCTAAGCCGACTTTATCATTATTTTTAATTGCTGAAAAACTCAACATGGCTGCAATTTCAACACCTAAATCTATTTTTAAATTTTTTGAACCAAAAACTCCAGAACTACTTACATCAATAAGAATTAAAACAGATAATTCTCTTTCTTCTTCAAAAATTTTAATATGAGGTTTCCCAGTTCTGGCTGTAACATTCCAATCAATTGTCCTTACATCATCACCTGGAACATACTCTCTTACTTCCGAAAATGTCATACCTCTTCCTTTAAAGTTTGAGTGATAATCTCCACCAAAGAAGTCATTTACAACATTCTTAGTTCTTATTTCGATTTGACGAACTTTTTTAAGTATTTCTTTTGACATTAAAAAATTAAGGAACAGGGACTTCTTGAAGAAGTTGATCAATAATATCTTCTGAAGTTATTTCTTCCGCCTCAGCTTCATATGAAAGTAAAATTCTATGTCTTAAAATATCCTTAGCAACATATTTTACATCTTCTGGTATAACATATCCTCTTCCATCAATAAAAGCTTTTGATTTAGATGCTAGAACTAAATTAATTGATGCTCTCGGAGATGCGCCAAATGAAATTAAATCTACTAACTTTGAAAGATTGAATTCTTTTGGACTTCTTGTAGCAAAAACAATATTTAAAATATATTCTGAAATTTTGGAATCGATATAAATATCATTTACAAGATTTTGTGCCTCAACAATTGTTTTTGTTTTAACAACAGATTTAATTTTGTTATCATTTTGAGTGTTTGCTCTGTTTATAATTTCTTTCTCCTCATCAATTGTAGGATAATCAACTATTACCTTCATCATAAATCTATCTACCTGGGCTTCAGGAAGTGGATATGTACCTTCTTGTTCAATCGGATTTTGAGTGGCTAAGACTAGAAATGGTTTTGATAGTTTGAAAGTATCGTCACCAATAGTGACTTGCTTTTCTTGCATAGATTCTAATAAGGCGCTTTGAACTTTTGAGGGGGCACGATTAATTTCGTCTGCTAAAATAATATTTGAAAAAATAGGTCCTTTTTTAGTATTAAACTCGCCTGTTTTCTGGTTATAAATAAGAGTTCCAAGCAAATCTGAGGGAAGCATATCTGGAGTAAATTGAATTCGTTTAAAATCTGCATTAATTAAGTTAGCTACAGTATTAATTGTTAAGGTTTTTGCAAGCCCTGGAACTCCTTCAAGTAAAATATGCCCATTAGATATAATAGAAATTAGAATTTTATCAATTAAATCATTTTGACCAACAATTACCTCTGAAATACCCTTCCTCAATGATTCAATAAAAGTTGACTTGAGCTGAATTTTGGAATTTAGCCTATCTAATTCATTTTTCTTCATCAATATTTCTTATCCTATGTTTTGTTTCAAATTCTGTGTCTGTTAAAGGAACCAAGAATCCACTACTTTTTTTAATTTTTAAAGAACCTTGTAAATCTAATACATTTTTACCAATTATTGAGACTGTTAAGTCTGTAACACCATTTAAATTAATATTTTCAAGCTTTGCAAAGTAGATGTCATAACCATTAACGATTAAATTGAGTTCAGGTTTCAAAATTTCTTTAAAATTTAGAGTACCTCCAATCTGTAAATTTGGCTTTATTTGAAGACTTAAGCTTTTTTTAGGATTATAAACTGTGCCTACTAGATTTGCCTGACCAATATTTTCAGTAATGTTTAAATCTAAATTTAATCTACGAATAGGTTCAGGTTTTAATTCAGCAGGGAATGTTTTTAATCTCATTGTTGTATTTCTGATTTGGATAATACCATTAAGTTTTTGGGTAAAATTTTTATCACCAACAGATTTATCTTCTAAAGTAATATCAAATGAAACAGTCTCTTTTTTATCTCCTATGCTTTCAACATCTTGAAAAAATTGTGCAATATAACTTACAGGAAAATTTTCCGAGGATTTCAAGCGAAATTTGTAATTTTCAAGAGAAGGATATTCAGAATATTGATTTATATTAAGATTAAAATCAAATTGACCAATTTCAATATCGCTATCAATTAAAATACCATTTTCTGCTTTAATTGTAACTGGAAAAAAACGTCCACTTTTTTCAATTTCAGTAGTTTGATTTTGAACACTATTAAGATCTAAAACAGGTTTTTTTAACTTTATATTGACCGGATTAATCAAATTCAGATCTGTATTATTGTTGAAAACAATTTCAAAAGCAAATTGTAAAGTTTTAGCAAAATTTAAAGTTGTATTTAAGGTAATATTTTCAGATTTAATTAAAATTTTTCCAGATCTTTTGATAATAGCATTTTCTAAGGTAATGTATGTATCTACATTCTTTTCTCGGGCTTTGAAATAAATCGAAGAAGAATCATCAAAATCAATTTCAAACCTCTTTGTTAAACTACTTAGTGTTTGATTTGATTTATCAATTTCAAACTCAACACCATCAGATAGGTAGAAATAAAAAGCTACTACTATGATAATTGTGAAACCAAAAAATGCAGCAGTAACACTAGCAATTGTTTTAAGAATTTTTACAACTATACTATTCATAGTTGAAAAACTAAGTAATAATAGATAAATAAAAAATCTAAAAACTAGTCTTCAACTACCTCAAAATCAGCATCTTTTATTTTCTTATCATCTTTTGCTTCAGACTTAGGTTCTGCTTCCTGAACTGGTGGTTCTTGTGTACCTGCGTTAGAAGCATCATACATTGAAGATGCTTTAGAGCTCCAAACAGAGTTTAAATTTTCCATTTCGGCTTTGATATCATCTACTACTGAAGACTCATTAGCTTTTTTCAACTTATCTAAGGCATCATTGAGCTCATTTTTATCATCATCTGACAACTTATCATCTAAGTCTTTCATTTGTTTTTCAGTTTGAAAAACAAGTTGCTCTGCTTGATTCTTTGTATCAATTTCTTCTTTTTTAGCTTTATCTTCAGCTTCATGCTTCTTAGCATCATTTACCATTTTTTCAATTTCTTGATCTGATAATCCACTCTGAGCTTCAATTCTAATACTTTGCTCTTTGGAAGTTGCCTTATCAACAGCCTTAACATTTAGAATTCCATCAGCATCCATATCAAAAGATACCTCAATCTGTGGTGTTCCTCTTGGTGCTGGAGGAATTCCATCCAAATGAAATCTTCCTAGACTCTTATTATCCTTAGCTAAAGACCTTTCCCCCTGCACTACATGAATTTCAACCATTGGTTGGTTATCAGCTGCCGTTGAGAAAATTTGGGATTTTTGAGTTGGTATAGTTGTATTCTTTTCAATTAAAGGGGTTGCAACTCCGCCCATAGTTTCAATTCCTAATGTTAATGGAGTAACATCTAATAGAAGTACGTCATCAACATCTCCAGCAAGAATACCACCTTGAATAGCAGCTCCCATCGCAACTACTTCATCTGGATTTACATTTTTACTTGGTTCTTTTCCAAAAATTTCTTTAACCTTTTTTTGAATTGCTGGAATTCTGGTAGATCCACCAACCAAAATCACTTCATCAATATCTTTTGGAGATAATTTTGCATCTTTCATGGCTTGATTACATGGAGCTACAACTCTTTCGATTAAATCTGAAACTATTTTTTCAAAGTCAGCAATTTTTAAAGTCGTATTTAAGTGTTTTGGACCAGAAGAATCAGCAGTAATGAAAGGAAGATTTATTTCTGTTTGAGAGGAAGATGATAGCTCTTTTTTTGCATTTTCAGCTGCCTCTTTCAATCTTTGCAATGCCATTGGATCTTTTCTTAGATCAATACCCTCATTCTTTTTAAATTCTTCAGCAAGCCAATCAACAATCTTCTGATCAAAGTCATCACCTCCGAGCCTTCCGTCACCATTGCTTGCATTTACTTCAAGACTTAACCCTTCATCATCTAAAATATCTAATATAGAAATATCAAATGTACCACCTCCTAAGTCAAAAACAGCAACTGTACCATCTTTCTTTCTTTCTTTACCGTATGCTAGAGAAGCTGCGGTTGGTTCATTTATAATTCTCTTAACGTTTAGACCGGCAATTTTACCAGCATCTTTTGTAGCTTTTCTTTGAGAATCATTAAAATAAGCTGGAACTGTAATAACGGCATCTGTAACAGTTGCTCCTAAATACTCTTCTGCCATTTGTTTCATTTTTTGCAATACCATTGCGCTGATTTCTTGTGGTTGATATTTTTTTCCACTAGCCTCAACATTTATTTTTTTGCCGTCAACAGATACATCATATGG
>Ga0315315_10004314_pt1 | contig 13108 bp, 23 predicted proteins | sample M140m3416metaG_FD_203699 | JGI IMG/M metagenome (GOLD analysis project Ga0315315, IMG submission 203699) | Ammonia-oxidizing marine archaeal communities from Monterey Bay, California, United States - M1 40m 3416 | ecosystem: Environmental > Aquatic > Marine > Intertidal zone | place: USA...
TGGAGGAGAACGGAGCCTAGTTCCGGCCCCTCTCCCGCACACATAGACAGGAGGCAATGATGAGTAGAGAAACTGAGCGTAGGGTGTCGCGCCTTAGCAGCATTAAGGCTGGCGATGTAATTACTTTGAGATCTTCAAAAGATGCGAGGCGTTGGGATGTCCTCGCAATCAACGGGATGGACCTTTCCATCCGCGAGCATGGCACCAACTACGGAACCCAGAGTTTCCCCAAGGACTGCGTGTACGACGTGGTCCCCCCCTCCGGCCCCTAGGGCCGACACATAGACAGGAGGCAGATAATGAAAGCAATTAAAATCTCAACAGACGAAACCATCAAGGTAGTAGAAATCGACAGCGGGCTGGATAGCTTACAGTCTCAGGTCGGAGGGCTCATCGAGTTCCTCGACGTAGACGGCAAGCTGGCAGCCATCATCAACGAAGAAGGCAAGCTCAAAGGTTTGCCCTTCAATTTGCTTGGGACCATGTTCGCCCATCAGTATTGCGGACTTTTCCCTCAAGACTCCATTGTGGGAGATATGATCTTGGTCGGCACCGACGATGAAGGCGACACCATCGACGTACCCGAAACAGCAATGGTGCTGGTGCGCGATTAAAATGAAAGTCTTTATCGAATACATGGTATCCGTCAGTGCCCTCGTGGAGAAAGAAGTTCCCGAGGGTACTGACTACCATGACATAATTAATTCAGTAACTCGCGACGAACTTGTTGAGGCAGATGTTCAGGCAGTCGAATGGGGCCACCTGAAAGATGCTTGGCGATGCGAGGATCACCCCAACGTATACAAGGCAGACGAGAACGGGACCGTAGATTGGTCCGAACAAATGGCAGATTAAAAAGAACGAGCGCGGGTTTGCCACCGTGCGCGTAGGTTGTCCGAGACTCCTATGCAGAATCGCTGCGGCACAGCGGATTAAATCGGACTCGCTCTGGATCGAGCCGGTGGGATGCCACCGTTAGCGGGTAGCCTCAGGCGCAACACGCGAGCTAAGTATATTGCAAGATGCTTAGTGAGTAGCCGTGGAAGGGTGAACCCGCAGCATCCCCCATCTTATCTAAGGAGGATTAAATGGATAAATCTAATTGGAAGGTTCGACTGTACGACGCAAGCGAATCCATCACCGAAGAATACACAATCGTAAATAGAACCGAGCGAGAGGCGGTGCGCGAGGCCGAGACAGATCCCGACGTTCGCGCCGCCGAAACTTGGTCAATCACAAAGCAGGAGAATTAAATGAAAGTCTTTATCGAAAACGATGACGGCTCACAATCTTTACTAAAACAAGACCAGAAATTCATAGTCGAATTCCTCGATGATTTGGGCGAAGGCGCAAGCGTCCTGACGGTCAGCGTCACTTCGGAGGGAATCATCATGGACTACATCAAAGATGAAAACATCATCGGAACCCGAGGGATGACCTACGATGAATGGACCGAAGAAATCAAGGAGGAGAATTAAAATGGCTAACAATTATGTATCATTCAGTTTCCAAGTTAAATGCCCAAGTGAAGAGGCAGCTAATACGCTTGAAGATTCCTTGGCGAAAGCCATGGATTCCTACGAGACAGAGCGCCTGGGGGACGAAGACCGCTGGTTGAGTCTGGACCACGGGGATGCGGAAGGCGACACCGTATGGATCGCATCCGAAGAAGGAACCGATCTGGAGTTCTTGGCAGATGTTCTCCAAGATTACTTGCAGCATAATGACCCTGAAGGATCTATCGGATTTAGTTGGGCCGAAACCTGTAGCAAGCTCCGGGTAGATGAGTTCGGTGGTGGCGCAGTATTTATCACGCACGACAACCAAGTCTGGTTAAATAGCTATCACTGGCTGCATATCCAGGAGAGAAACCGAACCTTCAGCAACATGGGCTTGCTTGAATCAACCAAGGCCCCAACCCCTTCACCCCCGCCGAGCACATCAACATGAGACATAGCATGAGACACACAAACCTAGCACCCGGCGACGAAGTGTTCTGGTTCGACCCCACTGGCGCTTTCTCAGGCGAGTGCGAGTTCGCCAGATACACTAGCCCTAAGTACGCCCTTATCGAAAAAGATGGACACATGTTCGAGGTATCCATCTACGATTTGGAATAACCATGGAGCACATAAGAGACATCCTCGAGCGGATGCCCAAAAACTGGCTCCCTAAACCCGTAGTGATTTATGCCTTCTCGTTTAAGAACAGTCGGCACAAGATCCCCAACGGCACTCCAATTTTGGACTGTCGAACCATGAAGAACTGCTTTAGCGTCAGCAAGGCGCAAGCGGCTCCTCAGTTCCCCGGCTTGGTAGCTAAGGGAATTAATATCCTAGAGAGACAGAAAGTGATTGCATGCGGCTGTGACTATGGTAAGCACCGTAGCGTTGCAGTCGCAGAAGAGATAGCAAAACAAACCCAAGGGAGATTGGTGAAACTATAGGGCGCCCCACGCCCTCCCTTCACCCCCCACTCCCACCACTACACAAGGAGGCAATAATGATATTGAACGAGTGGACAGGTAATGATGCTCCGGTAGCACGGACTCAAAAGGCTCGTGGACTTCTGAAGCTCCGCGAGGAACATGCAGCGAATATCTACGGAGGATATACTCCGCAGTTTGCGCTGGTACAAAATGAGGCAGACCTCGATCGCCTCATCCATAGCTGGCTCGCAGCATGCGATGCCGAAACCAGTACGATGCAGATGTTCTGCAGGCCGTGCCCAGTTCGACCCCGCCATGGGTTCGTAGACTCTGGCCCGGTGAACAACCCGGCTGAGATGCGTGCTCTCTGGAAAGAGGCGCAGGCCAATGACCCGCAAGCAGAAATGCTCGTCATGGCCCCAGTCGCTGCATCGTGCAGCGCGATCTACACTCCTACGAGTATCAGCTTCGGCCCCGGCAATGACGGCGCCACGGCTGGTTCCGATAGCCAGATCCTTTTCCACGGCCCGCCAAGTAATGATCTCTACTTGGAACGAATGGTCGATGGCAAAGGCATCGCAGAGGGCGAGGTGCCTTACGTCGAGGTAGTATACGACGAGAGCGGCAAGGCCCATGTAGTACAGGTCCGAAGTGGGCCTGCGATCTCAGCGGAGCCTGATTACATCCCCCATGTGGTCTACCCCGACAACATAGTCCAGCCGAGTGGCGAGGACTTGATTGAATGGGAGCAGATGGCTGCCGATTGGGAAGAGGGTACGGTAATCTACCACCCCGGAGGCAACCGGGCTTCTCACTACGCAATCCATTGCGTGAACAACAATATTCCCTACATCACAACCTTTGAGCCGGTAATGGGCCGACGCCTTGAGCCGACAGAGGAGAGGGCTCCCATTGATACCGAGCAGTTCTACAAAGGTATAATGTCAGGCACTTCTCTGAACATCAAATTCGAGGACGCTGTTAAGCTGATGCTCTTTGGACTGCATACTTCAGCAATGAACAGCACCCCGTTCAGCTGGAAGATTGCAGGCATGGCAGCAATGCAGTGCTTGCGATTGGGTTCGGCTGCTTGCCTTGGCGAGTACCGGCACCATCAGCGTGGTAAGCGACTGGCTCGCCGCCAGATCTTCGAGAATGCTTTCTCGGACTTCTTCGGACACCAGAAGCGAATGGTCACCGCTTACCGCTCTTTCAACTTTACTCGCTGGCGTAGCGGGTATGGCGGGCCTAAGTGGGCCGAGTGCTCCCACCAGAACATGTTCCTCTGGATGGAGATCTTGGAGTTCATGAAGGAGCCCACCGAGGAGAGAGCCAAGCATACGCTTGACGCTTTTAATCGGGCAGTCAATGTCGCGCACAATGGCGGCTGGCTCTTTAACAAGTTCGCCAATGGCACCATGATGGACGAGGCAGCAGAGGGCCGACCTCACTTCTTCGTGAATGCAATCCCGACAGTATTCCGGGTCGCACCCACGGAGACATTCGAACCCGGCTGGGCTAGAATGCGAAGGCCCCGAGTCCTGAAGGTGCAAGATGTCGAGGGAGTGCGAACATTGCTCCACGTCGATGAATCTCACAACTACACGGCTAACGGAATTAAGCAGCCACCAAAGCCTAAGCCAACTGGCATCAAGGCGATCCAAGGTGTGATGCGAGATAACGTTCTCCATCTCCAGTTCAAGGTTCACGGCAAGCCCGGATATATCACTAGAGATATCGAAATCGCGCCAAGCCAAGCTTCGCTGTTGCGAGGGCTCGACCACTCAGTGTCATCTTGGGCAACTGACAAACCCTACATCCAATTCACATTCAACCAGACTCTTGATTCGGATGTCCCGCTCCTTACGGACTTCTACGGAATCTTGATAATCAAGCCCGACAACGCAGCACCGGGCATCACTAAACAATCCCTCGGGATTTAACAGAGGAGGCAACATGATTAAGATGAAGCTATCGCCGCAGGCGACAGACATCTACGATGCTTACGAGCAGGTGGATCTCCCAGAAGACGAAGAATGGGAGGAGTACGACGACGTGAAACCACTTGATGAATTAATTAGCGAAGACCCGGCAGTGGTGAACAAGCACCTTATCGGGTCCAACAAGTCCCAAGGCAGCCTTGGATTCAAGACTCCCGCAAGACCATATTGCGGAGGCCATGATGGGGATGACATCCTCTTCGAGGTAGAGTACGAGGAAGCCGGAATAACTAAATCAATAGCTGGCGCTTCCGGCGCGGCTCTGAACCCAGCACATACCGATTTAGTAATCGACTGTGCCGGGCTGTATAGCTCCGGGACTCCAGAGAAGGCATTCGTCGAAGGCGACGAGATGTTCGATTCCCTACGCGAGCATGTCGTGGATCCACCAATCCTACGACTTCACTGGACTGACATGGGAGTACCACCTGTGCAGTACGCATTCTGGGAGGAGCTACTTGAGCTGCTACCCGAGGGTGTTACCAAAGTCTGTTGTCACGGTGGGCATGGTAGAACGGGGACCGCACTCGCGGCTCTGTATCTGGTAGCCACGCCCACCGCGACTGCGGATGAGGCTATCGATTTAGTTCGCAAGGACCATTGCTCGCGAGCTATTGAAACCCAAGGGCAGGAAGAGTACCTGCAGAAACTCGCCCAAGAGCGCGACACCCTCTTGGCCTAAACCACAGGGAGAATAAAAATGGAGGAGAGAAGAATGATTCAAATTAAGTTGATGCCACTACCAACCCCTAACCGAGCGTGGGCTGCCCACTTCCAATTCGGGAAGTTCGGGAAGAAAGGAGATGGGGATTATAAATCGGGAACGTGTGTCCTCTCCCAAGATGATGCCCGAGTTATCATCCAGGGCCAGCGATCCATCTCTTACCGATTTAGCAGCAGTGAGTCCTACTTCCAAGAGGACATCCCTGCCAGCCATAGCCCGGAGGACATTCGCTTCGGACAAACCCTATTGCGGTTCAACAGAGCCCAAGTTATGGATCTGCTCGACAACAAAGAACCGATTCACCCCGAACTGGACGCCGCTACTAAGGTGGAGTTCGAACAGGTGGAGGCCCTCTGGGAAAAGAACCAGAACGACTTCGCCGCTAAACAAGAGGGCAAAGCCCCCGAAACCCTGATGCACTAAGGAAAAGGAATTATGGAAAAGAAAAGCAAAGAGGCAATCTCCGCTGAAGAGCGGGCAACCATTCTCAACGAAGTCCAAACTCGTGGCGGTGGAGTTTCCATCAAGGACGTAATGTCGAAGCACGGTCGTACCGAGCAGACCTATTACTTCTGGAAGCGCCAAGCTGCTGGGAGCACCGCACCTAAGGCAGCTACGAAGCGAGCCAAGGCAGCAGCTCCGGCAATGGCAACCAAGCTAGCCAAGTCCAGCAACCACCGGGCCAAGGCTAGCGCCAAGTCCAGCTCCGTGATCGAAGGCGTGCTCATGCCTGAAGGTCGTCGGGTGCGCATCCACAAGACCGAGACCGACTGGGCCATCGTTACTTTCGAGTAGCCGGGATCCCAGAGTTAAGGATTTAAAGGGGGGAGGGGAGAAATCCTCTTCCCCCTTTTTCCTTCACCCCCCACCAACCACACCAATAGGAGGCACTTATGACAGAGCAAGCTAAGGTATATCGTAATTTAAATCGTAAATGTTGGAGCGTACTCGGAAAAGACAACCGGCTACTCCTCCACGCAGAAGCATTGGTACTAGAAGACTGCACCTTCGTCGTCCAAGAAGGCGGGCGACAGAGGGTCCTGCGAGAAGGCAGGAAGAATGTTCACGCCTACGCCAAGGGCAAGATTGCCCCCATGGCGGTCCATCAGGTCTACCGCCCGAACCTCAAGCGGGTCCTTTACAACCCATACCGAGCAGACACCTTCGTATGGGAACACGACAAAGAAGAAACCGTGTCGGAATCTAAATGCGTACTCCTCAACAATGATGGAAAAATGTACGCGATCTCTAAAACGGAAAAGGAGAAAGAATGAAAATCCTACTTAGCTTTTTATCGAGCGTGCTGTTCTTTGCACTCGCGATCATCATCATCGGGACATTGCTGTCCGGGTGTGGTGGCTACGGAGATGAACAGTGCTTTACTTACGACGATGGCGAAACCATTTGCTACTACAGCGAGGACGAGGATTAAATGGCCAAAGGTCACGGAAGCCTAAACAGCATAATTCGGCAACATGATATGTCCGCCCTCACGGTACTTGGCGTTCTTTATCTATGCGGGCTATGGCCCATTGCCTTAATCGTTATATTATTTGGGCTAGTCAGCTCGCTATTGCCTGAAGAGTAATGGCACCTATCTCACTATGCGAGGCTCGAAAGAAACGGGACACCGCGCTCGAAGAGCGTAGGACCCGTGAGAGCCTTCAAGAACAACTACGTACTAATTTAACCCTCGGTCTTCGCATCGAGAATAAGACCGGCCACCCCCTGGGCCCCCACTTCGCCTGGGTCTTTCTGAACCCGGAGTGGGTTAAGGATTTAATGACCATGCACGAAATGTTCGTGGAAGCTTTCGTAAAGAGCGACCACCTTCACGAACTAGTGTTTCGGGATTATTTAATTCACTACGCAACCGGGGACCTGGAAAAATCCGAACAGGCTTATCAGATTAATGATGAGCTAGAAGAAGTCGGGTTCTCGACTATCCCAATCTCTTGGGATCGTGAGGACGATGTACCGAATTACCGCAACAGTCCCGAAGACTCCTTCATTATATTAAATCAGGAGGGAGTACACTGGCGGATCCCGCTAGATTTACATGTCGGGACAGGAGATCAAAAAACAGGCATCACCAGTTTCTACCTGAATACACATACGGTGCCTATCGAATGGTTCGAGCACACTCTAAAAAGTTTAGAATAATCGAATCCAACACTTGCAACTTACAAACCCAATGATTACAAGTAGGAAACAGGCAGAGGGAAAACCTCAAAAGGAGAAATGAAAATGGCAAAGAATGTAATTAAGGATTTCGCAGAGCCCATCCGGGCTTCTATCACTCAGTTGGAATCGGAGATCTCTGGTCTTGAGCAGCAGCTCGAAGGCATCGAGGAGATTCAGGCCGAGCTTCGCAACAAGAAGAAGCAGGTCACGGTTCTCACCCAGACCATCGCCCGGTTGAACGGGGAGCCCGCGACGAAAAGTCGTCCACGCGGGGAGAATCTCTCCGACATCCAAGACCACCTCACGAAGCATGGCGGGGCTACCGTTCGGGAGATTGCCGAAGCCACAGGGATCAACGTCCCCTCGGTCCGGTACACCCTCGGTCGGAACGACCAGTTTATTCGGGACGAGAATAATCACTGGTCGGTAGATTGCTGAGGTCGGTAGCATTGACCTAGGGTAGGGGAACGGTTATGTTTCACCTTGCGGAAATTGCATGGGAAGCAAGCCGCCGGTTCTGTCCCGACAAGGGGGTTTGGTTGCCTCCTTCCCCCTTCCCTAACGGAATCATCTTGGACCCTCGGGAGTGCGTCGGGCACTCTCGGGGGTTTCTTATTTCACCCGTCCCCCCACCGGGACACAAACCCAAAGGAGGCAAACTATGGGAATATTCAAAGACATTCAGAAGGCTTTCAAGTGGGCATCTGGGAGTCGGCAGTTCGACCCCGTGCCCATCCACTGGCAGATGCCGCCCCCGGATTTACTGTGGGCGGAGGAGGCAACTCCTGAATTAACGCCAGCCGTAGAACCCATCCTCGTGGAGCTTCAGCTCGCGAAGTTCGGGTTCCCCTGCGACATCACAGCGACCGAGGTTGGACCATCCAGCACGCTCTACCATATCCGGCCCATCGGGCTGGGCACCATCAAGGAGCTACTGTCGGTCCTCCCGGATGTCGGGCTTCGGCTCGGGGTTCACGGGATTAAATCAGTAGGTCATCTCCCCGGATCCGATAGCATCGGCGTCGAGATTGAGCACGGGGAAACTCCCGAAATAACTATGTCGAACATCATCGGTACGATGGTCGGCCAACAAATCCCAGTTCCAATCGGCATCCAGCCCAATGGCAAAGCAATGTCTATAGATCTTGCAGAAGCGCCACACATGCTGGTCGCCGGGAGTACGGGCACAGGCAAGTCCGTATTTATTAATTCACTAATCGCCAGCACCTTGGCTCTTCGCGATCCTGATCAAGTGCAGTTCGTTATGATCGATCCGAAGATGGTGGAGTTCCAACGTTATCGAGGACTCCCCCATATGCTTATGGATTTACTGGTGGATGTGGACCAAGCTGTCGAGGCGCTCCATGTACTGGAGCGATTTATGGACGACCGATTTACCGAACTCGCAAACGCGGGGTTTCAGGACATCGCCTCGTACAACGCCGCCCTCGTCCAGCAGGGTTCCCTCGCGGCTCCGTTCAACCGGATCGTGATTGTGATCGATGAGTTCGCTGACCTGATCATGCAGAACAAGCATGTGGAGCGACCTATCGTGCGCATCGCGCAGAAGGCCAGAGCGGCTGGCATCCATCTGGTGCTCGGCACCCAACGTCCCGTGGTCAAAGTAGTTACGGGATTAATCAAGGCCAATGTTCCCACTCGAGTTTCTTTCCGGGTTCCCAGTGTTGTGGACTCTCGGGTAGTGCTCGATGAAAAGGGAGCGGAGAAGCTGGGCGGACCCGGAGACTTGCTAATTAAAGGTTCCGGCATCCTCAATGCCCAGCGTGCCCAAGCCCCATATATCGACACGGCCAGTATCGACCGGCTCGTGAATCATTGGCGGCCTCAGGATCAGCTTCTTACCAGATACTGATACCGTCAAAATAATGACGCTCAGTGTGTCTTACGTGATACAATTAGACCACTACCTTCTATTAGGTACTGTAGGGGTGTGGGATGATGTATCATGTAGGACGCACTCGGCGTTATTCTCCTGTGTCTATTGAACGGAGAATCTCTTTCAGGCAAGGTCAGCTGGGTAGGAGGTGAGGGGAATGAACAAGGTAGAATTGCTGACTGCAATTTGCAGCGCGTGCGGGACAACGGTTGGCCATGACATGACCTGCCCCTGCGCAAATTCAATCAAATTAAATCAAAATGAACCCAGGTACGCCAGGAAGTCGAATGACCCTGAGCTGATCTGGGCAGAAGAAGTAATCGGCTATACGCACTGACGGGCTCTCTAAGCGACGAGAGAGCGGGGCAAGGGTCAGGATGAGGCCCTTGCCCTTACCGTCGCTTACAGGGCGACCTCGCGCATTCTAGGGGCCTGTAGCTCAGCTGGTTAGAGCAACCGACTCATAATCGGTAGGTCCTCGGTTCAATCCCGAGCGGGCCCATTCATAGGAGATAGCGTGGACATATTCGAAACCAGACTATTTAAGGAGGATATCCCCGCTATAGTTAATTCCTTAGCGGAGATCGCGGGGTCCCTGGGGCGCCTGGAAAAGATCCTTCAGGACCAGGCAGATAATTCCCAGTCTAATCAAGGGGTTAAGTCTAACTTCCCCGCTGCCCTGGGGCCTCCGCCCTGGGAGTCTGAGTTAAAACCCCCGGAAACTGGGGATAATTAAATCATGAGGATAATGGAGCTTAGGAAGCACGCCCCGGGGCTTTATTGGTTTAAGCTCGGGGAAGACGACGACGTGGAATGGATAGTCGCCCGCCTACTTTCTACCCATTTAATCGAATCAACGGATGGAGAACTGATCTCCCACCGAATTATTCGAGGGGTGTACGGGCCCTTGCCCGTAGAGAGCCCAGCGTAACGCAGTAGCAATAGGGGTTAGTGTGTCTACTGCACAGAGCAATAGGGGTTAGTGTGTCTAGCGTCTTCGCTTTTTGTTCGCTTTTTGTTCGGCTTTTGTTCGCCTGGAGCTGCCGCTATGCAGTCCCCGCCGTTGGTATTTTGAAAACGAAATTAAGTCCTGGCATTTGATATTTTGAAAACTAAATCCAGTCCTCGTATTTGGTATTTTGAAAACGAAATCACTTTAGGAATTTAAGGCCGCGCTTCTTAAGAAGGGGGAAGAGCATCTCCTCCACGTTAAGTATTGTTCGCTCACTGGCGTAAGGCAGGCATACATGCATTAGCTCGTGAAAGATAGTTGACTCCTGGTCGGACTTGCTCAGCTTCTTGTCGATTATGATAACCCGACGATTGAAGTCTACTAAGCCGTCCAGCTTTTCTTTCGAGCTTTTAATATCCCCGACGCCAAGATCATAAGCGTGAGTTGCGACATCCTTAACAAACTCGACGCGGTAGATCTTGTCACTCAGTTTCAGGCGTAGGCTTTTCTTTGTACTGGCCACAGAAGTCATCTTCGAAGACCAAGGGCCAGATAACTTCCGGCCCTATCCCGTCTTCAGTTATTACTACGGGTGGACGCCATCTACATTGACCGGCGTCTTTGTCGTTTGTATCTCGCGGTCCGCGATAGGAACTAAAGTAAAGACAGGTTTTACATAACATCAATTTGCCCCAAGTTGTTTCAATTTGAGAAACGCTTTTTTTGAACGCGCTCTTAAACGCACGCTGACCCGCTCTATAAGCCGATATAAGCTTCGCACCTAGCACCTATCCTGTAAATTTAAATCATCACATAGGGCAAGCCAGAGCATTCTAGGGCATGATAACACCAACCCCACATGCACACAACGACGTTTGCTGTCGTAGTTGTGACGTACCTCCCATGCTCAAGGACATCAAAGTGTCGCAACGAAAAAGATGCGCTTTTGGGGTTGCACGGCGTTCGTCAACAGGCTAAGGGATAAATGTGGCAGAGGAGGAGGAGGAGAAAAATGGACATAGAGGAGGCATCAATGAACGTACTGGTAGCGTGTGAGACAAGCGGAGAAGTGCGGGAGGCATTCCGTGCATTGGGTCACAATGCGTGGAGCATCGATCTATTGGAATCCGACGACGATTCCCCGCATCACATTGTGGGCGACATCATGGAGTACATCGACGCTCGTGAGGATTGGGGTATGGGGTTGAAGTTGGACCTGATAATCATGCATCCCCCGTGTACGGCGCTATGTGTATCTGGGAACGCGCACTACGGGACTGGCAAGCCGAAGCATCATCTGAGGGAGGCAGCGAAGTCTTATACGATGAAGCTATGGAAGAAGGCTTTGAGTATTTGCGACAGGGTGGCCATGGAGAACCCGGTCGGGGTAATTCCGATGAAGGCTAGCCAGTACATCCAGCCGTATGAGTTTGGTCATCCTGAGAGTAAGAAGACTGGCCTATGGTTGCATGGGCTTCCGAAGTTGGAGTCTACTAACAAGCTTTCGGTTCCCGAGAGTGGGGTATGGGACAACCAGACTCCGAGTGGCCAGAACAACCTAGGTCCGAGTGCGGATCGCTGGAAGATACGTTCTAAGACATATACAGGCATAGCCGAGGCCATGGCATCGCAATGGTCTTCAAAGTAGGTTTGGAGAATTAATATGCACAAGACTGATTGGGTTGAGCTAAAGCGCCTTAATGGCAAGGACGAGACTTGGTACAAGCGAAGAGTATACAAGAGCGAAGAGTCCGAGATTATTTGTTGCACTACCTGTAGCAGGAACAAGGAAAGCTTTGGCAAGGCAATGATGGAGTACTCTGTATTAGATGAGAAGGAATGGCAGAATCCTGAGCGTGAGTTTGCAGGAGATGCCAAGTCTTTGCATAGCAACATAGAATGGGCTGAGTCAGGATGGGATGGAGGTACATATTGTAACCGCAACTGTATGCCTAAGGAGAAGTTGCGCCGTTACAACCGTGCTAATCGAAGGTATAAGAATCCAGAGTACGGGAAGAAGAAGGAGCTTATGATGCGTAGGTCTTCAGAGAGATTGAATAGATTGGTATCCCGGTATGAGGCATTAGGATGTATTCGGGGTTCTGTTACTGTTCTCTCTATGGAGGAGGGTATTAGTAGGCAGAGGATACATAAGCTATTGGAAGGTTGGTATGGCCAAGGGCAGGTCCCCTGCTTGACGGCGGCAGAGGTCGCGGCTAAACCAGCATAATAGAACAGTGTTATAAGGAGGCAATATGGAAGACAAGTACCCTGAGATAAGTAGAATGGTGGGCGGCTTCAAGGATGAAGGTGCGGGAACTTTATCGGAGGTAGATGCATCCAAGGTCCGCAGTCTTGGAATCATTGGGGCGATGCAGGCTCGTGAGGATTTACGATACACAGCGCGGCGCCATAGTAAGACCATGATTGAGTTTACGGCTATATCCCCTTCTTATGATGATGCTGGGGGAGGGCTTAGGAAGTTCTTTGTAGACCCAGTAGTAGAAGTTCTGCCTGATGTTTTAAGAAGCTCGAAGTTGACGCTGTGGACTCTTCCTACCTTGGCCACAATGGATGAGCTTTATGTAGCATCAATGGACAAGATGAAGGGGAAGATGGTTGTCGATGCTTCTCACATTCCCCCAAGTCCAGAGTTCCACATATTCGACAAGGCCCCTTTGTTCAAAGGGGGGCGTTATACGAAGCTGTATTGGGGCGTTGATTTCGATGTAGCTTGGTATGGATCAATAGCACTCCCCTTGCATATAATCGGGAGGGACGACAAGCCTGCCAATAGCGCTTACCCGGACAACTGCATCCCCACAAATACCGAAGCCATTCTTTCAAAGCTTCTCAAGAAAACTGATGGGGACATTAATTTAGATCTTAATGACCTAGGTAGGATTCCTAATTATTTTGAATT
>Ga0315315_10004315_pt1 | contig 13108 bp, 11 predicted proteins | sample M140m3416metaG_FD_203699 | JGI IMG/M metagenome (GOLD analysis project Ga0315315, IMG submission 203699) | Ammonia-oxidizing marine archaeal communities from Monterey Bay, California, United States - M1 40m 3416 | ecosystem: Environmental > Aquatic > Marine > Intertidal zone | place: USA...
GTCATATCTTTCACTTCCACCCTCCTCAGATTCAATTATATTTGTTCCATATAAACTATCATATAAACTTACCCATCTTGCATTAGCAGCATTTAAAGTATATCTAGCATTCATTATTGGTACTACTAATTGAGGGCCAGCTATTTGGGTAATTTCATTATCAACGTTAGAAGTTTCAATTTTAAAATCTGGCCCTTCATTTTTTAAATAACCAATTTTTTGTAAAAATTTTTTATAATCTTCAATTTTGATTTCATTACCTTTATTTTTTATATGCCACTCATCAATTTTTTTTTGTAAAACTTCTCTTTTTTCAATTAGACTCTTATTATGAGGAGATAATTCATGAATTATATTATCAAAACCTAGCCAAAATTTTTCAGGAGTTATCTCTAAATCCTTTAATAATTCATTGTCTATAAAAGATAATAATTCCTCAGAAACTTTTAAATTATGAATATTTTGATAATTTTTTGACATAGTATTTTTGTAAAACCCCTACAAAATTAAGTCAAATCATTAATAGTAGCATTGACATTTTGTTGTCATTTTCCATAGTTATGTAATAAAGAAAAAATGAAAAATTACCTTAACTTTGAAAATGAAATTAAAGATCTAGAATCTGAATTAGATCAACTTAAGGATCCTTATAATCAAAGTGGATTATCAGAAGTAGATACAAAAAAAATATCAAATGTACAAAGTGAGTTAGATGAAAAGTTAAAAATGATTTATTCAAATCTAGACCCTTGGCAAACTACAATGGTAGCCAGACATGAAGATAGACCTAAATCGAAATTTTTTATTGATAATCTCTTTGAGGATTTTATTCCGTTATCAGGTGACCGTTATTATGGTGAGGACAAATCGGTTTTAAGTGGTTTCGCAAAGTTCAATGGGAATTCTGTCTTGGTAATTGGTCAAGAAAAAGGAGAGGATTTAGACTCAAGGATAAAAAGAAACTTTGGAATGATGAGACCCGAAGGTTATAGAAAGACAATCCGTTTAATGGAATTGGCTGATAAATTTAATATTCCAATAATTTCATTTATTGATACACCGGGCGCATATCCAGGAGTTGGAGCTGAAGAAAGAGGTCAAGCAGAAGCAATCGCTAAATCAATAGAGTGTTGTATGAAATTAAAAGTTCCAACTATTGCAATAATAATTGGTGAAGGTGGGTCTGGTGGAGCCATTGCTTTAGCATCTTCTAATAAAGTTGTCATGTTGGAGAATGCTATTTATTCTGTAATTTCTCCTGAAGGGTGTGCTACAATTTTGTGGAGAGATCCAAAAAAAATGCTAGATGCAGCTAAAGCTATGAAGCTTTCAGCCAAAGATTTATTGGAGCTAGAAATAATTGATGAAATAATTCAAGAGCCACTTGGTGGTGCTCATAGGGATAAAAATTTAACACTTCAGTATCTTAAAAATTCAATAAATAGAAATTTAGAAAATTTTAAAACAATGTCATCTGAAGAAGTTTTTAACGATAGAAAAAATAAATTTTTAAAAATAGGAAGAAACAAAGGTTTTATAAGTAACCCAGAAGATTTGAGTTCACTAAAGCCTGAAAAGACAGATTTTTATCAATTTTTAAAATCAAAAAAAACTTTAATAGTTGTTACTGGAATTACTTTAATAACTATAGCTTCTTTATTTTTTTTATTATAAAGCTCCACAACAACGTTTGTATTTTTTTCCAGAGCCGCATGGACAAGGTTCATTTCTACTAATTTTTTTATCAAAAGATTTACTTACAACTTTTTCTTCTTTTAAATCACCTAATTTTTCATCGGGATTTTGTACTAATTTTAAATTCATTAAAATTGTTACAAAATCTAATTTCAATCTATTTAACAAATTTTCAAATAGAAAAAATGCCTCTTTCTTATATTCAACTAGAGGATCTCTTTGTCCATATGATCTTAATCCAATAACTTGTCTCAATTGTTCTAGATACTGAATATGAGATTTCCAATTTAAATCAATTGTCTGTAAAAATATTTTTTTTTCTATTTCTTTCGATTGATTTTCACCCAGTAGTTTAATTCTTTCTTCTCTTGATTTTTGAAATTTATTATTTACAATTTCTTTTAGTTTTTTATCATCACTTGAGTTTAAATCTTTTAAATCAGAGTCTATTAAATTTTTACCTAATATTGACTTAATTTTATTTTCGAATTCCGAACTTCCTGGATTAGATTTTTTTTGAATTTTTAATCTAATTAAATCCTCTATAATTTCATTTAAAAAGTTATCTGAATAATCAAATATTTTATCACTATTCATTGCATCTTCCCTTTGAGAAAAGATTACATATCTCTGATCATTAAGTACATTATCAAATTTAATTAATGTCTTTCTAATATCAAAATTTCTTGCTTCAACTTTTTGTTGTGCTCTTTCTAACGCTTTATTTATCCAAGGATGATCAATACTTTCTCCATCCTTAAGACCTAATTTTTCTAAAATATTATTCATAGACTCTGATCCAAATATTCTCATTAAATCATCTTCAAGGCTCACATAAAAAATTGAGCTTCCTTCATCACCTTGACGTCCGGATCTCCCTCTAGCTTGATTATCCACTCTTCTCGACTCCATTCTTTCTGTTCCAATAACAAACAAACCACCAAGTGATTTAATTTTTTCTTTATTTAATTTGAGCTGTTCTTCTTCTATTGAACCCTTTTTTCCACCCAACTGAATATCAACACCACGACCCGAAATACTAGTAGTTATTATTACAGATCGTTCTTTGCCTGCATTTGCAATAATTTCTGCTTCATTTTCATGATTTTTTGCATTTAAAACTTGATGCTTAATATTTTCTTTTTTTAGAAGACTCGAGTAAGTTTCAGATTTATTAACACTTGATGTAAATACTAACAACGGTTGTCCAATTTTGTGACATTCTTTTATTTTAAAAATTATTGCACTGTTTTTTTCGTCCTCTGTTCTAAAAATCTGATCATTTAAATCATTCCTTATCATTTTTTTATTAGTTGGGATTACAACAACAGGTAAATTATATATTTCGAAAAATTCCTGCGATTCGGTCAATGCAGTTCCTGTGCATCCAGAAATTTTTTTGTATAGTTTGAAGTAATTTTGATAAGTGATTGATGCTAAAGTTTGATTTTCTACCTTAATATGAATTCTTTCTTTAGCCTCTAGAGCTTGATGTAAGCCATCACCAAATCTTCTTCCCTCGAGAATTCTACCTGTAAGTTCATCTATAATTTTTAATTCATTATCTTGAACAATATAATCTTTTCCTTTCTTAAATAGATGGTTTGCTCTAAGTGCTTGATTAACATGATGAACTAAACTTAAGTTTTCTGGATCATAAAAATTGTTGTTTTTTAATATACCGGCATTAGAAAAAATTTTCTCAACATTATTTATTCCATCGTTAGTTAAAAGAACATTTTTTTCTTTTTCATCTATTTCATAATCATTTTCTTTTAAATTTTTTATCAATTTGTCAATTGATAAATATTGGGTTGTCCTATCTTCAGCTGCTCCAGAAATAACTAAAGGGGTTCTAGCTTCATCTATTAAACAAGAATCTATTTCATCAACAATTGCAAAAAAATGCTCTCTTTGAACCATTTCCTCTTTTGAATATTTCATATTATCTCGCAAATAATCAAAACCAAGCTCACTATTAGTTGCATAAGTAATGTCACAGTTGTAATTTTTTTTTCTTTCAATATCGTCTTGATCATTATTTATGTATCCGGATGAAAGCCCTAAAAAATTATATATTTCCCCCATTTCTTGTGAATCTCTTTTTGCCAAGTAGTCATTAACTGTTACAATATGAACACCTTTTTCATAAAGAGCATTTAAGTATGCAGCAAGCGTAATGGTTAAAGTTTTACCTTCACCTGTTCTCATTTCTGAAATTTTTGCTTCATGTAAAACAACCCCACCAAGCAATTGAACATCAAAATGCCTTTCTCTTCTTGTTCTCCTAGAAGCTTCTCTAACCAAGGCAAAAGCCTCAGGAAGTATTTCATCAAGAGATCCATTACCCTTAATTTTTTTTTTAAATTCTAAAGTTTTTTTTGGAAAATCTAAATCTGTCAATTTTTTTGTGATTTCCTCGAGGGAATTAATCTTTTTTACAATTTTGTCTATTCTATCTAGCTCTCTTTGATTGCTAGATTTTATGAATTTCGTTAAAAAGTTAAGAGGATTTAGCATTAGTTTTTGATTTATTATTTACTTATAACCTTTAATATAATTATTAAATAATTATTTTAAATACTATGGGGATAAATTTAACCAATTTTCTGTCGTCTAAATCAAAAAGCAAGAGAATGATGGAGTTTCAAGATTTAGATCATATTGATGGTGTATCGATTTCAACAATATGTGCTAACCTGTATAATAATTCTAGAGATGATTTAGTTATGTTTTATTTCAGAGATGGGGCCAATCACGCATCTGTTTATACACAGTCAAAAATTATTTCAGAGAACATCAAATGGAATTTAAATCAAAAAGTTAAAAAAATATTTTCATTAATTGTGAATACAAGAAATGCAAATTGTTTTACAGGAAAACAAGGTTATAAAAGTTTAGAAAAAATAGCAGAACTTGCCTCACAAAAATTAACAGAAAAACAAAAAGAGGACGATGATTTGCCAAAAAAAATTAAATTGAAAGAAATTTTATTTGGATGTACTGGCACTATAGGAGAAATTTTTCCTGAAGAAAAAATATCTAACAAACTCAACGAATTAGTAGAGAAAATTAAATATACTCAGAACAAATATATTTGGATGAAAGCAGCCCTTGGAATTATGACAACAGACACCCAACCTAAAATGGCAATGGAAAAATGCTTTATAGGAAACAGTGAAATAAAAATATTTGGGGTCGCAAAGGGTTCAGGGATGATACAGCCTAATATGGCCACTACGTTAGGATATATTTTTACAGATGCTGACATTTCAAATGATATTTTAAAAAAACTTTTAAAAAAAAATATATACAATACATTTAACGCAATAAGTTGCGATAGTGATACCAGCACTAATGATATGGTATCAATATTTTCAACGGGGAAATCAAAACATCCAAAAATTGAAACTATTAATGATGATAAGATTAAAGATTTTGATATTGCGTTAAATAAAGTTTTATTAAATTTGGCAAAAAGAGTTGTAGCAGATGGAGAAGGTGCATCTAAATTTATTACAATTGATACTCAAAATTGTAAAAATGAAGATGATGCAAAAAAAATTGGTTTTTCCATCGCAAACTCACCTTTGGTAAAAACTGCAATAGCAGGTGAAGATCCTAATTGGGGTCGAATCATTATGGCAATCGGCAAAGCAGATATTCCGATTAACTATGAAAAACTATCTATTAAATTTGGAGATATAAGTGTTGTGCATAATGGAAAACTAAATTCTAATTATAATGAGGATGAAGTATCCGAATATATGAAAAGTGATAGCATTGAAATAAATGTTGATATCTGTAGTGGATCAAAATGTTTTAAAGTTTATACAATGGATTTAACAAAAAAATATATAGAAATTAATGCGGACTATAGAAGTTGAAAAAATTTAATTAAAATTTTTAACTATTATTAAATAAAAAATATGATCAAATATAAACTAGTATGCAAAAATTGTGATATTAAATTTGATAGTTGGTTTGCATCTTCGAACGAATATGAAAAACTTAAAATTAAAAATTTTTTAAGTTGTCATTATTGTAATTCAAAAAAGATAGAAAAGACTTTAATGGCCCCAAAATTAATAAATACCTCTTACCTTAAAAATTCCAAAGAAAAAGATGGTAGATTTAAAAAAGTAAGAAAAAAAATTAAAGAATATCAAAAATTTATCAAAGATAATTTTGATTATGTTGGTGATAACTTTGCGTTCGAAGCGAGATCTATACATTATAATGAAAAAAAGAAAAAAAAAGGAATTTATGGAACAGCATCAAATAAAGAAATCAAAGAACTTAAAGAAGAAGGCGTCAATGCTGAATTAATACCCTGGGTAGAAGATAAAAGTAATTAGTCTTTAATAAATTTGCCAATATAATTTATTGACTTATCAGAACTAAGGGACCATTCATCCTTAAATAAATTAAATTTCATACCATCTAAATTTTCTAAATATAAGTTATATTTTTTTGAAATATTTATTAAATCATCAGGGTTTACAAATTTATCCCATTCATGTGTACCAATTGGTAGCCATTGTAAAATATATTCTGCACCTATAATTGCAAACAGATAAGATTTAAGAGTTTTATTAATTGTTGCAACAAACATAATACCTTTTTTCCTAAGAAGGGAAGAGCAAGATTCTAAAAAAAAATCAACATCTTCAACATGTTCAATAATTTCCATATTTAAAATTACATCAAATTTTGAATTTGTCTCGAAGTTTTCAGGAGATGTAGATAAATATTTAATGTCTAAATTATTTTTTTTGGCATGTAATTTGGCTACTTGAATATTTTTCTCTGAAGCATCTATTCCGGTTACATCTGCGCCTAACCTGCACATGGGTTCAGATAATAATCCACCACCACACCCAATATCTAATATCTTAAGATTTTTTAAGGGTTTATCTTGATTTTTGAGTTTGAAAGTATTGATAATATTTTCTTTAATATATGAAATCCTCATTGGATTAAATTTATGCAGGGGTTTAAATTTTCCCATTGGATTCCACCATTCTTCGGCAATTCTAGAAAATTTTTCTATTTCTTTTTTATTAATTGTGTTAGTTTTCATTAGTAAGTTGACTTTATATTCAACATGTATTTTATCAACATATTTTAAATATTTAGAAAATATTTTACCATGAAAATTGTAGTATTAAAATTTGGTGGCACATCAGTTGGAACAATTGATAAAATCAAAAACGTAGCAAATATAATCAGCAATTATTTAAAAAAGAAATATAAAGTAATCGTTGTCTCATCAGCTATGAGTGGTGTGACAAATGAACTTATAAACAAATCTAAAAAAATTAGTGAAAGTTTTTCTGACGCAGAATATGACGTGTTAGTTTCTTCAGGAGAGCAAGTAGCTTGTTCATTAATAGCCGGAAGATTAATTCATAAAGGGTATAAATCAAGATCTTGGATGTCTTGGCAAGTTCCAATAATTACAAAAGGTCCACATAAGAATTCCAGAATCGACCTTATAAATAAAAGTAAAATGCTAAAATACTTAAAAGATGGAGGAACACCAATAATAACAGGTTTTCAAGGCATCAGTGATGAAAATAGAGTCACAACTATTGGGCGGGGTGGATCTGACGCAAGTGCCATTATAATTGCAAAATTTTTTAAAGCCCAAAGATGTGTAATTTATACTGATGTTGAAGGAGTGTTTACAACAGACCCAAATAAATTAAACAAAGCAAAAAAAATTAAAGTAATTTCTTACGAGGAAATGTTAGAGATGGCCTCACTTGGTGCTAAAGTTATGCAACCCGTATCGATACAGGATGCAAGATTAAATAGAATTGATATTGAAGTGAAATCATCATTTAATAAAAAACCTGGAACACTAATTACAAAAAGGTCTAATATAATTAATAATAAAATTGTTACTGGAATTTCATCTACTCATAATGACTCAAAAGTTACACTTATTGGTGTTAGGGATAAACCTGGCGTGGCTGCCTCTATTTTTAAACCACTTTCTAAAAATTCTATTAATGTCGATATGGTTGTTCAAAATATTTCTGCAAATGGGAAAGAGACAGATTTAACATTTACAATTAAAACAGAAGATTTAAATAAGACAAAAAAGATTATTGAATCTAATAGAAGTATTAAGTTTAGAAAACTGATATTAAAAAAGAATGTTTCCAAAATTTCTGTAATTGGTGTTGGAATGATTACAACGCCTGGTGTAACTTTTAGAATGTTTCAAACTTTAGCAAATAAAAAAATTAATATTCAAGTAATTTCAACATCAGAGATTAAAATTTCAGTTTTAATTGACAAAAGAGACACTAAAAAAGCATTGATAGCTTTACATAAAGAGTTCAAATTGGATAACAAAAAATGAGCATAAGGCCGTATAGAGATATTAAAAGAAGAAAAACAAAAGAAATCTATGTTGGTAAAGTAAAAGTAGGTGGGAATAATCCTATTTCAGTTCAATCAATGACCAATACTTTAACTACAGATATAAAAGCAACAATTAATCAGATAAATGAAATCCATAGTGAAGGAGCTGATATTGTCAGAGTTTCATGTCCAGATGAGTCATCATCTAAATCTTTAAAGGAAATTATAAAACATGTTGATGTACCAATAGTTGCAGATATTCATTTTCATTTTAAAAGAGCGATAGAAGCCGCTGAAAGTGGTGCTAGCTGTTTAAGAATAAACCCTGGAAATATCGGCGAAGTAAAAAAGATCAAAGAAGTTGTAAAGGCAGCACGAGATAATAATTGTTCAATAAGGGTGGGTGTTAACGCAGGATCTTTAGAAAAAGATATTTTAGAGAGGTTCAAGGAACCCTGTCCAGAAGCATTAGTTGAAAGTGCTTTAAGAAATATAAAAATTTTAGAAGATGAAAATTTTACTAATTTGAAAATAAGCGTTAAGTCTTCAGATGTTTTTCTATCAATAGAAGCTTATCGCCAGTTATCAAAAGCTACTGATTATCCACTTCATTTAGGAATTACAGAAGCAGGAGGATTTATTCCAGGTAGCATAAAATCCTCTATTGGATTAGGAACTTTACTTTTAGATGGAATAGGAGATACAATAAGAATTTCTTTATCAGATGATCCTGTGAAAGAGGTCAAAATTGGAAATGAGATACTAAAGTCTTTAAATTTAAGAGAAAGAGGAGTTAGAATAATTTCATGCCCTTCTTGTGCGAGACAAGGTTTTCAAGTAATCGAAACAGTCAAGGTTTTAGAACAAAAATTATCACATATAAAAACCCCAATAACCCTCTCTATAATTGGATGTGTGGTCAATGGTCCTGGGGAAGCAGCGATGACAGATGTTGGAATTACTGGAGGTAAAAAAGGGAATAACATGCTTTATTTGTCAGGAGTACAGTCAGAAAAAGTTTTAACCAACGATATGATTGAGAAAGTTGTAAGTGAAGTTGAAAAAAAAGCGTCTGAATTAGAAAATAATTAAAATGATACCACAAAAAACAGTTGAAGAGCTGATTACTAAACATTCGTTATTAGAGAGGGACCTTTCGTCTGGAAATATAGATAAAAAACTTTTTGCAGAAAAATCAAAAGAGTATTCAGATTTAAACGAAATAGTTAATGATGCAAAAAAATATATTTCATTTGAAAAAGACAAAAATGAACTTGAAAAAATATTAGAAGATCAAAACTCTGATGAAGAATTATTAAAGATGGTTGAAACTGAACTTAAAGATTTACAAATTCAATATGAGAAAAATGAGAAAAAACTGAAACTATTTTTATTACCCAAAGATGAGGCTGATAAAAAAAATGCCATTATTGAAATTAGAGCTGGAACAGGTGGATTAGAAGCAAGTTTATTTGCTGGTGACTTATTTAAAATGTATGAAAAGGTAAGTCACAAAAAAAAATGGACTTTAGAATTGATTTCTATTTCAAAAAGTGAAGCTGGTGGATTAAAAGAAGTGATAGCCTCTATAAAAGGAACAAATATTTACTCTACACTTAAATACGAAAGTGGTGTTCATAGAGTTCAAAGAGTGCCTGATACTGAGACTCAAGGAAGAGTACATACTTCTGCTGCTACTGTAGCTGTGCTACCAGAAGCAGAAGAAGTTGATTTAAAAATAAATGAGAATGATTTGAGGATTGATGTATTTAGAGCTGGCGGTCCTGGTGGACAATCTGTAAATACAACTGATAGTGCTGTGAGGATTACGCATATACCCACAGGTTTAACTGTTTCTCAACAGGATGAAAAATCACAACATAAAAATAAAGCAAAGGGTATGAAAATTCTTAGAGCAAGACTTTATGAATTAGAAAGATCTAGAATTGATCAAGAAAGATCAAAAGATAGAAAAAGTAAAATAGGAACTGGGGATAGATCAGAAAGAATAAGAACCTACAACTTTCCACAAGGAAGAGTTACTGATCATAGGATTAATTTAACCTTACACAAATTGGAAGAATTTCTAGAGGGAGAGGCATTTGATGAAATTGTTGAATCACTATCATTAAAAGCTCAAGAGGAAAGTTTAAGCAACCTTTAATTATGAATATTCAATCAGCATTAAAAAAAGGACAATTAATTCTAAGATCGAAAAATATTAAAACTGCTGAATTAGATAGTCAAATCTTAATGTCTAAAGCAATTAATAAAGAAAAACTTTTTTTAATATTAAATTATGATGAAAAAATTTCAAAAAAAAGTCTGAATGATTTTAATACTCTTATTGATAAACGAGCAAATGGTGAACCAATTGCTTATTTGACAAACAAAAAATATTTTTGGAACTATGAATTTATTGTTAACAAAGACGTTTTAATTCCAAGACCTGATACAGAAGTTTTGGTTGAAAAAGTTCTCGAGTTAGCAAAGAATAAAAATAGGTTAAATGTTTTAGATATTGGAATTGGTTCAGGCTGTATACTTTTGTCAATTTTGATGGAAAAAAAAAATTTTTATGGAACAGGTGTAGATATTAGCAGTAAATCCTTAAATATTTGTAAGATTAATAGCCATAAATTAGGACTAATTAATAGAGTAAAATTATTTAAATCAGATATTGACAATTTTAATCACGGCAAATATGATTTGATTATATCTAATCCTCCTTACATTAAGAAATACAATTTAAAATGTCTGGAAAAAGATATTGTAGATTTTGAACCCAAACGAGCTTTAGATGGTGGGATAAGTGGATTGTCAGAAATCAGAAAAGTTATTGATAAATCATCTGAACTGATAAAAAAAAAAGGTTTTTTGATTTTAGAAATAGGTTTTGATCAAAAAAGAAATGTTAAAAAAATATTAAATGACAAAGGATTTTATATTAAGGAAATTGTTAAAGATCTTGCAAGTAATGTTCGTTGCATAATAAGTGTTAAAATATAATTAAATATAATGGTTACTTTTAGAAATAATAATGGAAGAAGAAATACTTTCAGAAGGAATGAAAGAAATTTTAAATCAAATAATGATAGAAATAAATTTAGTAATAATTTTTCTAATTCTGATAATTTTCAGAGAAAATCACCAGGTAGAAATAATCATAACGCGCCGAAACTAATTGAAAAGTATAATAATTTAGCAAGAGAAGCTTTATCTAGTGGAGATAAAATTTTATCAGAAAATTATTTTCAGCATGCAGATCATTTTACTAGAATTTTAAATGAGAGAGGAATTCAAAAAAAATCTATTAATAACAAAGATGCTGTTGAAGGAAATGATCCAGCTGCAATCAAAGAAAAAAAAAGTGAAACACTATCAGATAAAAACGTCATGAATTTAGAAGAAGTTCATTCAGAACCAAGTTAATTTAAACCAACAATTTTTTCTGATTTTAATACATCCAGCTTAATTCTTTTTGTTTCAAATAATTTTCTTTCTTCACCTTTTAAAACTTTTCCTGATGGGAGCTTTAGAGTTTGAGAGTTAATTCTTTTTCCATTTACAATAACTTCATAATGTAAATGGGGACCTGTAGATTTTCCAGTTGATCCGACATATCCAATTATTTGTCCTTGCTTTACTCTAACACCTTTTCTTACATTTGTTGCAAACTTGGACATATGAGCATATACAGTTTGATAAGTAGAATTATGTTTGATCACAACACAGTTGCCTCCACCACCACACCACCCAGCTTTTTTTATTATACCATTACCAGATGCCATTATAGGAGTACCCATAGGAGCTGCAAAATCTGTTCCACGATGCATTTTGTTAAAACCATCAATTGGATGTTTTCTCATTCCAAAAGATGAAGATAATCTTGCTCCATTGATTGGTGTTTTCATCAAAGCTTTTTGAACACTCTTTCCACTTTTGTCATAATGTCCCTCGCTTTCTTTTGTATCAAAATAATAAAGAGAGTTATCTTCACCACTAAGTTTTAGATTAGCATAAAGAATATTACCAGTTTCAATTACATTTTTTTTATCATCCGAAAAAATTTCATACATAATTTGAAAACTATCTTTTTTTCTAATATCTCTCTGGAAGTCTACTTGAAAACCATAAATTCTTGCGAACTCTATAATTATAGTTGCAGGGATTTTTTGACTATTGGCCGATTTATAAAGACTTTCTAAAATAATACTTTCGCTATAAACAATTTTCTTGTTCAACTTTGTTACAACAATTTTTTGATCAAATTGTCCAGTCTCTTTTTCTCTAGTGAGATAAATTTTTTCAGTATTAGAGACTTGAAAAATAAATTCTTTAATTAGGTAATTTGTTTGATCTATTGTGAATTGAAATTTTTGATTAACATTAAGTTTATTTAAATTAACTTTTTTAATTAATTCTTTTTTAATCTGTGAAATTTCCGATTTTTCGACCGAATATTGCTCTAAAATTGTATCAAAAGTTTCTCCCACATTAATCTTATGCTCGATTTTTTTAAATCTTGGTTCTAAACTGCTTAGTATTTGGTTTAATGATTTTTTTAAATATACGTTGTTTAATAAATCATTGTAATTATTATAAATTTTTTTTTTATTATAATTATAATAAGACGTAAAAAAAATAGTGATTAAAATCAGTAAAGCTAAAGCTAATAATTCTAAATTTTTTCCTAATTTTATTTTTATTTTTTTGAACATCTAAATTTTTGAAGATAGTATTATTAGTTAAGGATTTTGAAAAAATCAAAAAAAAACCCTTTAAAATAGTGTCTTTTTGTCATTTTTTTTATTGTTAATTGCTTGATTTCCTTTAATTTTAGCCTATAAGCATCGAACTTTCTCAATAAAATTATTGTTTTACAATAAATATTAATGAGAATTATTGGGCTTTTTTAGCTCAATTAGCTATTTAAAATGTAAAAAATTTAAGAAGAGAAGTGTGGACGGTTAAGGTTACCAAAATTTGTCGTACACACTTCAACATTATATAAATTTTATTCTTAGAATTTATATAG